>ENA-ORXT01005242-ORXT01005242.1-marine-metagenome-genome-assembly--contig:-NODE-5242-length-12815-cov-8.296436_pt1 | contig 12815 bp, 17 predicted proteins | sample MGYA00237868_ERZ511482 | MGnify/ENA metagenome assembly ERZ511482 | reverse complement strand
CTCAGTTTTTCCTGCGGAAGTGGATGTGGGCCAATCAGCGCATGACACCTACCCAACAGGCGAGATGCCCTTGAGTCGACTCCCAGTGTGAAGGCCGGTCTCTGATCTGTCTTCGGCTTTCATGCGAAAGAGACGACATCCGATGAGCCCAATTCGAAGAAGATGCAGCTTGCTGCCCGAGCCGATAGCGGTCGGGTGGGTTCTCTTCATATCATTGGGTTCAACTCAGAGCGCTGATCACAATGATGCCAAAAACATACGGTCCACCCAAGACTATCAACAAAAGAACCCAGATTTATTGGACTGCCTTCATTGACGGTAGAACCGGTGTTGTCCGGTCCTGCTGACCGCACATCATGGTTGTATGCAGACACTCTTTTACCATATAGTTGTTGAAGTCCAGGGCCGGCCCCCAAGATGCTTGGAAACATAAGGGGCGAAAAGAGTGGCGGCGACGGCGGTGCGGGGACGCCCCCTGGTACGCCGCTGGCGGGCAAGGTTGACGATGATGGGGGAGTTGCGTCATGCGTTGCCGCGTTGCGCGCGAGCGACGCGTCTTTTGGGCTGACGCGGCTCGTCGTGTCGGGCGCGCCGCTGCAGGACGGGGGTGGGGACCGCCGCCGCCTGAGCAAGTAGGGTTGTGCGCGCCCGGTGGGGCGCCGTGTGGGGCTAGCGCTTACAAAGGGGTATGAGAGACGCCGAGCCCGGTGACAAGCCCCTAACGGCGGAAGAGAGACAAAAAGCACGTTTACCGACTCTTTACAGACGCTCTCCCCACCACTGTCACGCGCATGCGATCGCCCCGCGCGCACGGCGGTCCTAAGTGCCCCATCTCTCCACGCTCAACGTCGGTGCCGCCCTCGAGTCTCGCCTCGGCCAACCCCACCACATCGGGCTCCCCGCCTAACCCGACAGTGGCGGCCGCCAAGAATGTGCAGGGAGCGTTTCTGGCAGCGTCTGCAGGTGCGGGGAAGAGACCTGGAGAGACCGGCTGTCCTTTTACTTTTCTCCTCCAATCCTCGAAGGCGGCAGCGCTTGCATTTTCAAGGAGGGGGTGGGGAGGGCGCGTCCGAACGTCATGACTTCGCTGCAAGCAAGAATAAAATTGCGCACAACAAATTATCGTACGCTACACTGTCTCGTCACCCACATCACTCTCCCCATCGCGACTCGCACAGTTTTCATCGCCGCCCAAGTCCACCATGACCGACTGTAAAAAGTCTAAGTCAAGATCACCGCCGCCCAGCAAGTTGATGTTGGTGTGCACGAACATCAACTTGGAGACCTTCTCGTGCGTCAGTTTGTTGCGCACCATTGAGTGGATAGACTTCTGCAACGAAAAGGAGCGCTCGAATGAGCAGGAGGAGGGCACCATGCCCGCCAATGCCTTGCCAATCTCGCGCAGTGCCTTGGCGCTGCCGTCGTACATTGACCACCAGCTCCAAACATCCCAGTCCGAGTTCATCACCTGCGCCACGTCCAACGGTGCGCCCGGCTTGCGAGCCGCAGCGGCACCGTGCGCAAACGAGCCTGAAAGAGCCGCGTACATAGAGAACTGTGCGCGGAGCCGCTCCATGCGCTCGTCGTCCCCCATGGTCTGCAGCTCGTCGGAGGTGAACACTGCAGGGGAGCGGATGAAGAAGGTGTGTATCGCGCGGAAGGCGCGCTCGCCGTGCTCAGCCACGTCGATGACCTGAGAGTCAAAAACGCGCGGGTCCAGTGCGGCCACAAGGTAGTGGATGTCTTCTAACAGCAGCACCCGGACACTGCTGTCCTTCGGGCCGTGGACCCGCTTGCGCACTACGGCCGCAAACGATTCGAGCACGTCGTTCGACGCAGTGCACACCAACTCCCTCGAGCGCATCGCCTCCGCCAGCGCCGCCATCTCGCTTTCCAGGTGCCTCGTGGCAGGAAAAGACGACAGAAAAAAGAGCCGCCTCGCCGTCAAATAGCCGGACGTAAGTGCACACGGGATCCAGAATGCGGCACGCGGCCGTCCAGTCCCTCGCGTCGGCCGTCGATTCGGCCACTCGGAAAAATCTGGCCACGGCCTCGCGAGCACTTTCGTCTCTTGGCTTGACAAGACAAGGGAGCTCCGCCCCGTTGTATAACTCGAATATGGTTCTCAAGGCCGGTCTGTTGTGTGGTATTAAAAACAATGGTTCAATTACAAGTGTGTTGGGACCGACCGTAGCCAAGCAATAAAGCGAGTTCTATCGCCGTCGCGGCGAGGAATAAAGACCTTTTGTTGAAGGGTATCCGATGGGGAGCCGGGTGGTGCCCGCGACGGCGACCCCGGACCCATGGTGATTTAATACAAACGAGGGCACTGGTCGATCGACCGTTCGATCACAAGCGATCGTAATAAGTGCCGGAAGACAGATACAGTCTGTATCGGTTATTTTCTGACCTGATATTGTCACGCCCGTGACAATACCCGGTCACAATCGATCGCACAGGGGGGTACTATCTCAATATTTTATTTAAATCGATTGGCTTGTTAACAGTTACTCGACCGACTGTTGACCCCCAGTTCACCGTACCCCCTGGCAAGCAGAACCCCATTTTTTTGACGCCGTCGTCGCCATCGGTCGACGCCGTCCACGTCGCCAGCCGACGACGCCGACCGTTCCTCTGGACGAAGGACCAGCCCCACCTACAACCTCACCCTTTCTCACTGCTACACCAACATGCCAGTCTGGGACGCCCCTTGCCCCCCGCCCTCCCCCCCAGCAATTTCCCAATCCCCTCCATCTCCCACCCATCCCGCCACCATCCAACCAGGCTCCGTCCCTTTGGCCTCGGGCGTTGACACCGCTGCGGCTGTTGCGGAGGCTGCATTTGCTCTCAAGGCGCCCGACGTGGCTGAGGCGAACGCTGCTGCCGTTCGACATGCCGCCTACGCTGCCGCAGTTGCCATTGAAGGCGTGCGCGGTGGCGTCGATCAGCGTCGCTTTCCTGCTGGAGGAGCGCATGTGCGTCGACGGCGCTTACAGCCAGACCGACTGCCACTAGCGCCCCGTGCACAACTCCGAACACTCACTCTCGGGGTGAGGCTGGACGTGATAGAGGCGCGGGAGCGGGGGCTGTCCTTCCCTGACATCCTGCGCACCATTGCTCCCTCGTCTTTCATTGACAACCTCTGCAAGGTCTGGCAGAGGCGCAACCACTGCAAGTCGCTAGCTGCCGCCGGTACGCGGGCATCCCGAGCAAATGGGCTGGGATCGGACTTCGGCTCCATCGACGCGCGGATGACGATTGGTTTCTTCTATTGTCAAGGCGTGGGCGTAAACGTATTCCTTTCACCATCTCGATGTTGCAAGAGAAAGCCCGGAGGCTGGCGGACGAGCTGCGGGAGCCCAATTTCAAGGCGTTGTGGAGCTGGGTGCAGCGGTGGACACAGCGGCACAACCTGACGAGCGTGGTACTTCATGGGGCAGGCGGTTCGGTCAACTTGGAGGAAGCGGAAGAGCGGATGGCAACCATACAGGGACTACTTCAAGACTTTGAACCCGAGAACATCTTCAACATGGACGAGACCGGGCTTTTTTACCGTTGGCTACCGAACCGGTCTTTTGTACCTGCGAAGCAGCGTCGAGCCGCGAGGGGCACCAAGAGCATGAAGGCAAAAGAGCGGGTCACCCTTCTCTTGGCTTGTAACGCCACAGGGTCCAAGAAAGTTCCCGTAGCCATCATTGGCAAGGCCGCGCTGCCGCTGTGCTTCCGCCGGCCCGGCTGTGCGTCACCGCTCACATACTTCAGCCAGCGCAACAGCAGGATGGATGGGGTTGTCTTAAAAAGTGGATTTACGAGGTGTTTTTGCCCTTCATTCGACTGCGCACCACCGAGAAGGTCGCCCTCGTGGTCGACAACTTCGCCTCCCACGACGGCGTCAGCGACGATCAGCTGGTGCTCATCGCCTTCCCCCGCAATACAACACCTGTCTTCCAGCCCCTCGACGCGGGCGCAATTGCGGCGCTAAAACTACGGTACAAGCGGCGCTTCCTGAGCGCGATGGTAGAGCATCTCGATGGTTTGACGTCCACAACCGGCGTCACGCGGACCACGGCAACGTTGGCCAACTCCGGACGGGTGTCGTTATTGGACGTGACACGTATCATCCAAGACGAGTAGGCCGAGACAACCCCGGAGTCGCTGGCCCGATGTTGGAATACGGCCCGGTGCTTGTCAGCTCCCATGCAGAACGCGCTCACCGATCTCTACACCGACTACCATCGTGCTGACACGGCGCCGGTGGCCAAGGCAGTGGCGGATATTACTTAAGTGCTGCTTAGTGTGACGCTTACAGACGGCCTGTTCCCCGGGACCCAGTCCGAAGATTTGATCAGTGGTGTGTCTGCGTGGCTGGGAGCTGAGGAGAACGCCGGAATATTGGAGGATACAGTTGATATGGTGTTGGGCGGAGGGGAAGGTGAAGATGAAATTGAGTGATGGGTCACGATAGTGTCTGTGCAACTCTCACACAAATCTGTAGATATGAAAAAGACAATGTAAGTATCCCGACAAACAATCGTCACCCCCTCGGCATACACGTCCGCAATCCTAGACGCGGACTATCTGCTGGATAGGCGGTGGACACGGAGGGGCGTGCATAACCCCGGCACAGTCCAAAGAGGGCCAATGATGGCGGTGGAAGCTCCTGGTGGGAGGTCTGCAGCATTTAGGAAGACTGGTCGCACCACAGAGGCCGAAAGTGGGGAGGAACGGGTGGAGAGCGGGGGTTGGGGCGCAGGCAGCGGCCGTCGCCCGTACCGCCACAGCAGGAGTGGACGGTGCGCCCGGCGGCAGGAGACGTCGCACGACAGGGCGGCGGCGACGGTGGGGGATGTGAGTGGTGCAGAGCGAGGTGGGCCGCCGTAGGGAGGTGGGGCTCCGCAACGGCGTGGTGCCGGGCGCAACAGTGCGGGATGCAATCGGCACCGTCGCGGGGGCAGACGTGGGGCACCAGGTGCTCCAAAGCGTGAGGCAATCGGCCCCGCCGCTGGGGCTGAGGTGGGGTACCGGACGCACCAGTGCGGGCCAGTGCAGGAGGCGACCGACACAGGCGCGGGGCAGGGGTAGGGTACCGGGGGCACAATGGCGGGAGGCAATCGGCCGTGCCGTCGGAGCAGAGGTGGGGTACCGGGCGCACAAGGGCGGGAGGCAATCGGCACCGCCGTGAGGGCAGAGGTGGTGTATCAGGCGCACCAGGGCGGGAGGTAATCGGCGACGCTGCGGGGGCAGAGGTGGGGTATCGGGCGCACCAGGGCGGGAGATAATTGGCACCGCCGCGAGGGAAGCAGGGGGTGGTAAGGGAGTTCGGTGTTGGTGATTGCTCCCGTGCGAGCGACTGAGGCTTGTGGAGGCACGAGGACCGGCGACGCGCCGGGCAGCTGTGGGGTTCCGCGATCGAGGCGACTGGCGAGTGCGGGGGTGTGAAGCAGCTCCTCAATCAAAGGGTGTGTTGAGAGGGCTGCACCCTTCCTGGCAACGCACTTTGTAAGTGGCGCGTGAGAGACGGCGATTGCGTTTGAAGGGTGGTGCTCGATGCGCTGCCACGTTCAGGCTTCGAACAAGAGAAAGCGCGATCAGCTCAACTTCGTTGACAGCGTCGCCACGCTCGTAGAAACTCAGATTCGATCGTTTTCTCTTTTGGAACCCCGACTGTGGGCACAATCGTGGCCAGCGGCTCCGTCCTCGTGGAGAATATTTTCTCGAAACGGCCATCACCCGACGTGACATTAACCGATACAGACTGTAAGACAGGCAAGCAAACAAACAATAAAAAATGAACCATGCGGAAGTAACCCCAGAGGGCACGCCACAGGCCAATTCGCACAGTACGTGGGCTTTGGCCAGTCAAGGGGGCTACCGGTGGCAATTTTCCATATGCAGGGGAAGAAATGCTACATGTTGCGCGCGTACGCCGCCATCAAGTCGCGGTTGTACCGGAACCGGGTCGTGCTGGGCGTCACGTACGACACAGCTGTCTGCTGCTTGGATGCCGCGTCCTCCGGCAGAGATTTGTTGTACCGAAGCTTGGCCGCCTCGTACGCTGCCAAAATCCGGCTGTGCCGCCGCTTAAACGCCGACACCGCCGTTGCCGTCGACACCCGACCCTGCATCCACGACACCCTGCACAAATCTCCGACGAGGAGGTTAGCCACGTGGGCCTGGTCGTTCAGGGACACGAGGCCAGGATTCGCCACAGGCACTAGCCGCCGCATCTCCACGCAGGCTGCCGCATTGTCGGTTGCCAGCGCATGGAACGTGTTCATGCCGCCGTACTTGTCCAGCTTCTCCAGCACCAGTCGCGCCTACCCGGGCGCATCTTGACACTCGTCCCCACAATAGACAGAGTCTAGAAAGACAACATTGTCACCCACCTCAGCAAGCAGGTTCACAATGTGGTGCTGCTTGACGTTCTCCCACGCGTCGAGGACGCAGACGGCCTTGCACCGCAGGACCCATGATGCAAGCAAGTCGAGCACCTCTTTTCGCGTCTCGTTATACATCGCGGTGAGCCCAGGCCCGGCCATCTTCTTGCGGGAAGGGCTGCCTGGCGGTTGAGATCCGAGCAGCTGAGGCGAGAACACCACAGAGCCAGCTCCGCTCGCACCACCACGAATTCCGGACACCCCAGGCGCCGGCCTCGTGGCAGCGTCAGACGAGTCAAGTGGGCGTGCTTTACACTTCTGCAGCGTTGAGCAAGCATCCCACGCCACTTGCTGGATCGATGGGGCGAGACGGAAGCCAAAGAGGTGCTGGGCCAAGATTGTACCGCTCTGCTGCTTGGTCTTGACGAGCATGCGACAATGCAAGCACGTTCCGCCAACACCAGAAACCGCGGAAAACTCCGTCGTGGCGTTTTTGGCCTTGCGTACACCTTTGTGCCCTCGGGTTGGAGGCGCGATCGGGGCTTCGCCTTCCTCTCTGCCAGCGGCCGCTCGATGGGGGCTTTCTGCCGTGGAAGACATGGCTCCAAGGCCGACGTGAAGGTGGCAGGGTGGAAACAGTAGGGGGAGCCGCAACGAGAGGGAGCTCTGCCGCTGCTTCGGGGATGGTGGGGGTGGAACAACCGCAGCGTCATGCACGCCGCAGCATGGACGGGGGGTTGCGTGCTGTGGATGCGAAGCTGGTGGGCGTGATGGCAACAGTCGAGATGTTAATGGCACCAGTCGCCGGTGGACAGTTGAATCAATCAGATAACATGACCAATTACAGTGCCTTCTCGTTACAGTGCGTTCTCGTTATCAGAGACAGCTGAGAATTAATAAAAAGTGGCCTACATGGTCCGGAAGGGAAGACTTGCGACCCATATTCTCTTGTAAATAATTCTCTTACAACGAGAACGCACTGTACAACAGACAGCTGATTCAGCTCAATATCAATAAAAATGGCCAACACGCACTGTAACCAGAGGATGACCGGCGGAGGAAGGTGCCAATAACGTGATTCACTTCCAAAGTGGGCTACTCTGGTCCCCCCAAGGCGACCAGTCGACCGGCTAGTCCGGTGCCACGGAATAATACCAAAGCAGGTTAGTGCGAGTGACTTGCGGCCGCTCAAGGCGGACGTGCTCGCGTGCGCAAAGCAGGCGCACACGGCCAAGTCACAAGGAAAAAGAAGACGTGATCGCAATGCCCCGAGGTATCCTCCGCATGAACAAAGCGAACGCCCCGGCAGGGGCGCCCGGTACAGTCGACGACGGTCTCCCGGCTGCGTCGAGGGGGGAGGGTGGGCGACGACGAGGAGAAATGAACGCTGCCGGCCGAGGTGGCCGGCGAGGGAGGCGCTCGTCGCAGCGTCTTGTACCCGGTCCAGCTCTCCCGGAGCAGCCCGGCAGCCGCCCGTGGCAAGCAGCGTGCGGCGACGCCGGCGCCCGTGGGCGGGCGACGGTGGCACCGCCTTCTGCGTCGTGGGTTGGTGACGGGCGGCGGGGGGGGGGGGGGGGGGGGGGGGGGGGGGGGGGGGGGGGGATGAGCGGCACCCCACCCCCGCAGCCCCCGCAGGCGCCACTGCAGCGTCAGCCCCACCGTCCGCGCCCGAGGTCGTGGCGGCGCCCGTTGGTGGCGGGCGGCGCCCGCCGTCGGCGAGCGGCGGGGGGGGGGGAACGGAGCAGGTGGCGGCGCACGTGGCGGGGGGGAGACACCCACCCGTAGTCGATCGTCCGGCGGCCGTCGGCCACGCCGGCCTCGACCAACACGAGCGCAGCAGCGGCAGGGATTGACGATTTCCGATTACAGGACCAATGGGCATTACAGCCATCACCAGAGGATGACCAACGGGGGCGGGTGCCATTATTGTCGGAGGTGGGCTGGGGCGTAGCGCCTCAGCAACTCTCAGGCGGCCGGTGACTGGCGTCAGCGCGTGCGGGCGTAGGAGCGGAGCGTCGTCTCCCTCGAGGCGGGCCCCATTATCTCCGCGATCATCGGGAGCGGGAGGCCGATGGCGGACGCCTGGGACCCGGCGCCGCTGCGGAGAGAGTGCCCTTGGTACTTGCGGCCGAGCGGCGCTGGCGTCGGGAAGAGTACGAGCAGGTGCTTGAGCCAGACGTTCGTGACCCGGGCGGCGAGCCAGAAGCGGCTTTGTGCGGGTGGGTCGGCGAGGTCGGCGAAGAGCATGGCGTCCGGGTGGCGGCCGGCCGCGTCTTGCTGCTTGACGACAAGACGGACGAGTGCCGCGACCTTTTCCTGCTTGTCTGGCGTCAAGTTGATGAGAACCGTGAAGGCGAGGCGCTCCCGCGTCTTCCGTAGGGCCATCTTGAAGTCCACTACCTGCATCTTCAGGCCGTGGGCAGTGAAGGACACGTCGCGGCGGCGCATGCAGGTCGCCGCCCGCGGCCGGTTGAACAGGACAAAGGCGAGCGTCAGGCCGGCCACTGGATGCGAAGGAGCGTGTCGGGGGTCGACAGGCCGACGTCACAAACCTTGAGGATAAACGCGGCAGGTAGCGGCATGCGTTGGAGCCTCAACTCCCCCCCAGCCGCGTCCAGCGCGTGCGCGCGGAACCCGTACACGGCAAGCTGAACAAGCGGGTACTTCACAGGAGTGTCGTGCCCCGCCAGGGCGTACAGGGACGACACGGCAGACAGTTACTTGACGAGAAAGGGGGGCGCGAGCGCGCCGCGCTTGAGCTTGTGCAGGACATATCCCACCATCGTGGCCGGCGTCGCGGGCAGCGGGTCCCGATCCGCGCCCGCACGATATGAGAGGAAGGCCCGGCACTTGCTCATGTACGACAGATCGGTGTTGGGACGATAGCCGCCGGAGAGGAGGGCAAGCGCCGCCGCAGGGTCGGAGAGATCAGACACGAGTGGGCCGGCGATGCGGTAGAAGATAAGCTCCCACCACTGAGCGTCGTTCCTCAGCGCCGGTCGGGCGCGAAGCGGAAGACCGCAGTCTTCCAAAAGGGCCGCCGCGCCGCGACGGAACTCAAACCGTGGGTGTACACTCCATCCGCGGCCGACAGCTGCTTCCACTCGAAGCAGTTCTCCTCGGCCACGGCCCACCACGGCTGCGTCCGCCCAATCGGGGCGATGAGTGTCGCCGTCGCACCTGAATTGACGATCTTTTTGACCACCGCGCCCAATAAATGGAAGGGGGGGTTGGCCCACGAGTTCTCGGCCGCCCAGGACTGCTTCAGGGCGTTGGTGGCCAACGCGCCGGGGCAGTGGCGGCGGGAGTAGAACGGGTCGCAGCGGGTGTTGAGCTTTGTGGCGAAAAGGTCCACCGAATGGGGACCGTAGCGTCCGTCAAGCTGGCGTAATGCCGCCGCGATCAGGATTCAGTCCGTCGAGTCGTTCTCCTGAGAACTCCGGTCGGTCCAATCGTTGAGAACGGAAGAGACGTGCTCCACCCGCAGCTTTACCCGCATCGAGTTGCATATTTCGTGCAGCTGGCGGTACTGGGCCATCAGCACCGGGGAGCGCGAAGACCAGGCGTTGAGGACCCCCAGGGCCACCATCGAGTCCGTGCGTAGACGGATGATTGTACCCGCCGGGATGAGCGAGGAGAAGAAGCGCAGCGCGAGGTTGATGGCCCCCAACTCGAAGCAGTTGCTGTGGAGGCCATTGCGGTCGACCGCGTGGAACCCCCGCGCTTCCGCCGCCCGGTTGAGAACCGCCCCCCACCCGAGGGAGCCCGCGTCCGTGTCCAGCAGCATCGAAGCCACCCCCGGCCAGATGGGCCGACCGGTGGCGGAGTTGCGCCGCAACTCGCCCCACCACAGTAGGTCGCGCACGGCCTGATGGCCGAGGCGGCAATCGCCGCTGTGGTGATGTCGGTGTTGGAGAGCAGTGAAAAGGCTGCGGAGGTGGTACCGAGCCGTCGGCACGGACAACGTCGTGGAGACGGCCGTCCCACAGAAGCGCCGCAACTCGTGGAAGTTGACCCAGCGGCGATGGTTGGTCGCGACGTGCGATAGGGCCCGTGACATCACCACCAGCTTGTCCACCCGGTCGGCGGGAAGGCGAAACTCCGCGTGCGCCGTATCCACGACGTGTCCGAGCAGTTTGATCGCCGTCGGCCCTTGTGAAACGCCCTTGGTCGAATGGAGCCGTAGGCCCAGGCGTAGGCACAGCGCCGCCACCACCACGTACGCCGCTGTCGCCTCCGGGGGAGTTGAAGGGAGGCCCGGCGCCGCCGGCCCAGCCGCGCCAAAGCCGTCCACGTAGGAGATGATCCGGAACCCCAAGGACCGCAGATGCTGCAGGAACGGGCGCATAACCTTGTTCCAGGTCAGGGGCGCCACCCGCAGGCCAAAAGGCATTGTAACAGGCACGAACACGCGGCCGAGCGTGCGGAACGCCAGGTAATTGCGGTACTCCGGCCTGATCACCAGGTGAAGGTAGGCGTCCTGGATGTCCCATTGAAGCAGCGCGTCATCCGGCCGCAGCGTCGGGGCGAGCTCCTGCAGGGTCTCGTACTTGCAGCTGCTCACCTTCTGGAACTGGTTGAGGTGCTTGTAGTCGAACACCGCCCGGGGCTTGTGGGCGGAGTGGACCACAAAAGCCGACGAAACGCACACCAGCTCGTACAGCTCCTCGGGGTCCAACACCTCCAAGACGTATCCCTCGTCCAGCTCCCGTTGGATCTCGGCGGCCATAAAGGCAGTGTCCGCCGGGTCCATCGGGTACTCGTGGCAATTGAACGGCGTAGGTGGCTCGAGCCACTCGATCTTGTCGCCGTTCCGGATTGTGTCCTCCACCCACGACGAGGCCCCGAGCGCCACCCACTTGTGCAGGGCGGCGCGGAGCCCGGAGAACACAGGCACGTTGCGGAGGGGGCTGGGCAGTGGCAGCCGCCGCTTGTGCTCCGCGTGCGCCGTGGGCGCCGTGGGCGCCGCGGGGTCCCTGGGCCGTCAACAGGCGTCGGGGGGGAGACGGATTCCCCCGCCGCCCCGTCGAAAGTTAGACGCGGCCACCACCGCGGCCGCGGCCGCCGCCGCCACCGCCACCTCGGCCACCACCTCCGCCTCCGACGCGGCCGCCCCGGCGGGGGGCCACACCGGCACCGCCCGCGACGCCGCGACCGGCGTTGCGGGGGGCGTCCGGGTCACCACGGGCGTGCCCGGCGGCCCCTGGGAAGGCTCCACGACCGAGGTAGGCGTAGCCGCGCTCGGCCGCACTGATCTTGGCGGATGCGGACGTCTCGGCGCGGACGACGCGCGAGATGAAGCGCCGGGCTCCATCCCCACGGAGAGAGTTCCGAGGAACGGCGTCCGCGTGGGCGAAGGCGTCCGCGAGGTTGAGCTCGGACTGGCGGAGCGCCAGGCAGTCGTAGCGCGAAACGCCAAGCACGTAGATGCGGCGGGTTGCCGCGGCGAGGTAGGCGAAAAGCTCCTGCAGCGAATCAACGGTGTTGACGGGACGCGTATGCGCCGCGAGGAGCTCGTTGAACGCCTGCTCGGTCCAGGCGAGGGTGCAGTACCAGCAACGCGCCTCGCTTTCGTCGCGGCTGTCGGCCGAGAAGGTGGCCGTGTGGACGGAGTCGGCCGGGGTGAACGGGACCGGGAGGCCGTCATGGCGCAGAACCGAGCGCGGGATGTCGAAGGACTACAGCCAGTCGTCGGAGCCGAGGTTGGTGGGAAATTCAAACCTGTCGTTGTAGGCACCCGCCTCGTCGAGGGCGTCGGCGCGGGTGGGAATGCGGACGTCGCGGCGCGGGCGCCGCGGACGCCGGCCCGTGCCCGCGCCCCAAGCCGCGTCATCGTCCGACCCGACCGCCTCGTTGTCGGCGTAGGCGCCGGCAATTGTGTCGCCGCCGTCAATGTGGGCGTACGCGAGCGGGGGGGGTCCACCCGCGAAGGCTGGGGCGAGTGCGCCCAGTCTGTGGCCCCGATGTGCTCGGCGAGGGCGCCAAGGGAGTTGGCGCCGCCGTTAAACGCGTGGCTGCCTCCACCGCCAGCTGCAACTGGCGCGCCTCCCGAGTCGCCCGCGACTCCCGCGGGAGGGGCGACGGGGGCGGTGGCATCGTGGTCGGCAATCGTTTGCCGAGCCACCGACAGGGCCTCCTGCGTCTGCGTCATGCCGATCTCAGCCGAGGCCAAGCGGACGCGCAGTGCAGGCAACTCCGAGGTACCGGTGTTGTCCGCGCCGTGCAGGGGCCGAAAACGGGGCTCACCGGCCATGGTGTGCGCCCGGCGTTGCCGAACGGAGCGAGTCACGTAGCCACAGGCAAGCCGCCTGGGAGGGGGGGATATTTCTCCGAGTCGACGTGCCCCCACGACGACGAGAACAAATGAACGCTGCCGGCCGAGGTGGCCGGCGAGGGAGGCGCTCGTCGCAGCGTCTTGTACCCGGTCCAGCTCTCCCG
>ENA-ORXT01005241-ORXT01005241.1-marine-metagenome-genome-assembly--contig:-NODE-5241-length-12815-cov-11.966164_pt1 | contig 12815 bp, 7 predicted proteins | sample MGYA00237868_ERZ511482 | MGnify/ENA metagenome assembly ERZ511482 | reverse complement strand
CTTTTCCGTGGTTAAGACAAAAGATGGATTTAGTAGATTGTTCTACAGCATCTGTAATCGTCTATGAAAATGGTGCCTATGAATTTGTGTATGTTCAGCAAGGAGATTCTGGTACGCTATATTTTGAAGACGGTACTTTTTATTGTAACCAAACACCTAGTTATAATTGTATAGAAGCCTATAATTTAGAGGCTATCAAAAACCGATGGACTTGTACTGCTAATAGCAATGCTCCAGTTGAAAATTGTGCAGAGAATACAGGCACTATTGTTTTTGAACTGTGTGACGATGGTCGAACTTTCTTTTTTGCGAGAACAGATGATGGACAATTACTAGATATTTATTTCGCAGATAATATTGACTTTAATTACTATGAAGGACAATCCGTAAGTTTTAATTATGAATCTACTGGTTTCGATTCGCCTTGTTCTCTTGCAGATGCAGCAGTGTTGATTACTTGTATTGAAGAATTGACCACGACACCTCCAAATGGAGCCGATATTTTTGAATCTTTTCCTTGGGTGACGGATATAGTTAATGAGCAAAATTGTAGCTCTGAAAGTATTAGTGTTTACAGACAAGGGGCTTATGCTTACTTGTATATAGTGACTGCAAATAGTGCAGCGCTATACTTTGAAGATGGCACTTTATATTGTACGGATGCTCCTAATTATGATTGTTTACAGGGCTATGGTTTTACAGGCAATCCAACTGCTAGATGGACTTGTAATCCTACGACGCTTCCTTGTGAATGTGCGAATATAGAATTACCTGTATGTGGCAGTGATGGCAAGACGTATGGTAGTCCTTGTGAAGCTGCTTGTGCAGGAGCGGAAGTTGTCCAATTTGGTCCTTGTGAAGACTGCGTATGCACAGAAGAATTTAATCCTGTTTGTGGAGTAGATGGTGTTACTTATGAAAATCCATGTAAGGCGAGATGTGCAGGTATGGAAATTTTACAAGAGGGCGCTTGTGTTCCTAATTGTGCATGCGATACAGATTATGTACCAGTCTGTGGAGTAGACGGGAAGACTTATGGCAATGCCTGTGAAGCTGCTTGTGCGGGTGTAGAAATAGCAGGCGAAGGCGAATGTGAATCAGATTGTATTTGTACAGACGAATATGACCCAGTATGTGGAGTGGACGGCAAAACTTATAGCAATGCCTGTCAAGCTGCTTGCGAAGGCGTAGAAATTTTATTCAATGGGGAATGCTTTATAGATTGCATTTGTACGGCACAATATGACCCAGTATGCGGTGTAGATGGCAAAACTTACGGGAATGCCTGTGAAGCTGCTTGTGCAGGAGTTGAGGTAGCTGCTAAGGGCGAATGTTCTATTTCTTGTAGTTTATTAGAGGTGATTGATTTACCTGAGAATCTTTGCGAGAATTGCCTTAGTGAAATAGCAGTGTACACTTATCAAGGAAGTAGTTATTTAGCTACTATTGCTGATAATACGATGTGTGCAGATGGCTTGACTACCGTAACTAGTTGTGAAACAGGTGCTACTTTTTGTATGGACGGTGGTATTATAGGTTTTAATCAATGTGAACAATTTTTCCTAGAAGCGGTCAAAGTGGAATCTATTGCAAAAGAAAATTGTGGAGATTGTATCTGTCCAGCAGTTGCTTTGCCTGTATGTGGAGCGGATGGTAGAACTTATAACAATGAATGTGAAGCAGCCTGTGCCGGGGTAGAGGTACTTTATGATGGGCTTTGTGCAGATGCATTGGCACCACCTTGTGCGGATTTAGCCAGCGTAGATTTTGGCGATTGTCGGGCGGTGATGGGGGTAGCTATCCGTAATGGAAGCTGTATGACTATCAGTGGTTGTATGAATTTTGTGGTAAATGGAATTGATTACTCCCAAGCATTTTTCCCAAGTGTAGAAATTTGCGAACAAACTTGTAGTGGTTCGACTGGCAGTTCTATTTTTACAGACTATCCTTGGTTAGAAAGATTGGTCGATCCAAATAATTGTAAAGACGAAAAAATCACTATTTATGAGCAAGGTGCTTTCCAATATGTCTATATAGAAACAGAAACTGGTAACACCTTATATTTTGAAGATGGTCAATTTTATTGCCCGGATAGTCCTGGAATGGATTGTCGTGCCGCTTATGGATTAATTGATGTGGTAACTACTTGGACTTGTGGCGAACGTAATTCAGCCTCCTCTCAATGTGAAAATCCACTTAACCAAAGATGGTTGCGATCAGCATTGGCTAGTGAATGTACAGGTGACGTTTATTCCTTTGAATACGATGGCGCACCAGCTATTTATATTTCCACTTTATGTGCTTGTGTAGATGATTCTGATAGGATTTTTACTTGTGATGGTGAATTTATTTGTGCCTTCGGACGTATTGCACCAGAAAATAGATGTGAAATAAATCCAGCAGATTTATTAATCGAAGCTAATCTAATTTGGTCTCCAGAATGTGATTGCGATTGTCCAGCATTTAAAGAATCTGTTTGTGGTGTAGATGGCAATACGTATGAAAGTGCTTGTGAAGCAGAATGCGCTGGTATTGAGGTCATTTCTTGTACGGATGCACTTGCCCCTCCTTGTATGGATTTAGCAGAGGTAGATTTTGGACTTTGTGAGGCCATTATGGGTGTTGCTATCGTAAAAGGTAAATGTACTTTTGTAAGTGGTTGTTTGAATTTTGTAATTGATGGCATTGACTATTCTCAGGCTTTTTTCCCATCGGTTATGATTTGCCAGCAAACTTGTGAAGAGACTACTTCCGCTTCTTGTGAGGATGTGCTAGCCCAAGAGTGGCTACAAGAGTTAGTGAACCAAGATTGTACAGGAGATATTTATAAGATAGAATATGATGGAGCACCAGCGGTTTATGTGGAAACGCAATGTGGCTGTTTGGATGCTGCAAATGAAGTTTATAGCTGTGACGGAGAATCGATTTGTTTTATAGGTGGTCTGGCACCTCCAGAGTCTGGCTGTGATAGAAATAAAATTGCAGGAATAACAAGCGATAATTTGATTTGGTCTGCCTGTAAATGTCCTTGTGGCGTGACGCTCCCAGTTTGTGGTTTAGATGGAAAGGTGTATTCAAGTCCTTGTGCCGCAGAATGCGCAGGTGTGCCAATTGCTATCGAAGGTCCTTGCTTGGATAATAATGATAATACGGCTGCTGATGAATTTTTTATAACCTATCCTTGGTTGACAAATGTTTTTGATTTAAGCACCTGCCGAGACAATGTTATTAGCGAATTTGATTTAGGTAGCTATAAATTTATTTATATTTTTAATACGCCGACAGGTTTTGGTACGCTGTACTATGAAGATGGCGCTTTTTACTGTCAAGATGGACCTAATTATAATTGTTTAGCTGCCTATAATTTATCTCCTGAGCAAATTACCTTAACTTGGTCTTGTACAGAAGGAAATATTTATGATAGCGAAACAGCAGCACAAGAAAGAAGCAAAGAGCAAGCTAGTTATTTCCAAGATGCATTAACGGTCTTTCCGAATCCTACGCAAGGTCAGTTTCAAGTAAAGATTGATGAGCGTGCCAAGGGACCTAAGCAATTGAGTATTTTCGATTTATATGGTCGCCTTATTCAACAGCAAGAAGTAACAACGGATATTACTACTGTATCTATCGATTTATCAATGGAAGAAAACGGTGTCTACATGGTGCGACTTCAAGCTAGTGGACAGGCAGTTGTTCAAAAAACCATTGTGAAGATTGGTTTGTAAGAAATATAATTAATATTAAAATAAATGTGTAATAGATCGGTGGTAGTTTAATAAGCAAAAGTGCTAAATTTAAACTACCACTGTTTTTTATACACTCATTTGAAATTGACTTTAAAAAGTATCAACTGACAAGATAAATTTGTCAAAAATTCATTATATAATGAAAATACATTTACTCCTCACAGTAGCATTCCTAATGCTAATCACAAGCGCTATCACTGCACAAAATTGCCCACCAGATTTTTCAGATTTTCCTTGGTTGGCAGATAAAGTAAATGTAGCTGATTGTTGTAATAACCAAAAAGTAATCGCTTATCCTTCGGGGGCCTTCACCTTTATATTTATAGAAAAATGTAGGGAGAGTGGTTTTAGTGAACTATACTTTCAAGATGGTACATTTTATTGTAGCGACCAAATAAATGGTGGCTGTCGAGCAGCTTATAATTTAAGCGAAGAAACGGCACAACTACTTTGGGATTGTAGCGCCGCCTGTGAAGCAGAGATGCCTACTGAGACAGAAGGAGATGATGTTATTTTTAGACTATTTCCTTGGGTGACGGATCATGTTAATACGGAGACCTGCAATACTTCTAGTATAACAGTCTATCAAGCAGGTGCTTTTAATTATTTATTAATTACAGGAGAAGATGGTTCCGAAACACTCTATTTTGAGAATGGAAATTTTTACTGTCAACAGACGGCTACTTATGATTGTGTTACTGCCTATAATTTAACGGAAGTTGTGGCAACTTGGACTTGTGGTGTTGGTGGGGTCTCCATTATTCCAGATTGTAGTCAAAATACGGGGACTTATGTAGAAACCGCTTGTAGTGATGGTACACCCTTTATTTTTATCCGTACCCCAGAAGGAGATTTATTGGACCTTTATTTTGCAGCAGGTGTTAATTTTTCTGGTGTAAATGGACAAGCAGTAAACTACGATTTTGTAGCATCGGATATAATTACTCCTTGTACTAATGCAGCAGGGGCTATCACCGTAACTTGTATAGAGGCGCAGGCAGCTTCTGGTCAATGTAGTAATTATACGGGCACTTTCTTTTTTAGAAATTGTGATGATGGTACACAGTTTTATTTTATTGAAACAGAAGATGGTCGTACCTTCGATCCTTATTTTAATGCGGGTGTTAGTTATAATCCAGTACAAGGTCAAAAAGCAAAATTTGATTTTATAGATGCTGGATTTGCTTCTCCTTGTAGCATAGCCGAGCAAGCTATTTCTATTACTTGTTTAGAATTAGTAGACGAAGCAGTGCCAGCAGGTAATTGCGAAAATAATACAGGAGAAATATTCTTTCGTACTTGTTCAGATGGATTTGAATATTTTTTAATTAGAATGCCAGATGGTCAAGTAATAGATCCTTATTTTGGTCCGGGTATTAGTTTGGATGCCTATGATGGTCAACAAGTACAATTTGATTTTGTGGATGCTGGTTTTACTTCTCCGTGTATAGGTGTTCCAGCCGTTACGCTTACTTGTGTTGAAGAAATAATCCCTGCTACTTACACAAATGATATACCTGAAAATTTTGAAGACTATGATGTAATTTATAGAATTTGTAGAGGAGAAACCTTACGCATTGAAAATGCAAAACGCTCTATCCAATGTAATTGTCCCGCTAATCCACAAGGTCCCTGTGATAATTTTCCTTTTAATCAATGGGCCCAATGGGAAGGGGATAATATAACCGACAACACAGATCATGTGCTGGTTGCTCCAACTAGAACAAGTGTCTATGAAAGTCAAATTGGTTCTTATTTCTGTGGGATTGAAGGTCCTAGTTATGGGCCTTCTGCAACGATTAAATATTTAGTGATTGTTGAAAATAGTACAGATTGTGCTTTGCCAAATGCAGCTACAGAAACTGTTTTTGAAGTTACAGGCTGTGTAGGAGATAAGGTGAGCGTGCCTGCACCAAAAGTTGCACAATGTCCATTAGGACCACCGATAGAGAATGCGACAGGTATAGCCCAAATAGATTTGATTGCTGGTGGTTATTTAGACATCACCTTATTAGGTACAGGGTCGTTTTCCTATTCCACTAACGAAACAGAAGATAATTTTGGAGGAAGTTGTCCAACAGCAACGTATATCTACAATGTTAATTTATCTGGCTGTGTAGGTGGCTCCGTAGCTGTAGAACCACCTGTTACAAAAGTATTTGATTACACTGCTTGTGTAGGAGATGAATTACAGTTGATTTTACCAACTTCAAATTGCCAAAATACACCAATGACTGACCAGCTACCTGTTAGTAATGATGTATTAGAAATCTTAGGACTAAATGGTAGTCTTTTGCAAGTGAGAGTATTAAGGGCTGGTTCTTATTCTATCTCGACAGAAGCAAGTGTTGATTGTTCTACAACCATTCACGAATATAGCTTTGTTGGTCAGCCAGGATGCGGACAAACAACTAATAGTGATGAACAGGTCTTAGTAGATTTTCCTTGGCTATTGGATATTATTGATGTTGATAATTGTAGTGGAACAGAAGTAAGTGTTTATGAAGTAGGTGCTTTTAATTTTGTGTATGTAGCAACTGCCAATGGGAATACTTTATATTTTGAAGATGGTTCTTTTTATTGTGCGGATGCGGCTAATTATGATTGTCGAGCTGCTTATGGTTTAGGTAATCCTGTTGCGGTTTGGACTTGTCCTACGAATATAGGTCAACCTGTTGGGACAGATAGAACTACATTAAAAACTTCCACTTCTGGTTTACATATATTTCCAAGTCCGACTACAGGACCCGTTTCTATTCAAATACCAGCTATTGCAGACCAAATACAGCAGTTAGAATTATTTGATGTGTATGGTCGTTTGCTAGAAAGCCGTATTATTCCTGCTAGTACACATACCATAACTGACAGGATAGATTTATCAGATAAAGAGAATGGAATTTATTATTTGATACTTCGTGCGCAGGGTAAGCAGGAAGTTAAAAAGTTGGTTAAACAAGATTTAAAGTAAATTCTTAGGTCTGCTTTAAGCAAATAAGTCTAAAAAGTCTCTGTCGATACCATTCAGCAGAGACTTTTTTTGTATGCTATAAGTAGTACTTTTTAATTAAATAGGTAAAATTTTCTTCTGAGTAAGACTATTTTTTACTAAATTTTGTCTTATCTTGCATAAAATATGCAAAATATAAACAAATTTACTAGTGATTTTAGAATTTTCTATCCAAAACTATCGGTCCTTCAAAGAAGAATATTGCTTTTCTTTAGTTGCAGATACCTCAAAAAGCAAGGGCAAAAATGTCTTTGAACAGCGTTTAGGGAATAACGATACTATTCGAATATTAAATTCGGCAGTTATATATGGTCCTAATGCTTCTGGTAAATCTAATTTACTAAAAGCATTTAATACTTTACAAGATATAGTTATTTCTAGTGTAAGTCTTGGAGATACGATTGAACAGTATGATCCTTTTCTGTTTAATCTAACTACTGTTAAGGCTCCCTCAATATTCACCCTTACCTTTATTGGTCCATCTGAGTATAAATATATTTATCACATTGAATATAATAGTTTTAGTATTTTAGAGGAGTACTTGGATTACTATCCTAAGAGTCAAAAAAGGAATTTATTTAAGAGAACTCGTAATGATGGTAAAATTCATGAGGTGAAACTTGGGCAAGATTATAATGGAAGAACTTTAAAGGTTTTTAATAACCAATCTGTTTTAACAAAATTCGGGACAGAGGAACCAGAGGAATTATTATCCCATGTTTATCTATATTTTAAAAAGGAGTTAGTATTTTATAAAGATGATGACAGTAATCATCTTGATATTAAAAAGCAAATTTTTGAATCTCGTACGCTGCAAAAACGCTTAAAGCATTTAATTAAAATAGCTGATACAAGAATTAGCGATTTTAACTTTGGATTACTGATACGCTCTGATAATGACAAAGAACATCAGTATTTAAATCAAGGTACACATACGGTGTATGATGGAAGAAAAATAGTAGGGCTTAAAGATTTAGATTTTGAACAAGAATCAAAAGGAACAAATGTTCTTTCTTTATTAGGAGCACAAATTTTAATAGCGCTTGAGAAAGGTGGTATATTATTAATAGATGAAATAGATACTAGCCTGCATCCTAAACTCGCCAAATTTTTAGTAATGTTATTTCAAAATACACACGCTAACCCTAAGAATGCCCAATTGATTTTTACTACGCATGAAACTACTTTTTTAGATAAAGATATTTTCAGAAAAGATCAGATATGGTTTGTGGAGAAAAATGAATATGGAGAAAGTGAATTATTTTCTGTTCAAGATTTTGATGGAGTTCGAGAAGATACCCCTTTTGAAAAATGGTATTTAGCAGGTAAATTTGGTAGCTTACCTAACATTCAAGAAATTGAATTTATCTTCGATAATGAGTAAAAAAAAATCTACACAACACACTATTTTAATTATTTGTGAGGGAGAGCGTTCCGAACCCAATTATTTTAAAGCTATTCGGGAAGAAGTACAAAAACAGAAAATTTGGACCAGTGGAGTAGAAATTGAAATCCGCCCTAAACCTCTTATTGATAAAGAAGAGATTTCTGTTCCTGATTTTCATAAAAAACGACGTAGAAGAAAAAAAATCCTGAAAACACTAGTACCAAATGATCTATCTCTTAATATTGAAGAAAAATATAAAGCCGTACCTGTCAGATATGTTCGAGAAGCACAGCAGGGCTTAGACGATGATACTTTTGATGAAGTATGGGCAGTATTTGATAAAGATTATCATCCTCGGCATAAAGAAGCATTTCAACTCGCCAATACGCCCTACAATGGTAATAAAGTAAATGTCGCATTTTCTAGTATTTCTTTCGAGCAATGGTTTCTGTTACATTTTGAAAGAAATACTACTCCTTTTTTAAAGTCAGAATGTAAAGAAAAGAAGAAGCCAATAGATTGTGGAATGGGTAAACATACCAATGACTGTGGCGGAAAAACTTGTGTTGCTGGATATTTGAGAAAATATGGCTACTTGCCGGCTTATGCCAAGAAAGTTCCTATATATAGTTTATTAAGCAGCAAAACCAAAACAGCTTTGTTAAATGCGTCTTGGTTAAGACAGAGAGTTAAAGGAGAAATTTACACATTGAATCCTTATACAGATGTAGATATACTGGTCAAGCGACTACTTAAAATAGAGGTTGAAATAGTATGTTTAGCACTAAATGATTCTATTATTGTAGCAGGTTTAAAAATAGAAATTGTGCAAGCTAATCCTCTGTCTTTATGTATAACTAATAAAAGAGAGCGTAGTTATATTTTCAAGAAACAAGTCTCTTACTTTAAGAAGGAGAAACTTCTTAAACAGGAGGAAATTAATTTAGGTCTTATTTCTTCCAGTGCTACCAAAAATATTTCTTTAAAAATTGATGCTGACACTACTGAGTTTTGTATAGATTTAGAGAAGCATCAAGTTAGAATACTGTTAATGGAGTAGAATTGCTTAATAAAAGGAGTCTTTAACCGTTACGCAAGCAAAGATATATTTCGTGTGCTAATATTTTTTATACCATTTTTGCCTTTATTAAACAATTTCTAAATAACACTGTTTACCACTCGACAAGTTTATTCATTCACAAAACACATAAGTAATGTTCGGTTTATTCAAAAAGAAAACGAAAGTAGAATTATTAGAAGAGAAGTACGAAAAACTTCAAAAAGAAGCCTATAATTTATCAAAGTCTAATCGCACCTTGAGCGACCAGAAGTATGCAGAAGCGGATGCGGTATTAAAAGAGATAGAAGCATTGTCAAATTAGAAATATTTAAAAAAAGCCTTTCAATGGAACGAAAAGCTTAATTTTCGAGTTTCTTTCAAAAAAGAATTATAACAAATGAAAGATCGAAAATTAAGCAAATTCCTAAGTCTTATTCTTAGGCATCGTCCAGAAGTCATAGGTATAAAACTAGATAAAGAAGGATGGGCTTCCACACAGGAATTAATTGCTAAACTAACAGAACAGGGTCGAGATGTAGATTTAGCAACGATACAAGAAGTTGTCCGCAATTGCGAAAAACAACGTTTTAAACTCTCTCCTGATAATCATAAAATTAGAGCCAGTCAAGGACATTCCGTCTCCATAGAATTAGGCTTACCCGCCATCACTCCACCGCTGTTTTTATATCACGGTACCGCTATTAAAAATAAAGATTCTATCTTACAAGCAGGTTTAAATAAAGGTAATCGACAACATGTACATTTGTCTGCGGATAAGGCTACAGCCATTAAAGTAGGACAAAGGCATGGCAAACCCTTAGTTTTGGTAATTGATACGGGAAAGATGCACAAGGCAGGTATTCCATTCTATCAAGCAGATAATGGGGTATGGTTGACGGATTATGTAGCACCTGAGTTTATTTATGATAAGTAATAAGGGTTGTACGAAGTTTATAAAAATTGGCTGGCGCAAAGGCTATTGCCTTGTGCCGACTATCTTCAAGGCTATTGCCTTGAGTAAATAGATGAATAAATGATGAAAATTAGTAGCACTTACGTCGGAAGGTAAAACCTTCCAGATAGTCAGCACAAGGCAATAGCCTTTGCGCTAGTTGATTTTCAAAACTTCGTACAGTCCTTATAAGTAATTAAACCGTCTAAAAGGACCTTTTTTTCTGCTATTGTTAGCGCAAAGGCTACTGCCTTGTGCTGACTATCTCGAAGGCTATTGCCTTCCTGTGTTGCTTCAACTACATTTGTAAATTAAGGAAACATAGGAAGGCAATAGCCTTCGAGATAGTCAGCACAAGGCAATAGCCTTTGCGCTAGCAGTAGTAACATAACTTCATACCTCCTACTTCATACCTTATACCTAAAACATGTTTATTCCAACACTTAAAAGCAAAGCGGAGGAAGATATATCCATACTGCTACAACTAGATAACCATTCCTTTAATTATATTTGCGACTGTGGAGATGCAAGCGAATTGACCGTGAAGGATTGTATAAATACCAAAGCTATTTTTATCAGCCACACGCATATTGATCATTTCATCAATTTTGATTTTATCTTACGGCATCAATTAGGCATGGGCGAAAAGGTGACTATCTGCGGACCAAAAGGAATTACCGCCCAAGTACAAGCAAAGATTCGAGGTTATAGTTGGAATTTAGTGGAAGCAGATGCAATTGTATATGAAGTACGAGAAATTGTGATAGGGCAGCAGATACAGGTATCGGAACTTGCGCCTCCCTTGTGGGAAATAAGACCTAAAGAAGTAATTGAATCTGCTATTATTTATAAAAATGACCGTTTTCAAGTAAGTTTCATTGCGCTAGATCATAAACTCCCTTCTATCGCTTATCTTTTTAAAGAAAAAGATACCGTAAAAATAGACATAGAAAAAAGTCCTTGGCGAGGGGGTAAATGGGTGAGTCTGCTAAAAAAAGCTTATGAAGAAGGACAAGCAGCTACAAAAATTGAGATAGAAAAAGAGCAATACATCGCAAAAGATTTATTCCATTTATTAAGCATCAAGGCAGGCGCAACATTAGGTGTTATTATGGACCATGCAGCAAATGCTGAAAATCAAGCAAAGATTAAAAACCTCTTTGCCAATTGTGATCAAGTATTTATAGAGAGTTTTTATAAGGACGCTGATAAAGCCTTTGCAGATTTAAATTTCCACAGTTATTCTACTGCTTCAGGTGCATTAATGAAAGACTGTAAGGTGAAAGAAGCAATTCCTGTTCATTTTTCTCGAAAATATACGGCAGCGGAAGTGGCGGAATTGATAGTGGAGTTTGAAAGTGCTTATCAAAAGAGAGAACTTTAACACTTAAATGTCAGAACAGGATTTATAAGATTTAAGGATTAGCAGGATTGTATGTAATGGAACGATTGTATGCAAAGGTACGATTCAAAATCGTAAACTAATAGCAGAACAGGATTTATAAGATTTAAGGATTAGCAGGATTGTGTGTAATATAACGATTGTATGCAATAGCACGATTCAAAATCTTACCAATCCTTAAATCTTATAAATCCTGTTCTGCATTTACTTGGTAAACAATCTTACTTACTAGTTTTAACAACATTAAAGAATGAAATTTACTTGGTTATTATTCGACGCAGACAATACCTTACTAGACTTTACGAGTGCAAGTCACCAAGCCTTCCAACAAAACTGCAAGGACTTTAAAATACCCTATTTACCAACAACTTACCCCACCTATAAAAAAATCAATATTGCTGCGTGGACTGCCTTCGAGCAAGGACAAATAACAGCAGAAAAATTACGCATACAACGAATGGCGCTATTTTTAGAAGCCATCCAACGAACAGATATTGACCCACAGCAATTTAGTGGTGGGTATATAGACAACATGATTTTAAAGAGCGAAATGTATAATGGGGTTAGAGAATTATTGGAAAGTTTGAAAAAAAAGTATCGTTTAAGTATCGTAACAAATGGTTTAAAAGAAGCCCAACGACCTCGATTAACTCGCTTAAATTTATTTTCCTATTTTGAAAGTGTTGTGGTTTCAGATGAGATAGGGGTAGCCAAACCAGCAAAAGCATTTTTTGAATATGTATATTGGACTATTCCAAAACCACCGCCTAAATCGGAAATACTGATGATAGGAGATAGCTTACATTCAGATATTGCAGGGGGAAATAATTTTGGTGTTAAAACTTGTTGGCTCAATCATGGTAAGAAGAATGAGACGACTATACGACCTGATTTTGAGATTCAAGATGTACATGGTTTGTTGAAGGTGTTAACGTAATCGCCAATTTTAATTGGCGGATTTAAAAGTGGTTTAGTGTTTTTTAATATACTGATTATCAGATATTTGTGTGAATTTGATTGATTTTTAAATAGGAGGAATCTACGGATAGTGGATGTATAAATAGTGGGCGATAATTTGAAAGTCTATTGACACCCCACATCTTTTGAAGTGGGTGAAAAAATCATAAATCATAAATCTTACATCATAAATCCACCCTAAAAACGTCCTATTTGCGCCTTACAAACCATACGAAAACTAGATGGATTTATGATTTATGATTTAAAATGTATGATTTATGATTTATGATTTTTTGACCCACTT
>ENA-ORXT01005240-ORXT01005240.1-marine-metagenome-genome-assembly--contig:-NODE-5240-length-12816-cov-8.600047_pt1 | contig 12816 bp, 12 predicted proteins | sample MGYA00237868_ERZ511482 | MGnify/ENA metagenome assembly ERZ511482 | reverse complement strand
TTCCATTCAGCGTGCCACACGTTGCACCTCTAGATTCCCCAATTGGAGAATGGGATCGACGTTGTAGGGTTTGCTCTGATGACCCAGCCGGGAATATGGAGGGAGGCGGCCAGTTGCGGGCAGGCGTGGATGATGTCGCACACGAGCTGCATCTGCAGGTTTGACGAAAAGGCACCACCCAGTGACAGGGCCGCGAGCTGGGTGCGTCCGCCGACGAAAGCTCCGAACTCTGCTGCCTGCGAGGTAGTGGTAGCGAGCTCGTTTTGCATGTATCCCCAGGCAAACCACGACACATGCGTGAGCGCCGGCAGGGTGGCGGGGAAGCGCAGCGCCGCGCCCGCGCCCGTCTTCCAGTTGCCCCGCACATCCAGGTGGGTGAGGGCGGCACAGTTCGCCGCGATGTTTGCCGCTGCAGCCTGGTCCACATTGAGGTTGACGAGCGTCAGCGCCGTCAAATGGGGGAAGACATTTCTCGGGGACGGCCAACAGCTCAGGGCATCGTCGGGCTCGCGATCGATCATAGGGTCTTCGTCGCCTAGCTTCAGCTCCTCGAGCGTAGCCGCGTGGTCGTTAAGTGCATATAGGACGGATACCCAGGTGGCCGCACGGAAAAGGTTGGTCACGTGCAAGCGCCGCAGCGGCACTGCACTCAACGCCAGCAGGATGGGCGCCTTCCGCCACATATTGAAGACCATGTCTGGAACGCATAGCGAGGTGAGCGGCAGTCGCTCGAACAGGGGTACCAGCTTGATGAAGAAGTCGATGTCAACGGAGATATCATAGGGAAGAGGGTCTTCAAAGTCCGAGTCCTCGTCGGTCTCATCGCTGGTATCGCCCTGTTCCGCTCCCACGCAGTCACTTTCATGGCCGTTTGCGGCCGCGTTGCTACAGCCAGCGCCCTCGCCGTCCACGACGCTACCAACGCCGCCATCCCTGACGCTGTTCATCACCGCGTCCGCTTTGTAGCCATCGGCGGCCCAGTCCTTCCCGCTGGCTCCATGGTCGCCTGCTCCTTCGTCTGCCCAGGCGCCGGTGTCCATGGGGTAACAGCGACGGAGCGTCAGCGACTGCACTTGCTTGTGGGTGGATAGAAAGCGCATCACCGACGCCAGCAGGTGGGCCGCAGCGGCCGCAGTCTCGGTGGGGAACCCCACCTCTGCCCGCACGGGGGCCCGCCGTCCTGTGCCCCGACGCGCGAGTGCCGCAAAATGGAGACGCCGGCGGGCGCGCCAGCCCGCCTGGCTCGGCGTGCGCACAAGCAGGGAGCACGGCGCCGCGTACGCCGCGTCGCGCAGACGCTTGCAAGTGCCCAGCAGCGCCACGTGCGCGCCAGGCTCGTCGACAGCACTTGCAATGACCTCCAGCATGTCGTCTGGGAGGTCCAAGAGGGACAGCCGAGCGAAAGGGGCGGCCGTCTCAGCGCCTGCCGTCGTCTCCCCTGCTGACATGATCCCCAGCGAAGCCGGGGGTGCCCCCGCCTGCGCCATGCGCGTCGCCGTGAGAAAAGCGTAAGAAGGGTGGCCGCACCGCTACTTTCCTGTTCCGCGTGCGTAATGGTGGGGGGAGAGAGAGGCAGTCAGAAAAACGCGGTGGAAGGGGATGACGACGACGGCGACAGGCGGATTGGCTATTGGGGGGCGACCACTTTATATCATGCCTTCGCGGCTTCCCAGGGGCCACACCGCCCGCCACCCCGCACCCACGCGCCTCACACGGGCGCCACCGCAGCCGCACGCGCACGACCGCAATTGCGGATGACGAACCCCCCGCCCCCCGCCCCCCCCGCACGGCCCAGCCGTGAGAGCCAAGGCGAAAGATTTCTCTGAAAGAGGGGAGGACCACCTGCCGCTGCCCCCACCCACACTGGGGGGGGGGGGGAACCCCCCCCCCCCCCCCCCCCGGGCCCCCCCCCCCCGGCCCCCCCCCCCGGGGGGGGGGGGGGGTACCCCCCCGCGTCGCCCCCTCAGTGCCCGACCGCGTCGGCACCCCCCCCGGGGGGGGTCACCGCGTCGGCACCCCCCCCGGGGGGGGTGCCGACGTGGTGGGGCACTGAGGGGGCGGGGGGGCCTCCCCGCCCGCGTCTTTCCACCCCTCCGGCGGCGGCCACGCCCCCTGCACAGTGGCGATTAACTGGGGGTGGGACACAAATGCCATTTTCGGCCATGTGGACCCACATCTGCGTGTGGAATCTGCGTGTGCGGGGCAGGTTTTTCTTCAAACCCATGACGATTAACTTTCCGGGGCAACGAGGACGTGTTTTTTTATAGCACCAGAAGCGTCTCGACGTGATGAAGAACGCCCCTCCGTAGTCAGCGTACTCACTGCACAGGAAGTGCGCTAACGAGGCGGATCCGACTCGATCGTCTCTACCAGCGGGAGCCCGACGAAACGCAGAACAGAATAGCCGTTGGACAACAGCCAAACAACTGCCCTTCTGTTTGGACATCTGTTTGGGTAACAGTGCCCGAACAGAATACCATTGTGTTCGGCTCCCCTGTTTGGGTCTCTTGAGGGGTGCTGAGGCTCTTTCCAAGATCTCGTGTGCGAAACGGCTCACATACGTGCATTAGTTGACCAGATCGTGGGCTGAGATGATTAGGTGCTCCTAACTGACTGTCTGAAGGGACTTGAAACCCACCTGACGGGAGTGCATGCAGCACAACACGCGACTTTCATGGAGCCTTGCAAAGGCATTTTGAACTAGCCAGGCCATGGCGAGAAGACTTCATTTCATCACGCCAGACAAACAGGCAGCGCCACTCCAAGCAGCTCGCTACCCGCCACAGCCACACGACCGCCATCTGTCCTGGCCCGTACTCCATCACATGCCCCATGCCCATGCCCGTTTCTTTGCTGACCGTCCCAATCCTCACACCACCCCGCCCAACGTCGCCCGGCCAACGCCGCTCTTGGCCGCAGCACCGCCTCGCCCCCCCCATGCCCCCGCCGACCGTCATATCGGTGGCGCCTCCATGCCACCGCCAACCGGCATGTCGGCGCCCCCGCGCCGCCGCCAACCGATGCGTCTCCGCCCCCGCGCCGTCGCCGACGGTAACGTCGGGAGCGCCGTCATGCCGCCGCCGCCGACCGTTGCGTCGGCGCCGCCATTCCGCCGCCGACGGTAGGGTCGGGGACGCCATCATGTCGCCGCCGCCGACCGTTGCGTCGGCGCCGCCATTCCGCCGCCGACCGTCGCGGTGGTGGCGCCCCCATGCGGCGGCCGACGATTGCGGCGGTGGCGCCCCCATGCCGCCGCCCACTGTCGCGTCGGTGGCGCCGCCATGCTGCCGCCGACCGTCGCGTCGGTGGCGCCCCCGTGCTGCCGCCGACCGTTGCGTCTGCACCCCCGCGCCACCACCGACGGTTACGTCGGAGGCGCCGTCATGCCGCCGCTGCCGACCGTTGCGGTGGCGCCGCCATTCCGCCGCCGACTGTCGCGTCGGCGACGCTCCCATGATGCCGTCGACCATCGCGTCGGTGGCGCCCCCATGCGGCGGCCGACGATTGCGTTGGTGGCGCCCCCATACCGCCGCCCACCGTCGCGTCGGTGGCGCCGCCATGCTGCCGCCGACCGTCGCGTCGGTGGCTCGCCTAGCTACTGGGATTCAACACGCGAGATGTAAAAGGGTAGAAGAAGTTGGTGAAGAAGCGTTCAGTGCGACGCTCGGCGGCAGTGTCCGAGGTGTTCGATGGCATGGCGCGCAGACCAAGCCAGTCTCCCAAGTCAGCAAAGTCAGGGACGACGTGCTCGACCCGAAGAATATTGTTCAGCGGCACGTGAGCGAGGGCGGGCCAGTCCGCGTCAGGAGTTAGAAAAGACCACGCCAGTCGCTTGCAGCCTGACCGCGTGAGCGGGCAACTGGGTAGCGAGGGAACTTCCTCCATGCGCCGCACCACAATAAAGTCGTTGGCGACGCCGCTGAGCATGCGGACGACCAACCGGACCCACCCCAACCGCCTCTCGCCGCACGAATCCGTGTACCAAACGTGGTCGTAACGCGGCTTGCCCATGTACGTATCGGTGGCGCACGCTGTCTGAACCACCCCGTCCGCGCCCCACTCATACGTACAGTGCAACGAAACGGACGGGGACACGACCAGAGACCAGTCGGCACCCTTGCTCAGCAACGCGCAGAGGCCAGCCATGCCCGGCAGCCGCTCCGCATCCGCGACACGCATCCTCAAACCACGACGAGATCTCGACAGTGTGGGGACAGGCGCCATGGCCACGTCACCGGCACCACCCACCTCCCCCAACAGGTCAAAGAACTCGTCGTCGTTGTCGACTTTCTCGCTATCGAGACCTTGGAGCTCGTGCAATACTTGGCACTGCGTCTCGGCGGCCCTCATCATCTGCAACACAATGGTTGGCCCACGCTTATTCGTGCGGGCGTACATGCGCTTGCACGGGCCGTGCAAGACCTCTTTCTCGCTGGTGTCACCTTCCCACAGGTTGCCGTTTCCAAGCAGCGCGGCCAGCAGGTGGTTGGCGAGCCGGTGCGCCTTGGTTGTGTGGGCGGGTTCGAAAAGCAGGTCTACATATTCGACGATGAACTCTGTAGCCTCGACCGCGAGAGAACGCATCTGCTGCTCGGACATGCGGGTCGTCTCCGCCACTTTATCGCCCATATGGCGCCCACCAAGGGCCGCCATACGACAGAAGACATCCAGGACGGCTCGGTGGAGTGGGAGTGTGCCAAACAACCGCCTGTACTTTGCCGAGGAGACTATATCGGGTACAATCGGGCCTTGGAGTTCCTCCTCCGCGGCATGCAGCACATCGTCGTCGGGGGCATGTCTGTCTTCCAGCTCCTCGTCGCCGCGCGACGATGAACCACGGTTGTCGACTACCCGCGCTGGGGTAGCGTCGGCGTGCCGAACAGGGGGCAGCTCCGCAGGACCACAAGCTCCAGCCACCAAATGGGGCATCATCGCGAGGCCGTGGCGCCATAAGCGCCCCGTCATTTAGAGCTGCTTCTCCATGGGCGGCACAAAGAACCTAAGACGTAGACAGGCAGTTGGTAAGACAGGTTTTACAACAAAGGCGACACGGAGAACTCCTGATTAGAGTTTACGCTTTCTGGTTTCCATCAGTGTGGAAGGAAAGTGGCTGACGCCGGTGACGGCCGGACCGCCAGCTGTTGCTGTTGACAAGCCAAGATTCTCCCCCTCCTCGTGGTGTGCGGCGTACGTGTCGCACGTGCCAGTGGCAGCACATACCCCCCGCCCCGTGCTCACCACCCCGATGGTCGAACGTCGTCACCACTCCCACAACGAGCGCAGACGCTAAGGAGTCGCGATAAGAGAGATGCATAAAGCGCGGAAGAGACCAGGGGGAGCTAGAAAACGTACCCAGGCGGAGTGGGAGAGGGCACACAGAGGTGCCCCATTTCCCATGAACGCAAGTTGACCACATCCAAAGTATCTGTCAGTGGCCCGAGGTGGGCGCTCTTGCCCGCACAAGCAATTCACATGAACGAGGGAAGACGCTCTGCCACCATGCGCACTACCCCCAGCTTCCATACATGCAGGAGGTCGAGGGAGACGATGTCAAAAAGCCGCTTATCATCGGTAGCCAAGCCCCAGACCGCGCCAAGGGCCGGTACAAATGCGAGGGAGCTGTGCTCTGTCCGCAATAGGGCCCGTACCGAGGGTCTCGGGTCCCGCTCCCGTACAATTGCTCCGTCCAGCTGCGCGTAAAGGAGAGTTGTCACGTCACGATGAGCGGCGCCGACCACAGCAGGTCCTCCCGCCACATGCCGCCGGACAATGCAGTGTGAGCAAAAGAACTCGCACGCATTGCCCATCAGGCACATCACCGACCTCTCCCCCAACTGGTCCGCGACAAGGCCGACAATGCGCGGCACGGCTGTCAGCATCTGGTGACCGGGAAACTCCACGGGCACCCCGGTTTGGCTAGCCGGTACAAATCGACGGAGGAGGATGGCTCGGCAGCGCTGCAGCACAGCGTTTCGTGAGTCACTGGCGCGGCGTCGAGCGGGCGCGGTGCGGCTGGCGGGCTTACCGACGTGTGGGATGTAGCCGACGGTGAACCACTGTACCGCTCTGTCCCGAATGTTGACTACACGTGCCCTGATGGGGTACATGTAGTGCGCTCCTGACCAAGACATCACAGCTTCATCAACAAAACGTTGGACACCCAACACAAAAGAATGGGAGCCGTGGCGTCGGCGAACAATGACCTCCTCCGTTAGAAATATGTCACTGTCCATCATGACGGCGCGCATGAGCGTACCGTCTGGCCCATTTACGAGCCTCTCACCCCACAGCTGCACATGACCGGCGTAAAGAAGCAGGTCCAACGCAGCAAGCAGCAAGTCTCGAGAGTAGAACTTATACGTCGTCCCCTCCACCTCCACGGGCGTCTGGTCCCAGCACAACTTAGAGAGCACCCGTCGTTGCTCCTCACGCACGGCAATAACAAAAGAGCTCTTGTTTGGAAACTTGCGTGTGAGCTCGCCTTCGTCGTCGTCTGAGCTTGTTTGACGCACAACACCGTGCTCGGGCCTCGATGCGCCACGGTCGCGGCCACGACGCCGAGCATGATCTCCGTCCTCCGCCTGCACGAGCACCGACAGGAAGGTCTTCTGGTCCGCCTCCGACAGGCCCGGCCCGCCGGCGCTCAAAGCAAACTTGAGAGCCTGCCGCAACAGCGGCGTGTCAAACCGCGACGGTCGCTGGCCCACAGATGGCGGCACCAATCGACGCTTCTTGCTGGCCTCCGGCATCGCCTCATAGTAGGCTTGGATCCGTGCGGCCACTGACGTCTGAAAACTTTGCGACGCCTCTGAATCACGCGCGACCCGTTCGCGGAGGCGTCTGACGGTAGACGCACGACACCAAGCCCGCCAATCAGAGGGTGCTCACCGAGCGCATCACCGTCATCCTGGAGAAGAGGAGCGGGAGGCGTATGACGGTTGAGCGGGGGGTCACCCGCGCGCTGGAGGAGAGGAGCGGGAGGCGTGTGACGGTTAAGCGGGGGGTCGCCCGCGCGCTGGGCGGCTGGGGCTCGACTCGGTGTGCCCGTCGCCGACACAGGAGCGGTGGCGGCGCGCCGGTGCCTGGTCACCGCCGGCCGGTCGTGGATCTCAACGAACTCCACAGGGGGGACAAGTCGATTGCACCGCGGACGTCTTGTGCTTATATGGCGCATGCGTGAAGACCGAGACCCGAACACCTGTGGACAGTACCAGCAAAGCCAGCAGGCCTCGCTGGTAGCATGGCCCCACGGATCCATGAGGACCTATGCCACCCGAATAAGCACAACCAAGGACACGCATCCAGCAAAAAGCACACACATGGCGGTGAATATTAGTTTCTTCAACGATCGTTCAGTCTGCTATTTTCCTGTCGACGCACTGCTCAAGGCACTGGTCCGTCGTCTGGTACGGGAGGCGAGGTGAAGAAAACAAAGGAAGCGAATAGCAACGTACCAAGTGCAAAAGGAAACGGGAAGGGGGAGGTTAATGTGGTACTCCGCCTGCCACCGAGTAGAGAAGTATGTAGAGCGAGGAAGGGGGGCTGTGGTGTCCTCAAGTGGGTATGGCCACTGTCGAGGGAGGCCGTGAGGGCCGATGGGCTGCTTCGCCTGGCGCCAGGTAGAGTGGCAACTGTCGTGACGGGGACGGTACGACTCTACCGTGCCCGCGGAATCGGTCAAGTGGGGGCGTGAGCACCGGCGGCTGCTCGAAAAAGGAAGGCGGAACAGTGAGATGTCAACCTAACAGGCTGCACAAAAAAACGCTGCTGTGTACCGGTGTGTGACCAGGGCGACGTGCAACGGACCCGGCAGTGCCCATTGCGGACACCGCAACAGAAGGGGAAAAAGCCGGGAAGGGTGCCGGGCCGGTGGCCGCACCGCAGCAAGACTGCAGGTGCCGTCACCTGGTGGCGTTCAGGGTGAGCAACCGCCACCTGCCCGTGTCCAGGGCACTCGCAGAGCAAGACAGCATTGGTGATCCCACGTCAGGAGGGGGTCTTTTTCATAATGTAGCCTGCTTAAGGTAAAGTAATTGTTGTTTCTGATCTGAATGGCCCAACGAGGAGATCAGTGAAGTCGTTCGATCGCGCACCGTGTTGCAGGCGGCGTCACCCACGCTGCGCCTGACGCCGTCCCCATCCGTCGTCTGCCAAGCGCCACGACGACCGTGTTCTCTGCCAGTTGCACCCCCCTCCGGGGGTGTGCCACCTTTGATGGGCCTGGTCCGCACCTGTGAGTCCTTCTGCGCCCTCTTCGCGCTTCCACTGTTCCTTGCATAGGATGGGTGACTGGTGGCCCTGGTGGGCCCCTACGGCCCAGGTCCGTACGACGCTGCTTTCCTGGGACCGACTGGCGGTGAGCTCGTTCGTTCCTTGCATCGAGTGGACATGCGCCGCACACGCCGCCCGGGTCCCTGGGTCCGACACGCAGCGTGGCACCCTGGGTAGGCGCTGCGGCGGGCTTCTCTCGGGGCTTGGGGGCTGGGGGATGGGCTCGTGACCCGTCCACGGTAGGGCCCCGAGCGAAATGGTGTGGCGGCTCGAAGGCCAGCGCGGCGCGGACGAACCAGCCCCGAGGGCATTGTTGTGCCTGTTTGCTTCGCTTGTTGCGGGAGGGGCCGTTCGGAGCTCCTGGTGGTCTACAGGAAGCGTACAAGAGGTTGCGTCTGGGCGGTCTCTGTCGTCTCGTGCCTTTCCTCCCCTCACCTTCCCCTGCGTCCGAGTTTGTGTGCCCTCGTCCCCCTGTGACTCCTTTCCGCCGGGCCATTCCCAACAACACAGTGCATTTTACTGCTGCCCCGTTGCTGGCCGTCACTTTCTCCACCCTCGACGGGTGACCTCCAAAAACTTCCTCGAAGATGGCATCGCCCACCAAGTCCGTGCCCATGAGCGGTGGCGTCGCGCCGCGTTCGTCCGCCAAGCGCACCGCGGACGAAGTTGTGATTGATGTCGACGCTTTGCTGACGGCGGAGGTGATCTCGTCTCCTTCGGGTAAAGGCAAGGGCCCCGCCAAGGTTGCGCGCTTCAACGAGCCCATCGACGTGGACAACCCCGACACGTGGGTGACGCCTGTACCGTCGTCCGCTGGTGGTCCATCGGGGGATATCGCTTCCCAAGAGTACAAGGACGGCCTCAGCACGCAGGAGCGTAAGTGCAACGACAACGGGTGGACGTTACCGTCCGGTGCCGTGGAGACGGCCGATGCGGCGTCCGTCGGCGACGAGCCGCCCGCCGCTGGGGAGATGTACGCTGCCGTGGGTGTGCCCTCGTTCGTTGCAGTGCCGGCCGCTGGAAACACGCACGCTTCTGGGGCGGCGCCGGTCGTTGGGGCGGTGCGAGGTTCCCGTATCACTGCGGGTCGCTCGAAGTTTGATTCGAAGGCGGTTCGTGCCAGCCTTTCGAACCGCTTTCGCACGAACAAGTTCACGAACAAGTTCGTGCGTCGCGCCGCCGTGATGACTGTTGTTCCAGCCCCCCGTATGGTGGCGGGTCCGCCGACGCCGCCGCAGTCGCGCTCTACCTCGGACGGCGGCGCCTCCTACTCTGAAGACGGTAGCGGGGAAGATTGCGATCTTGACGCTGTCGCCGAAGCGGACGTCGCCAGAGGTGGCGCAAAAGATTCGGCCGACGGTGCCGCTGACGCCGACTTCAACTTCAACGTGGAAGTCTTTTCCAGCTCGGGAACGGCTGGGCAGCAGCCGCCCCCGGCTCCTGTCCGGTCGACGACGCCCACCTCTGGGGCGCCCGCGTCCCATGTTGGTGAGCTACCGGCGGAAGCGCCGCCCGTGCAGCCGACTGCGGAGGCGTTGGCCTCGCAGCTTGCTGCGCGCAGTTGCAGCCCGCGCATTCTTACGGCGGCATTTTGGATGCCGGACGCACAGGCCGTTCGTGCTACGGCTCATGCCTCGGGAGCAGGGCTGCCACCGATTGCCCCTCCTGCTGCTCGTCGTGGTGTGTCTATGTCCGGTACGGCGCGTTCTGCTCTGGAGCGCGTCGTGTCACCGTCTCTGCCGCGTTCGTTGCCTACGACACTGCCGCCGGTCGCAGACGCCGAGGACGCGAGCAGCAGCGACATGGATGACGACGCCCTCGTTGCCGCGTACATTACGCCGCCCGCGTCTCCGCTGCCAGCCTCGGGGGCAGAGTCGCCTGCCCGCGCTCGGCGATCGCTCGGCAAGCGGCGGCGTGACGACCATTCTCGCACCGCGCGCCCAGCGGCTGCTGGTGCTGCGTCTTCTCGTGACTTAGAGATCGAGCCACTGTCGCTTGCGCTGCACGACGTGCACAAAGCGCTGCGCAACGGATTTTCCTCCGTGCGCCGCCAGCTTACCCGGCTTCGCGGAGAGCTGGTGTTCGTCAAGTCGCAGTCGGCATCGACACTGCGGCGCATCGACAGCATTGCGGCGGCCGCCGACGGACGCGAGTCGGGTAGCCGCGTCGTCCTGGAGCGCCTCGAGGTGCTTGACCGCACTGTACACAATCCAGGCGAGCGGCTGACAACGGCGGGTACCCAGGCGCCCAACCTGGACGGCGCTTCTGGGAACTCTGTGGAGCTCGTGGCTGTGATTAAGGTGCGTACCTGTCTGCTGTGTTGTGTGAGCTTGCTCGTCGTAGGTTGGCCGCAGGTACCATGTGCGCGCATGTCATCACTGCTTGCTCCCCACGGGTGATGTTGTCATCTTGTCGTGCGCATCAGACACATGGTGAGCTGTTCGTCTTATCGTGGCTTTCTCACTATTGTGAGCTTGTCATCTTGTCGTGCTTTTTCGGCATTTTGTGCTGCGTGCTATGGTGTTGCCGAATTGGCTGCGTGGATGTTCTCGTTCACAGGAGCTGTTCCTGGAGGCGTTGATGAAGGAGATTCGCACAGCTTCGTCCTCGTCGCGTGTCTACCCCAGCGCGGAAACCATCAACACCTTGCTTATTGGTGCGGCGGCCAAAGTCATGGACGTTTCCGAGGAGGTAGCCGTGAAGAAGGTGCAGGACAAGATGATGCTTCCCGTACGAAAGCCTGCTAAGGGGTTGGCGCTCTCAATCGCGTACCAGTACATCAAGCGTGTATTTTGGCATCTTAACGGCTCTCTTTCATCCGTTGCAGTGTCAACCTTTGTGAAGAGGACCCACGCGCTTAAGAACATTGGCAGCTGGAGCACTCCCTCGGCCCCATCTACTCGGCGCGTCCTCCAGCAGTCGCCTGAGGAGTGCATGGGGCTGCTCCAGGCGTACTCGTTTGTCAAGGATGCACACGGGCGCCTGGCGATGCTGGACGTCCTCGCCAACTTTCTCGCGGAGCTCGAGGCAACCGAGAGCATGGTGACCTGGATGGGCCCGAACAACGCCATTCGTGTTATCCGCTGCGTGTACGGCCATTTTGCAAACGTGTCGTTCCGGGTGCGTACTGGACTCCCTCTCTTTTTATTTTCTGGTGTGGCTGGGCTCCTGTGTTGGTTCGCTTGTGCCACTTGGTCTTCGTCCCGCATCCGTGTGCTCACCTCCGAGCGTGTTTCCAACGTTCAGTCGTGCTCCTGGTGTACATGAGTCAATTCCTCGTTTCCGGCCCCTCACGTTGTTTCTTCTGTTGGCATGTATTGTACACTCACTCTTCGCAGGTACGCACGTATCTGCGCAACCGCGCCAAGCTGCCGTCCCTCCTTGGGGGCACAGGCGCTCTGAACCTGGGGAACAAGGCCCTGTTTGAGCGCGAGCTGTTTTTGCTGCACGACGTGCTACCCAAAGACCCCGACGTCCACGACGGTCTGCAGCTCATCGACGGTGCGGACCCCAGTCGTCATGTCATCAGCGTTGCTCCCGTCGTTCCTGCCCCTCCCCGCCCGCCACGCAGACCCCAGCCAGTCCTCTTCCCGCAGTTGTTGGTGTCGCACCTATCGGCGTTGTTCTACCGCTGAGTCCCTGTCCGTCTTGCATTGGGTTGACGCGCTAGGCATTGCGTCGGTAGCTGTTTTGCCGACAGTGCCAGTACGGGTACCAAGGAGGGGGTACATCGACATGAGGGCATCCTTTTCGTACAAACGACGCGGTCTATCCCACCGCAATGGTCAGTACAATGCCAGGCGAAGAGTGTTATTGTCTACGACTTGTAGTTGGAAGCAACTGCAACCACTCCAACGCGGAGGACTGCATGGGGCCAAACTAAGCTGTTCCCCGCGTCAGCCCTAATCCACGAGCCCGATCCCGTTCTCGATCACATGTGCTGCAAGGCCCTGCCGAAGATCACGAGATCCAGCGCCCAGCACCGAATATGTCCGTGACAGAATCGCGTCTGTTGGGCGTATTAATAAGTTAGGCAACAGACGCTCGAACAGAATGGCGTTCTGTTTGGGCTGTCGCTTGCAGCGACGAATGTGCGGCGGTGCTCGTCGGGTTTTGGTTGCGGTCTCTTTCCAATGGAGGGCCGCCCATGCGGTCAGCGTCGTCAAGACGGGAGCACAGTCACCTGCCCATTGGTCGGCCCATCCTATCCGGCCGAGCGGGGCGGCTGAGAGGCGGTTGACTACGGCCTCACGCTTGATCCATCGAATAAAGTTGGCAAGACGGCCGAAACGTGTGTGTGTCCACGTCACACACCCCATTTCCCAGAAGCGCAGCTCGCTCTGCCGGGGGAGGGACCCAGCGGGTAGAGGACGAGCCGAGGAACGTTGGGGGGAGGAGGATGCGCGGCGGCCGCCAATGGCGGTTGCTTTGGTGGCAGCGCCCGCGACCGCCGCGGCCGCCGCGCTGTCTGGCGCCGTGGAGCGGCCGCCGGCCAGGCAAAAGCACCGCGGTGGTCTCGGCGCGGCTGCCGACGGACGTGGCGTG
>ENA-ORXT01005239-ORXT01005239.1-marine-metagenome-genome-assembly--contig:-NODE-5239-length-12819-cov-5.843353_pt1 | contig 12819 bp, 10 predicted proteins | sample MGYA00237868_ERZ511482 | MGnify/ENA metagenome assembly ERZ511482 | reverse complement strand
GTAAAGATTCTACTACTCAGGATGGTACCATTCAGGTAGCTTACCAGGGAGATAAGCCTGCCAGTTGGTACGTAAAGCGCTACGCTGGTGGTTTCGAGGACGATATTGCCCGTAAGCGCTGGACTACGGTAGAGTATGCTAACGGACAGGTAAAAGAGACCCGTAGTTTCATGGGGATCCACGGTTATCCGGACGTACTTCCCGGTGCCTCCATTCGCGTTCCGCTAAAGCCGGAAAAAAAGCAGAGACAACGACGGGAAGAAAGATTTGACTGGATTGGGTTGGCTTCCGTAGTTGTGGGAGCTGCGGGTACAGTGGCTACTTTGTTGATCGTGTCTAGAAGGGATACTACGAATTAGGCTTTGCTAATGTACAATTAAGAACAGATGGTTGATAATCAGCAATTACCCAACGATGAGATTACCATTCGTGAGATAATTATTCTGGTCCAGGATTACTTGAAATTTTTCTGGTCAAAAAAGTGGCTTATTTTACTGGTTGGATTACTGGGAGCAGCTTTCTTTTTTTATCGCCAATGGAAGGCTCCCGTAAATTATAGTACGGAACTGACCTTTATGGTTAATGAGGATAGTAAAGGGGGGATTCCTGGGGTCGGATCTATCTTGGGTCAGTTCGGACTCGGGGGAGGTGGCGCTGATCATAATCTGGAGAAAATAAAAGAGCTAAGCAGGTCAAGAAAAATTGTACAGAACGTTCTGTTTGATACAATTCTTATGGATGGCAAGGAAGATTTTATAGCGAATCATTTGATTGATAGCTATGGATATCACGAATCCTGGGCGAAGGCAGATGATTCGCTATTGGTGAATTTTTACTTCAAAGATGATACTATTCGTGACTTCAACCGAACGGAAAACACAGTACTGAAAGCCTTGCATTATCGTGTGATTGGTGAGGCAGAAAAAGGTAGTGCTGCCCTTATAAACATCGATCACGACCCAGTAACCGGAATTTTAACAATGAGCGGGCAGGCACCATCTGAAGTGCTGACGCTGGAAATGGTCAATAAGTCATATCAAAGCCTTAGCGAGTTTTATATTTCCAGATCTACGGAAAGGCAAAAGGTAACACTAGAACGTTTGAATTTTACTGTAGACTCTGTGTTTCAAGAACTTTCTAAAGTTGAATATTCTTTGGCGAGATTCAGAGATCGATCTGCCAGCTTAATTCAACGTCGGGATCAATTACAAGAAAGTAACTTGATGAGGCGGCAGCAGGTTTTAAATGTCATGTACGGTGAGGCATTGCGTAATCGAGAAACTTCAGCGTTCGTGCTGAATAGCGAGACACCTTATTTTCAGGCGATTGACGTGCCAATCGCACCCTTGTATACTAGCAGCAAATCTTACGTCTCTGCAATTCTGAAGGGCGGATTATTAGGTGGAATTTTAATTGTTTTTATTCTTGTAATAGTAAGAATATACGGGACAATTATGTCTGATACTGATAAGTAGCTTCTGGCGGGTTTAAACAAATGAAAAAAATGGATTCAAAAGTATATCAAAAAGTAGTTGATTTTACTAGAGAACTGTATCATACTCCGGAAAAACCGATCTACCTGCATGAACCATTATTTATTGGTCGAGATCGTGAATATGTACTGGACGCTATTGATTCTACCTTTGTGTCTTCGATTGGCAAGTATGTCGATAGATTTGAGGACATGATGGGAGACATTACCGGAGGTAATCGCGGCGTAGCCTTAATGAACGGAACTGCAGCATTGCACATTGCTTTGAAGCTGGTTGGAGTACAACAAGATGACGAAGTCATCTGCCAACCGCTAACCTTTATCGCAACGGCCAATGCTATCTCTTACGAAAGGGCAATCCCTCATTTTGTAGATGTCGATGAAGATACACTTTCACTTTCTCCTGATGCGTTACTTCAGCGCTTGAAGGATGTTGCAATTGTTAGAGGTGAAGAGTGCTATAATAAGATAACCGGACGCCGTATTTCTGCTTGTGTTCCAATGCATACTTTTGGTCACCCGGCGAGGATAGAGCAAATTGTGGAAGTATGTGACAGCTATCATATACCTGTTATTGAAGATGCTGCTGAGTCTCTAGGTAGTTACCGTAATAATCAACATACGGGAACCTTTGGCCTGGTGGGCACTTTCAGTTTTAATGGAAACAAAACGGTGACTTCAGGAGGAGGAGGAGCATTAATTACCAAAGACCCTGCTCTTCGTGAAAGAGCAAAGTACATTACAACTACGGCGAAAATTCCACATCGCTGGGAATATCGGCATAGTGAAATTGGGTACAACTATCGTATGCCCAACCTCAATGCTGCTTTAGCGTGCGCGCAATTAGAGCTACTTGACCAGCACGTTAAAAATAAGCGCACCACGGCTGCTGCATATCAGGACTTTTTTAGGGAAATTGATGGAGTTAATAGTATTCCAGAGCCTTCCGATAGCCAGTCTAACTATTGGTTAAATGCCATCCGACTACCTGATCGTGCGTCTCGCGATGCTTTTCTGGAGTTTACCAATGACGCGGGAGTAATTACCCGCCCAATTTGGACATTAATGAACCATCTGACTATGTTTGCCGATTGCCCGGCTGGAGATTTGAGCGTAGCGGAGGTATTGGAAAGCCAAGTTGTCAATATGCCTAGTAGTGTCCGTCATGCCTGATGTAAAGAGAAGTATAAAGGAGTTCTTCAGATTAGAGAAGGAACTTGATTTGGCTGGTCTGAAATGGGATGGAGTTGAGATATGGGCATTTCTAAGAAATTATTACGCAGAGAAGTTTATCCTTACTAATGACCCTGGAAGTAAGCCGTCGGGTGGATTGGCTTTACGAGGAATTAAGTCACTGCCGTATGGTTTCTTCAATTGGTTCAAAAGTTACCGTTATTTAGCCATTGTAGGAGACAATCAACGTAAGGAAATCAATGGTAAGTGGACACATCCACTTGACCTGCTTCCTGCTGAGATTCGTGACAAAACGCTATTTGTCGAACTGCCGGTAAAAGGGAGCCACCGGCCTCTAAAAACACTGGCTCATTCACACGTAGTGTCCCGGTTTTGGCTCATTCTGTTCGAACTCTTTCTCATCAAAATATTTCCTGAAAGAAAAATCTCAGGCTATCAACCAGGAATTAGTCAACTAGAAAAAAAAATTGGGGTTTCCCTGAACTCAAATTATTTGATTCGTCGGTTTGTGGCTGGGCAAAAAATCATGAAGTTACTGCTCTCCAGGTTTAAGCCAGAAATGGTTTTTTGTACCACAAGTTACCCAATTATGGGATATATAGTAGCCTGTAAGGAAGAGGGTATTCCAGTGGTTGAGATGCAACATGGCTTCATCGGTGCTACCCACAGGGCGTATAACGTAGTCCGGGATTTAAAGGAATTACCTTATCCAGACTACTTGTTAAGTTGGGGTACCTACGAGAAATCTTTTTTGGGTCGTGAGGAAAATTTTTTCATCAATGAGGAAAACGTTCTACCTACCGGGAACTTTTATCTTTCACATATTCGAAGCCGTGAAGATGAAATTTGTGCTACTCACCAGGAAGCAATAAGTGGGTTTGATTTGGTCGTAAGCGTATCCATGCAGGATCCTCTGGAAGATGAGATGATGACATTCCTGCTGGAGCTTGTTGAAGAGTGCCCACAAGTAGGTTTTTTACTTTTGCCACGGGCTCATGACAAATCATACTATCGAAAAAAGTACACTTTACCTTCTAATGTGCTCATCTTGGATCAGCTCAACACTTATGAAGGTATTATAATCTCTGATGTTCACACAACGGTGTGGTCAACTACTGCATTTGAAGCGCTTGCGCTAGGTAGGCCCAATATTATTATGAACCCAAACGGAATGGCGAGCGAGGTGCTTGGCCATTTATTGGGCCCAGAAGTATTTACCACTTTTGCAATGACTGTAGTGGATTTTGCCTTAGCGTTGAAAGAAGTTAAAAGTTTCAATAAATCGGAAATCATAAATAGAAGCAATTGCTTTTTCGTAGATGACTATGTACGTCGACTCAGCGAAAATATCGATCTGATTTCGTCTAAGGTAGAAAGGTGAATCTTGTATTACCGTCTCTAGTCCTTTTACTGACCTATGGAAGTTTGTTAGTATGGCTAACTTGCAGGAGGAGCTGGTCTAAGGCCGAAAGTTTGTTCGCGCTTTTTTGCCTGACAACATTCGTCGCTCCGGGTTTTTACTTTGGTTGGGTAGAAACTGGTTTTTCCCCGAAGACAATTAAGGACTTTCAGCTATCTGGTGCATTGGCTCACCTCATTATTTTGGGTGGCCTCGAAATCAAGTCTAAATGGAAGCTGGGTAATATTCTTCCTGAGGTGTCAAGTTTAGACGGAGTCGCAAAATCAGTTGAAGGCCAAAAGGTTTCCCGAGTGACTCAAAAGCTGATTGCGTGGTATATGTTTGCCGTTACGGCAACTATCCTTTTTTGGGTGTTGTGTAATTTTGAGGCATTACCTGCCTATGGATGGTTCTCGGGCCGGTTCATCCCGCGCCCGGATGGTGTTGCTACTGTTCAGCATTTTTACAGTTTTTCAACTATCCTTTATTTTGTTCTTCCAGCATTCGTATTTTATCTTAGAGATAAGGTATCTGGGCGAGTCTTTACGTTGTTGCTATTCATCATGGGGGTAGGGTTAGGGGTAGGAGGGCATCGTGGTGTACTGGCTTTCTATCTGATTTTTATCTGGTGGTTCCTTTGGCAGAAAGTGATAAGCTGGAAAATGTTGCTAGGAGTTGCATTTGCTTTTTTGGCAAACACTATAAATACCTTGGTGACCAGGGGAGAGCTCTTATCTCTTCCGGACAATTTAAGAAAAGGTAGTTTACGGTTTTTGGTGGAGCAGGCCCGGGGAATACCTGCCCGTATTGAAATGGTAAATACTGGTGTAGTTTTTGAACAGGGCGTAAGTATAAAGAGACAAGTGGCTCAATACTTTTGGCCCTCAAGCACCGGAACAATGCCAACCGCCTGGTTTGCAGATTTATTCGTTCAATTTGGTTGGATAGGAGCACTAGCAGGATTTTTCATGGTAGTAGTAAGCATCCTTGCAATAATATATTTTGCCGGTATGTTCGCTGATACATTATATTTTAAATGGGCCATAATGAGTTTACTTTTTCTGCTCTTCAGCGCAGAAATTACGGCTTACTCTTCTATACGTATGCTAGTTATTCTTGGTAATTTCTTAGTGCTCACCGGGTGCTGGGCAAATTGGAAAAAACAGACAGGATGAAAACAATAAGCTTATTTACGCTGCTGATTTTTTTGTTTCTTGCCGTCGGCTGTGCAAATAAGGTTAGAAGTGGAGCCTCAGAGGTGCTACGTTTGGAAATTGGAAAAAATGATGATTTTTCACTTGCCGTTAGGGAAGCTTTAAAAAAATGTCAAAGGAAGGGTATAGGTATACTTGAATTACCGGAAGGCGTTTTCAAGGTCAATACTACAATTAACCTTGTGAGCAATATTACCATTCGTGGTAACCAGACAGAACTCAAAGCAAAATTCATCTCAACCAGCAAAAAAGGTGGATACCCGGTAACCATTTTTGACACGCCCGAAACCGGAGTCAAGTCAGTAACCCTGGAAAATATAAAATTTACCGGAGTAGCTAAAGGACAACGAAAAAATCTCTCTTTATCTGAAAAAGCAGCAAACACATTACGTCTCAGGAATAGCCAGAATATTACTCTTAGGGGTTGTGAAATTCGAGAGCACTATTCCAATATCCCCGCCCCGTTTTCGTCCGAGAACTTTACTGATGTCCTTGCTTGCGTAGGAGTGTCAATTGAAAATTGTCGTAATGTTGTTCTTGACGAAGTTAGAATGATTGACATGCGCAATGAAGCATTATGGATTTATCGGAGTGAAAATGTGACGATAAAAAATATGTTTTCCCGGAGTATTAGGGGGCTTTCTACTCACCTGTCTATCTTTTATTGTGATACAGTACTGGTTGAAGATGGAATTTTTGAGTATGTCTCCGGAGGAGGAAGCAGCATCAACTGTGAGTCGTCTAACGTAACTATTCGTGATAATCATTTTGTCAATGGGCGCGGAATTGATATCAGTAATGAGGGAGACTTTGAAGACTTCGAACCAGAGAATGTTACAATAGTAGATAATGTGTTGGACGAGGTCCATTTTTATGGCATCATTCGAAATCGTACTATAGCTACTTTGAATGGTTTTGAGGTTAGGCGTAACCGAATAAACTTAAGTGGTGACACTGGTGCACGAACTGGAGTAGTACTATATGGAATCAAAACTGACGACACTGCTGGCGCAATAGTTAGGGACAACGAAATTAATTATATTGACCCCAATCCTGAGAATGAAAATATGGCCTTTGGGTCAGTGGGCTATAAGGAAAGGAATACGCTAATTGAAAATAATAAAATCATTGGAGCAGATTACCTGTTTTGGGGAAGTACATATGTAGGGAGTAAACATAATGTGGTAATAAGAAATAATGATTGTTCGCTACGTCCATCTAATTCGATGAGGCCAGCTGTCAAGATTTATAATAAGCCAAGGGCTAAGGAAGGACAAACGCTGAGCGGTTTCACGATAGTTAATAACAAGTTTCGTGGAGCTGTTCCTTCTCAGCTGTTGTTAATCGATTCTAATGTTTCAATGAAACTGGACGGGCTTCATGCGGTAGGTAACACACAAGAAAAAGGTAAATTACTTCCCATATTAATTTCTGGAAAAAAAATCGAATTTTACGGTGAGATTGAGCTGGGTGCCACTGCCGGAAAGCCCAGGACAGAGCTGCGTCTTAAGGGGGTTCGATTAGCAAATGACACTAGAGCCATTTTAGAGAAGCAAGTCGATATCAAACAACGGTGACGAGCGGATTACTCAAAAAATTTTCGACCTACACGATTGCTAATCTTCTGAACAAGGGAGTTATTTTTCTTCTGATTCCGGTATTGACCAATTACCTGACTCCAGAAGAAAATGGGGTGCTTTCGCTCTTTACGACAACGTTAGCACTCGTAGTGCCGCTGGTAATGCTTCAGGTCACAAGCGCCATTAATGTAGAATATTTCCGTAAAGATCATGGGCAAGATTCGTTTAGTCATTTTGTTTTTACCGCTCTGCTAATTTCTTTTGTTGCTTACTTATTAGTTACTGTGTTTTTCATCTTGGGGCAGGGGGCTTTGGAGGATACGCTCGGGTTTTCTCCTTTTTTTTTGCTGGTGATTCCGCTGATTGCGATTTTTACCACTTGGATAGAAGTGTTGAAAGTGACTTACATTATTCGTGGCCGTGCTCTACCGTTTGGAGGTTTTCTACTGGGGCTCACACTATTTGATTTGGCCCTTTCGCTGTACTTCATTACTGCCGCGGGTATTGGGTTAGAAGGGCGTATATTCGGCATCCTGATTTCTAAGGCTGTATTTGGATTTTTTGCATTGTTTATGCTTTGGAAAAACGGAGATATAAAAGCGAAATTTTCACGGCAGTACATGAAATCTATCCTGATATTTGGGCTCCCATTGTTGCCGCATGCCTTAGGGGGTATTGCTTTGCACTCATCTGATCAGTACTTCATAAATGAGATGCTTGGTAAACAAGAGCTCGGAATTTACAGTATCGCCTACAGAATCGGTTCGGTAATTATGTTGCTTGATATCTCCTTTAGCCAGGTTTTCTCGCCATACATGATGAAGACTTTAAAAGAGAATAGCACTTCGGGACTTCGACAAATCGTTAAGATATCATACGCCTATGCAATAGGCTTGTTTTTGTGCTTTGGGTTGCTGGTTTTGGTGATGCCATTTCTCTATGATTGGTTTGTTGAGCAACGATACTCTGACGGTATCCGATATGTTCCACTTATCGCTTTGGGATACGTGTTTCTGGGTCTCTATAAAATTTTTACGAACTACCTGTTTTACCTTAAAAAATAGTTTATCTTTGTACAACAATAAAATTAGTTTAAAAATCATTACGGAATGACTGAAAATTTATTAAAAAGAATTACTATCAATCCAGATATATTATTTGGTAAACCATCCATCAGAAACATGCGGTATTCTGTATCAATGATTTTAGATTTATTAGCAGCAGGAATGACGATGGAAGAAATATTAGAAGATTATCCTGATTTAGAAAAAGAGGATATACTTGCTTGTTTTGTTTTTGCTTCTAAATTGATTAGTGTCAATAGCATAATGAAAGTAAAAGCCGCCTGATGAAATTTATAGTTGATGCTCACTTTCCAAAAAGACTAGCAACTTGGCTCATTAATAATGGTGATGATGCTATTCATACTATTGATTTACCCAAGAAGAATAAGACATCAGATAAAGAAATTATAGAAATCGCCGAGTCTCAAGCTAGAATAGTCATTACTAAAGATAGTGATTTTATTCAGTTTAGAATTATCCATGATAAACCTCAAAGAATTTTAATGGTAACCACAGGGAACATTATTAATAAAGCTTTAATCAAGTTATTCGAGGCGAATTTTCCAACTATTCGACAATTATTTGAAGATGGGAAAAAAGTTATTGAAATTGATAATGAAAACATTACTGTTCATGAATAAGTGGAGGATATTTCAGTACGATAATTAATAAAACTCGATGGTTATAGTTTACAACTGAAATCCAATATTCCATATCTCATATTACTCTTTATCTGATAATAAAGAACGCTTTCCTTGACTAGGAACCAACACCTCTAATTTTTTCAATTCTTTCCCATTTACCACACCTAAACTATGCTGCTGTGGCGTATCCCCAAAAGCAAATTCACAGTATTGTCCTTTTCGAGTACAAGCCAATAGTGCATCAAATAATTTCCAATGCCCATAGTAATCAATGGCGTTGGTTTCCGCAATCTGTAGCGCTCTTTTAGACGTATAGTTTCTCAAACCAGTATCAAAAGTAGTGTCTACGCAGTAAGTTTCGTTATGATTGGCACTGATTCCATTATTTGGATCTGCGTATTGGCGAATTAAATTTCGGCGAGGGGTGTTCACGGCAGTTTCAAATATACGAACACCCATTTTATCCCCTACTACATGGTCGTTTTCTTGAATCATCACCAACAATAAAAGGTCTTCTGGTAATTGTTTATAGGTTTTTAAATTACTTGCTTTGAGAGGACCTGTACCGGGGGCGCATAAAAAGATCGCTTTGGGTTCTGGAATTTTCTGTTCTTTCCAATGCACGGTTATATCCGCAGCGATAGCTCCTCCATAGGAATGACCAACCACTGCAAAATTATCTACAATTGGGTTTATATGGGAGGGTGTTGCCAGTGTATCAAGGGCCGCATGAATAGCCGTAACCACATTCTTTGCAAACTTTTTAGGACTTGGCAAAGTCATGGTTTTCTGATAGCGAGGATAAATTACCACATTTCCTTGCCGTACCAAATGCCGTATCCATTGCCCGTATATCATTGGGTTGTAGCCTCCGTATCCGTGTATAAATACGACTACTGGTGCCGCTTCGGGTCTAGGTAAAGCAGGTTCAAACAACCAATAGCCATCTTGCTTTTTTGCGTAGTCATAAACGACTACAGAGTCGTGTTCGTAGGTGGCACTACCCGGTCCTTCGCTTGGGGCTTGAAAGGTTTGACTCAATAGGAAACTGCTACTTAAAGAGAATAGGAAAACTAGGATGTGTTTCATGAACGTATTGTTTGATTGTTCTTGAAGAAAAACGCCCTAGTGGGGGAATTTGTTTGCTGTTGTGTGGTTATTTATGAAACCAGACTCATAAGCATTTTCTTTTCGAAGTTGGCCAGCTTATCGAATTGACCTGATTGAACGTGGTTAGCCCAGTCGGGGTTAGCGATCATCGCTCTACCAACTGCAACTAAATCGAATTCATCTCGCGCAAGCATTTTTATGAGTCCATCTAAACTTGCTATCTCCCCATCTTTAAATATCTTATCTCCTGGTTCTGGCAAGAAGTCAGCATTCAAGCTAACTGAGCCAACAGTAATAGTGTCTTTACCTGTAAGTTTTTTAGTCCAACCCGCTAAATTTAAATCAGAGCCTTCGAATTCGGCTTCCCAAAATCTACGTTGCGAACAGTGGAATATATCTACTCCTGCGTTTACCAAGTAGCTTAAAAATTCTCCTAATTCTTCTGACGTTTCTGCTAGGCGCGCAGTATAGTCTTGTTGTTTCCATTGAGAGTAGCGAAGAATAATAGGAAAGTCCTTACTTACCTTGGCACGAATGCCACTAATAATTTCACACGCAAATCGCACTCGATTTTCTAATGAGCCACCGTAATTGTCAGTACGATGATTAGTACCTGGCCAAAAAAATTGATCCAACAGATAACCATGTGCGCCATGCAACTCTATAGCATCGAAGCCGATGCGCTCAGCATTTATCGCCGCTTGCACGAACGCTTCAACCACCTCATTAATATCCTCCTGCGTCATTTCATGGCCCGTAATTTTTCCAGGAAATGCCATACCCGATGGACTATAACCAGGCGTATCACCGCCAGGCTCGATCCCTGGTTTACGGATACCACCCACATGCCAAAGCTGAGGTGCTATTTTACCTCCTTCAGCATGCACTGCATCAATTACTTTTTTCCATCCTGCTAGTGATTCTTCGCCATCTATCGAAGGGACATTAGGATAACCGCTTGCAGCTTTATGCCCTACGATAGTGCCTTCAGTGATAATCAAACCTACCCCGCCTGCAGCACGCAAACGATAGTATTCCACTACTTGATCCGAGGGTATATTGCCTGGTGACATGCTACGTGTCATGGGTGCCATAACAACACGGTTTTTTAAACTTAAGCTTCCATAGGAGTATGGTGAAAATAAATCTGTCATTTGTATTTTGCTTTATAGTTTCGTGCTATCACTTACGAATAGCTTTCTTTATTTAAATTATTTTTAAAAAGTAAAACCGAAGGTAATTAATAAATATTCATGACGACTGCGTATTCCTTTATCGTTCAATAAAAAGAAAAAAGTGGTCATAGAAGAAATAAATCCAAGGAATGCCGACACCTGACTCATAGATTTCCATTGCTGTATCTAGCAGATATATTCGAATCTTGAATCAATTGATATACCGATAACCAAAGCCTAAGGAAAAATTAAACTCATCCATTTCTAAAGTTCTTCCGACTTCGAAGGACAACGGACCGACTGGTGTTCTTAAGTAAATGCCACCTCCATATCCTAGAAAACTCGTAGGAGCAGAATCTAGAAATTCTGGAAGGAATGCTCGATTTCCATTGACATAGTTCACAATCCCACTCACATATACTGGTCCAAAAATATTCACTCTGATATCTTGCCGAAAGCTATAAAATTCATCATAGTGCAACTGCGATTCTTCTATCCCAACAAAAGAGAACATACTTTCAGTTGTCTCTAATAAGCCACCAAACTTAAAGTTATTCAATAATGACTGCGCTGATTTATAACCAGCTTGCAGACGCGTTTCACTTGTGATCGCTTCAAACAATGAAAATACAGCTAAACCCGTGATTTGAGATTTTATATAATTCTGGGCTGGTGGAATAAACAAAACAGATAATTCTTGGGAGCCAACATAACTGACGTCAATATCCTGGCCAAATACAAATGAAGTGGACATTCTTGCTTTGAATCCATGTCTTGGAAATTGGGTCCTATCTAAATTATTGAACTCTCCATTTAATTTGAAAAATTGATGAAAATTTTTAAATCTTTTTATGTCTACAAAGGCGAGATTTTTTTGTCTTAAGCTTAGTTGTTGGATCCCTCCTCCGACTTCTAAATAAATCACATTATTAGGTTCAAACCCAAAATAAAGTGCTAGATCAGAATTCATTTCATTATACTGATTTTGTCGTTCTCCTAATTGATACAATGGCGATTCTAGCTTACTATACTTTCCATTAAAGTTTATAACTAAATTTTTATTTTTCCCTATTCGATTTTGAAATGCCCCATGAACAGCTAAGAATTCAGATATCCTAGCGGTCAATTTTAAACTTGACAACTTGGCTAAAGTATTATACATTGAAGTGTGGATGATAAACGACGTATTCGTCGTCCCGAATGCATTCATACTTCCACTGATCAATACAGATTTCTTAGGTTTAGCAAATATGTCTATACTCAGTCGATCATCAATTTGATTAAAGGCATAAGAAACTTTATCATATAAATTTGTACCTGCGATCCGAGTGATACCCTTATCAATTCGATCAATATTCAAACTTCCAAGTTGAAGTTTACCAAATTTAAACTTTGCTAAATCATCAAATGGTTTATCTGTCTCAGGAAGTTCTATCTCATTCATTAATAGATACTCAGGGATCGGAAGAGCTTTTAATCGTTTATGTGGTTCGTAATCCTCTAATTTTTCTGCGAGCTTGCGAAGTTCTTTTTCATTAATTTTTGCAGCCTGATATCCTCTTCTAATAATCTCACTGTGCTCATCATAACCAAAAGAATTAAATGTCTTCACATCAGGGCTAATCTGAATATTGACAAGCTTAGCTTGCTCTTTACTGTCTAAAGAACTCATCATAAATGTACTCTGCGAGAAGATATCAAACATTGACCTTAGCTGGTCCTTAGATTCTAGTTCAGATCCTACGAAGACCCCAATCACAAAATCGGCACCCATATCTATAACTTCTTGCACAGGAAAATTTCTAATCAAGCCCCCATCGACATACAATCGTCCGTCTATCTCTTCTGGATTGAATACCATAGGGATTGCCATGCTGGCTCGTACAGATCGACATAGACTTCCTTTGTCAAATACTTTAATATTTCCATTTTCAATATTTACAGCAA
>ENA-ORXT01005238-ORXT01005238.1-marine-metagenome-genome-assembly--contig:-NODE-5238-length-12819-cov-14.617956_pt1 | contig 12819 bp, 7 predicted proteins | sample MGYA00237868_ERZ511482 | MGnify/ENA metagenome assembly ERZ511482 | reverse complement strand
TCAGCTTTGTATTCTCTCTGCTTAGATGCACTTGTAATCTTTAATTGTTTAAGCCATTTATTAATTAATTCTCTATCCCCTTCAAATTTAACAAAATAGAACTTAACATTTTTTCTAAAATTGAATGATCTGTTCTTTTTTTTATTTTCCGATAGACTTGGGATGGGTCTAGGTTTAATTGCCTAGCTAATGTTTCTACATTGATTTCTGCTAAGTTTTCTGAAACGATAGTGCTAGCTAAATCTTTGAAATTGTTTTCCATTGTTATTATAGTTTTCTAGTATGTCTTACAATAAAAAATGATTTTGATAAGCAGCATCTTGATAAATGGGTTTACCGGAAAAACCTATATCCACATTGACCCATTTAGTCAAGATGTCGGTCGTAGAAAAACGATAATTCACTAAAAAAGAGGTTTTATTTTTTTTGGTTAAGAGACCTTCTGCCATTGCTTCTACGCCTAGAACACCTGCGGCTAATTGATATTCTCTTTTTTCGTTGTTTTCTTTTGCATATTCGTAGATCAAATACACCAGAAGTGGTATTTCCATATTCCGCTGGATTAGGCTTACACAGAATAACTATAATTAAAATTCCGTTCGACAAAGTTCTTTATTTATAGCTGATTTTTTTCCCATATAAATTCTATTTTTTACACTTAAAAATTATCTTATTTGGGTATTAAACCATTTCTAAAATCTCCTAAATAATTAAAATACAACACTTTACCGCAAGCACTTAATCTATATTTTTACTATCAAAACTAGCTATTATATGTAGTTATCTCCTTCTAAAAAGTGGCTATATCGTTCCTTTTGATTAAATAATACAGAAAATAAATCCTCATTTAGCTTTTACGCAGGATATATTTTTATATTTACTCCTTGCTTGGTGTTACAGCATGCAACAAAATAGAAGCTTCACCAAAGCAGGTCGTATCATTACACTACCATGAAAGTAAAACATCCACTCATTCGTCAATTGGTGCAGTCTCCTTACATAGATATTCTAGGAGCTGTATTAGTTTTTGGCGTATGTTATTATCGAAATTTTCACGAAACGATTTATTATCAAGGGGCTATACAATTTGGTATTCCCTTCACTGAATTATGGACTTATTTAAAGCAGGGTGCTTTTCCGCTGGGTATTTTATCAACTGTTGGCGCAGTCTTTTCCTTACTAGCCACTCGCTTAGTGGGTAAACAAAATAATGCAGGAAACTTTATTGGTATATTGACCACTGTTAATTCAGGTGTTATTGATTATTTGTTTGGGAATGCTTCGGCTATCATCACTTATCCACTAACCTTTTTTATCGTTACTTTTGCTTTTTCAAAATGGAAAGGAGGTGAAAAAATTAGAAAAAGAGATGTCTACTTTTATGTGATTAACTTGATAGGTATTGTATTGGGGTTTGTACTTGTTTATTTAGGTGCTTATCTATTTGGTGGAAGAACCGACTCGGTATTTTTAAATGTGGTTGCAATTACCTTCGGTTTGTCTATAGGTGGAAATTTTTGCACCGCTTTGAAGTATGAAGAAACTTGGTTTAGTTGGGTGGTGTATAATATTGTTCAACTTTGGAAAAACACCATGCAGCTTAATATTGCGAATATTGTGAAATATATTTTCTATTTATTTAATGCCTTTATTACTTTATTTGACTGGAAAATGAATGGAGATATAATGCCAAAATCCAAATAAAAAAACTCAAATTCCAATCTTGACGAGAACAACAAGACGAGGTCGATGCCGTAATTGGATTTTGAAATTTGAAATTTGTAATTTATAAAACTATGAACCCTTTTTTTATAGCTACGCCCGAAAAATCTTACACTACCTTATTACTATTATTCTTTTTAACGATAGGGTTCTTCTTATTTGTGCTACTCGTTCAAACGAATAAAATACCTAAAATTCGAGGTGCCTATAAGCAAGTTAGTGTCTTATTAGGGAGTTTACTCACCTTCATGTTTTTCGCTACTACCCTTTTAACTACTTGGAATCTTTACAGAGTGCAACCTGTACGTCTATTTGACGATCATATATCCTGTTATCAAGGTAAAATCCCCTATAAAGAAATCATTCGAGCAGGAATCTATACCGATAAACAAAAATCTATTGTCAATCCAGAAATAGCACTTAATCAAAATAAGATGTTAGTGCTAGAGCGTAGAGGCAGCCAAGCAGCTATTTTTTCAGAAGATTATTATGATGTGGAAGTATTAGTAAGAAAAATACGAGAGAAGATGGGTAAATAATGGAGAATTGAGAATGGAGAATTGAGAATTTATTAGACGTAAACTAGATTTAACTAGACGTTTTGTGTTTCAAAAAAACGTCTAATTACATCTAGCTTACGTCTAATAAATTCTCAATTTTCCATTCTCCATTCTCCATTCTCAATTAGTTATTTATTTAACAGAGAATGTACTTTGAAGTACGTCTGTATAGCTATGTAATTCTACAAAATATTGACCACTGTTAAATTGGCTATAATCTAGCTCGTAGATAGTATCTACTGGCAATTCATTAATTTTTTGAGTAAAAACAGTAGCCCCGACTTTATCTTTTACAATAATTTCACTCAAATTAAGGGAAATTGATTCAAAATCAATATAAAAAACCCCTTCCTCTTCATCTGCGAAAAAAGATAACTTATCAGCAGGAATTCCTTTAGCAGTCAACTGACTAGCCATTATAGGCGCATCAGGAACGTTCGTCTGAGCAGTCATTGTAAATTGAAATGCGAGCATCAGCAAAGCAGTAAAAAGTAGTCTAGTCATTTTTTGTGTATAATTTGTTCAAGTTTTTTGTCTTACGCACGATATTCATGTTGTAGTCTAAATTTCTTGACACTATATAGGATGAAACACTTTACTAAACTACCTTTTGGCTTTTTTATTATAAAGAGCCTGATTTTTTTATGCTTTTGACAAGTTTAATGACACTATCGCCACATTGGAGACGAAAAAAGGGTTGTTTTACCTGAGTAAAACAACCCTTTTTTCATTAGACTTGTTACCCTTTAAGAAACACCTATCTGAAATGCTATTTTTTTGCTAGTTTTCTTTAAAAAATCACTGAATAATCCTTTTATTGAGTTATTTTTTAAAGGAAAATAGCAGAAAAAGAGCATTTCAGATAGGTGTTTCTTAAAGGAGGACAAGTCTATTGTATGCCTTGAAATATGTCGCTGCTAGTAATCTTCAAAATGTCAGAACTACTACTATTTTAATTTAAGTAGCTTCCGTAAAGTTTTATTTTTAGTTTTTAATTCTAAAAAATATTCTCCCGCTGGAAACTGTGTAAAGTCTAATTCATAAAGGGTAAAAGTAGATAAATCACTTACTGCATCTTTAAATAACTCCTTTCCAGAGATGGTTTTTAATTCTATTTGCTCTAATTGAAAGCCCAACTCATCAAAATCTAAGTAATAAACACTGTTTTTACCACTTAAAAAAGACCAAGCATCTGTCGCTGTAGTTGTTGAAACATGCTCAACCATCAACAAATCAGACATTGGTTTCGACTGTGCTACTACAAAGTAATGACCTATCAATAATAAGACTACTGTAATAATAGGTTTAAGAATTAGAAAAATGTTGTTCGAAGTTTTTGTTCTTACGTTCATGAGATTACAATTAAAAGGATTAAATAATTTTGGATATTGACTATTCAGAAGTCAGAAGTCAGACCGAAAAATAAATTTTTCTGTCAGAAGTCAGATGTATGACGTGGAATACGATGCGTTGAACACGTTCATACATCTGACATCTGACAGAAAAATTTATTTTTCGATCTGACTTCTGACTTCTTCTAAATTTGGATATAAGATGTTGTAAGTTCATTATCAATCAAACTGATGTGGGATTAGTCTTAATTGATAATTTCTTTGTCACCTAACACATTAATTTTATTTATTATAAGTAATAAATAGTCTTTCAATGAGTTACAAATAAGAGTGTAAGTATTAGCTAGAATATGACCCTAAATATGGCAAAAAAAATATTTTCCCCTCCGAAATTTAGTCACATATATTAGTTTTTGGCATAGCGTTTGCCTTATTAGGAATGTCGGTCAATTAGTAAAATAATGACTGGCGGTCTCAAAAAAGAGAGCTACACATAAGAGATTAATATCAAAGATTACACTAATTTTAATCTCTTGCTCTCACCACAAAATCTCTTCAAGATTTTTATCATTCTTCTACACAAAAGCTTCATCGGAAGACACTCTTCCCTTGGAAGACTTTCCTGACACTTCTTCAAGATTCACAACACACATATTTTTTAGGTAGGAAACTGCTATTATTTTATCTATAGATAAGTTGCAGCATAGGTAGGCAACGACAATGTAGGATATACACTTATCTATCGGTAATTTGATTTATAAATCCTTTTGGATATTATAAGCCCCTTTTCTTATATCTAAAATATAAGAAATAAAAAAAGCCCCGAATCAGTCGAGGCTTATAAAAGTTTAACCAAATCTACTTTTATAGAAAAAGCAGATAATAGTCTAAAAAGAAAAGGCAACTATTAGCTGCTCTCCTTAAAATTAAGATTTAAGTGAGATGATAATTATTGGTTATTAAGTGAGGTGGTAAAACCACCGTATTGGTCGAATATTTTCTAATCACAAAACAAAGATAGTTTAGTTTTTTTTAAATATCAACTACACTTTCCTTGAAATAGCACTTTAAGTGACGACCTATTAGTAAGATAAAAATTAGAAAATAACAATGGTTATTTTCTATCAAGAATAAGTGAGATTATAATTTTTTGGTTATTTTGAAGTGAGGCGCAAAGCCTCACTTTTTTATTAATTCTTTATCAAGTCTTTTTACATTATAACCAAATTACATACATCTCCGCATAGCAAGAAATCCAAAATACAGTTTTATATAATTTATTTTATTATACTTTTATTTCACATTATTTATGTGACAATAAAAACAGGACTTTTTACACACGAATTTTACAAATTTAATCCACATGACTTTAATGCGACTTACAACAACCTCGAATATGGTGTTTTACCTTAAGCCATATTCCCTTATCCCTTCGTATTTTTCACATCCTATTAAAAATTCCCATTTTAACATCTAAGGGTATGCCTTATATGTAGCAAAGTCAGATCGTACTCACCAAACCTGTCTCAAGAGACAGCTCTATTTGGCTGATTGTACAAGTAATATCTTTTATATTATCATAGAACCTAATAAATGCTTTGACAGCCTATTATGCTGCCCAGCATTATTGAGTAGCTATAGAATAAATATAATAGGCCTTGCTGGAATTTGACCACTTTCTACGATATAATAATACGTATCCCTATATGGATAAATAAGTCTGCCTGTAACTAGATTAACAATAGTTACCCTAGTTCTACTATTAGCTTATTTCTGCTTTAGTGTCCTTCTCAATCGACCAAGCATAAAGCAAGGTACTTAGTAGAATATAGTTCAATGGAAAATGTACCATTTGAACATGGCAGTGCTATGTATGCGAATTAGATTTTTAGCTTCTAAAACGTGGTAAGATTAATTTTTACCACCATATACAACACTGAATTAGCGCATTTATACAAACATATATAACCAAGGTATTTCTCATTATTCTTTATTCCTAACAACCTTGATTCTGGATTTTTTTTCATGTACAGCATTTAAAATCACCTATAAAATAGACGGTCTTTCTGTTGCATATACCAATCCGAATAAGGGTTACCACTGGATAATCAAATGATAACATCAATCATCAATCTGTTTACAGTATGAAAATTGGAATAAAAAGTAAGAGAATTAGCCGAGATTAACATATTTTTTATTTAACCAAATTTATTTTATTAACTATGAAAAAAGCGAGTTTTACGAAGGTTCGGCCTCGCAGCTGGATGACCCACTTGGGAAGGCCGCTCTTCCTAGTATTGATTACTTGCCTAGTTGCAAGCATTCAAAGTGCAAGTGCACAAACTTTCACATCACAGGTGATTCATCCCCTTGATGTTGAAAATGACCACGACACTACGATTACAGCAACTTTCAAAATTGCTAAGTGTGAAGGAGCAAAAGTACTATATACAGACGATGATTTTAATGAAGCAGGACTTTATTTTGATGGTTCGAGACCACTTACTACCCCTAATATTGGGGTTAGCGGAAATCCAAATGTGTTTAGACAAGATACTCTTGAAATTTGTCCACAAGATCAGTGGCATCGAGTAAGTGTATCCTTTGCTCATTTTAACATTGCCGCAGGAGATACGCTTTGGGTGTACCAAGGAGATACCCTAGCTTTAAATAATGATGCTGCTCCATTTTTTGTTGCTGCATCTGGAAATGGACCTAGTAGTGCTTATGGAGGCTGGGTCGCTGCAGATTGCGATCCCAATGTTAATGACTCTGGCTGTTTAACGTTTATCTTTGAAACGAATGGCGATCGTTCAAAAGGTACTGGCTGGGAAGCTTGGATCACCTGTGATGATAATGCAATCGGTTTAACAGCACCAGATATTAGAAGTGTCAAATTGGAATGTCCAACTACAGATGACATCAATTGGGCGAAAGCTTGGATTGACTTCCCCTACCCCGTCTTAAATTCAGATTGTGATATTGCGAATGATCCTGATAATTTCATTTTAACGATTAGAAACCAATCAGGTAAAATTTGTTATGTCAGTCATGAAAAAGATGCGAATGGTGTGTTTCAATTTGTAGGTGTATTACCTACCACACCTGGCGTGCTATATGGGATAGATTTCGCAATAGGTATCTATACAGCTGAATATCAATTAAAAGCAGATCCTTTAAAAACAACAGGTCCTGCTGTTTTCTCTGTACAAGGACCACAGCTTACTTGTAATGATGCGATAAATGTACCTTTTGGTTCTGCATGTATGATACAAATACAACCAGATGACATCTTGGAAAATCCTTGTATGGAAACGGGGATTATGAAATATAATATTACGATAGAATTTGGTTTTGGAAAAAATCATAAAATATTAGAAACAAGCAGAACAAAGGATGTGCTTGTCACAGGTAGTGGTGCAAGTATCGGTACTGCTTCTTTTCCTATTATTACTAGAGAATTGCTGAAAGAAGCTGGCGTTTCTGTTTGTGGAGGCACAGCAGAAGTAACAATAGAGCAAGTATTTTACGAACATTACACCTCGGGTATTACTGGAGATACAGACCCACTTAGTTCTTATGCTGATTGCCATAATGGTATACAACGAACACAGTGTACAACGATTTTAAACTTTTTGGATCAGACACCACCTAGTGTGCAATTAAGAGAAAATATAGATACACTTGTTGCTTGTAGTGAATTAGAAGTAGATTCTTTAATCCAGTCTTTTGTCATTGACAATTGTAGCGATAGCTTAAATGTCACTTTTACAGTAGATTTTGATGAAACAGACGGATGCTTTAGTAAAAATGGACGACCAGATACGACAACTGCTACTGTTGTATTTACAGCAGTCGATGATTGTGGAAATGTAGGTACCCAATCACATGATTTTATTTTCTTACGGCCAAGCAAGAAAGTGCATCCAAACATTTTTACGGTTCCTGCATCGCTTCAATTACAATGTGATGGTAGTGATGATGATATGGAGAGAGGAATGCCTGGTGTAAAAGTAGGCTTTATCCAAAATGGAAAATTCATAGTAACAGATACGATGCAGTTAAGTACTACGGACTATGTATGTGGGTATATTCTAACTAGGACAAGGCAAGATGTCCCTGCAACAGATTGTGGAAAGAAAGAAATATTTACTTGGTCAGCAATTGATTGGTGTGATTCAGGAAGTGGACCAACAGAAATAGGCAGCCAGTTTGTAGAATTTACAGACACGATTGCTCCTTCTTTTACTGGCGTTGGGGCAAAGGAACTTGAGGTTGTTTTAGGACATTTTGATTGTACATATAATGCAGCTGCATTTGAAGCACCAGAGGCTATTGATAATTGTACTAGACCTGTTGTTACTTTGGACCAAATTTTTAGAATTGAAGATGGTACAAAGTGGATAGTACCAGAAGAAGATTGGTTTAAATTAGATTGTGATTCCTTTGAATTAAGATGGATAGCGGAAGATGCTTGCCATAGTCAATCTAAAACAGATACTGCTAATCAATTAGTAGTGATTAAGGATGTAACTAAGCCGTCTGTTGTTACTACAGATGAATTAATCGTTTCTATTCCTAATGATTGGGGCGCTATTATTAATGTTAAAGATGTAGATGCTGGCAGTTATGATGCTTGTGGTATTGCTATAATGGAGATTAGAAGAGATGATGAACTAGAAGGTTGGGGAGAAACAATTACCGTAGAATGTAAAGATGTAGGAACAGACCTAATTGTTCATTTAAGAGTTACCGACCTAAAAGGGAATTCTAATACTGCTTGGATGATAGTGAAAGGGGAAGATAGAATTGCACCTATTTGTAGTGATTTACCTACTGCCTTTTTAGACTGTAGTGAATTCCATGATGATATTTATGGAAGTTCTACAGACACTGATGGCGATGGCAATTTTGAAGATAGTGAATGGGTTAATCTAGTCGGACCATTATTAAGTACTTTCCGCTTACAGTTTGGCATCTTTGAATGTACAGATAATTTGACTTGCTTACAGGCAAATACAAATGTAGAAGAACAATACCAGTTAATCCCTAAGAATTGTGGACAGGTAGAAATGAGAAGACGGTTTAGAGTAGTTGATGATGGTATTCATAATTCACTCAGTCAATTGAATGCTAGTTGGGTACACCAAACCATTCAGGTAGGATCTAATGGTAGCTGGAAAGTAACTTTACCTGCGGATGTTATTGGCATGTGTAATGATGATATTACGGCTGTAACTGCTCCTATTATCCAAAATAGTGGCTGCGATGTAATCGCTTGGGAAGTAGAAGATAGAACCTTTAATGTACCAGGTGATGCTTGTTTGAAAATTGAAAGAACCTACCATGTTATCAACTGGTGTAAATACTCTCCAGGTGGAGAAAGAGTAAGAATGCCTCGGCAAGAAGATTTTAACGGCAATGTTAACGAAGCTCGAATGGTCATTGCGAATGATACAATCAATAGTAATGTTGGATATTTTACTTACGTGCAGGTCTTAAAAATTCAAGATAATGAGTCGCCTGTAGTTACGGTAACCAATCCAGTAGATCCTTGTATCAATGGTGTTGAATTTGATGCTTTACCTTTTGGGGAAGAAGATAATTCTCCGGGAGTAGGTCCTTTTGAATGTGATGAAGAAAAAACTTGGTCTGCTACTGCTACCGATTGTTCTACTTCTGAATCTATGACTTGGATTGGCCGCTTATACGATGCCACTGGCAATTTATTAAAAGAAGTGAATGCAAATACATTGAGCTATGTAGTAAGCAATAAACAAACGTACTACGCTGAATTTTGGGCTTATGATGGCTGTGGAAATTCTGGTGGTTCTGTTGGGGAGCGAATGGAATTCTGGGATTGTAAAGCACCTATCGCTTACTTATTAAATGGCGTATCTATTAGTTTAACTGCTGACGGTACTATTGATTTCTGGGCAACAGATGTAGATAGAGGTAGTTTCGATAATTGTTCAGACCAATCTGAACTAGAATTTTATATATATGACCCACTTTCTGATGTACCCGTACCTACAACTTTTGAGCAAGTAGTTGCCTTAGGTTCGGTTATTTCTTACGACTGCTTTAGAGTTGGAAATCAAGCTGTTACCATTTATGTAGTAGATGAAGAAGGTAATTACGATTTTGCTACAACGACTATCAATATACAAGATAATATAGGTATTTGCCGAAGTATACTTGGAGAAGAGGAAGGACAAGGTTTTATCGCAGGAGCTATTATCAATAGCGATGGAGAAGAAGTAGAGGAAGTAACCGTATCTGTCAATGGTGGCACTAGCTCTGTGACAACGGATACAGATGGTATCTACCGATTTACATTGAACAAAGGAAGTGATTATACAATTACGCCAGAGAAGAATATGGAGCCGCTAAATGGTGTATCTACATTCGACTTAGTATTGATAAGTAAGCATATACTTGGTATTGAAACTTTAGATAGCCCTTACAAATACATCGCTGCTGATGTAAATAAATCTGGGTCTATCACTGCTTTTGATATGGTCCAACTGCGTCAATTAATTCTAAATATTATTCCAGAGTTTCCTAATAATGAGAGTTGGAGATTTGTAGATGCTACTTATGAATTTAGTGACAATCCGTTAGCTGATGATTTCAATGAGTTCAGAAGTGTCAATAATTTGAATGCTGACATGATGGGTAATGACTTTATTGCTATCAAGGTGGGAGATGTAAATGAAAATGCAACACCAAGTAGTTTGGCAACAGCAGAAACACGTTCTTCAAATAGTACGATGGCTTTACAGTTAGCCGATAGATTTATTGAAGTTGGACAAGCAGTAAATGTGCCTGTCTATACAAATAATCTAACAGAAATTCAAGGGTATCAATTTACGCTGAATTATGATGGATTAGAATTAATGTCTGTTGAAGACGGTATTGCAACAACTGAAAATTTCAATACCAATATTAGAAATGCCTTAACGACAAGCTGGAATAAAACGAATCTTACTAACACGAATAATAACCACTTATTCACACTTAATTTTATTGCAAAAACATCTGGGCAGCTAAGTCAATTACTAGCAATTAGTTCTGATTTTACTAGCACAGAAGCTTATGATGAGTCGGGAGCAATTATGAATATTGCGCTGCGATACAACACATCAAGCAGTACTATTGCAGGTTATGAGTTAAAGCAAAACACACCTAATCCGTTCCACGGAGAAACGGTCATTGGTTTTACTTTACCTAATGCAGGACCTGCAACATTGAAAGTCTTGGACGTACAGGGTAAATTGCTTAAATCTATTGAAGCAAGTTACCAGAAAGGGTACAACGAGATTAAATTAAACGCAAAGGAGCTCAGAACAACAGGTGTATTGTACTATCAATTAGAGGCAACTGACTTTGTCGCTACTAAGAAAATGATTGTTATCGACTAACACCGTAATGAGGACAGGAAGGGCTTAAAGCCCTTCCTATCTCCTCTTACAATTTCTTCTTCAAAGCTTACACACAACAAAGAAGATACAATCATCAGGAAGTTTGTTTATTTGTTTAAAATATTTATTTGTTTATTCAACTACCTACTAGTTTTTTTTAAACAAATAAACGGATAAACAAATAAACAACTTCACTTAGTTCTTTTATTGATTTTATAAAAAAGACACAGACATTTCTTTAAAAAAAGACTTACACACAAATTTTATTTTTGACAACGAATCTTCAAAGTAACCTAAAATTATACAACAACAACTAAGTAGATTTGTGTATTTGTTTATTAGTTTAATTGTTTATAAAATACTAGCAAGTGTTCACATAAACAAATAAACACGCTAAACAAATAAACAAAAATACTACTACTCAAGATTTTAGATTGATTACACACTTGAGTAAACAAAACGATATATACTTAAATCGGTTTTTCAAGCAGACAGTAACAGCGCATTGGAATATTCACTTTTTTAATACGCTGTTCACTGTCTCTTTTTTCTGCCTCTTTAAATGTCTTGAAAACAATTCTTCAGAGTAACCATAAACTATACATCTTTAGTTCAACACTTTTTTCTTACACAATCGAGCTAATAAAAAACACAAGCAAAAAAAGCGTTTTTATTTGCGCTATTAGAATCTTAAAGACATATACTTAAAACAGTTTTACCAAGTTGACAGTAGCAGCGCATTGAAAGAAATATTTTTTAATACACTGTTTACTGTCTCTTTTTTCTGCCTCTTTAAATGTCTTGAAAACAATTCTTCAGAGTAACCAAAAATTATACATCTTTAGCTCCATATATTTTTTCTTACACAATTGAGCTAATAAAAAATATAAGCATGGCGCAGCCTTTTTATTTGCGCCACTAGAATCTTAAAAACATATACTTAAATCGGTTTTTTCAAGTAGACAGTAACAGTGCATTAAAAGAATTATTTTTTGATACGCTGTTCACTGTCTCTTTTTTCTGCCTCTTTAAATGTCTTGAAAACAATTCTTCAGAGTAACCAAAAATTATACAAAATCAGCTCAATTTCTCTTTTCTTACACACTTGAGCTTCTACAAAAACATAAGCGAGGAGTAAAGAATTACTTTACTCCATCGAATCTTAAAGACATATACTTAAATCGGTTTTTGGGCTGCCTCTCCTTTTATTAGGAGAGGCCCTTTTTTTTGGGGGTTAGTTCAATTTCGCAGGAAATCCACTAATGCTATACTTGCCACGTCCCAATCGCCACGTCCCACTTGTCATTTCGCAGGAAATCCACTAATGCCATACTTGCCGCGTCCCGCTCGCCACGTCCCACTTGTCATTTCGTAGGAAATCCACTAACGCCATACTCGCCACGCCCCACTAGCCACGTCCCACTTGTCATTTCGTAGGAAATCCACTAACGCCATACTTGCCACGCCCCACTAGCCACGCCCCACTTGTCATTTCGTAGGAAATCTACTAACGCTATACTCGCCACGCCCCACTAGCCACGCCCCACTTGTCATTTCGTAGGAAATCTACTAACGCCATACTTGCCACGTCCCACTCGCCACGTCCCACTTGTCATTTCGTAGGAAATCTACTAACGCTATACTTGCCACGCCCCACTCGCCACGTCCCACTTGTCATTTCGTAGGAAATCTACTAACGCTATACTTGCCACGCCCCACTAGCCACGCCCCACTTGTCATTTCGTAGGAAATCTACTAACG
>ENA-ORXT01005237-ORXT01005237.1-marine-metagenome-genome-assembly--contig:-NODE-5237-length-12830-cov-19.664393_pt1 | contig 12830 bp, 11 predicted proteins | sample MGYA00237868_ERZ511482 | MGnify/ENA metagenome assembly ERZ511482 | reverse complement strand
GCACCGTTGTCGCCACGGCGGATGATTTCACCGTGCGGGGCGGGGCGAGTGATGCCGCGATCTACCGCAAATTTATCACCGCAGAGCAAATGGCGCATGAGCTACGCCTGCCGATTATCCGTATGATTGACGGAACGGGCGGCGGCGGGTCCGTGAAATCATTGGAGTCGATGGGACATACATATGTGCCCATGGTGCCGGGGTGGGATCATGTTGTGAGAAACTTGGAGGCAGTTCCAGTGGTCGCTCTGGCGCTGGGTCCGACAGCAGGGCTCGGCGCAGCGCGGGCGGTGGCCTCGCATTATTCCGTGATGGTCAAAGGCCTCTCGCAAATCTTCACGGCAGGGCCAGCCGTCGTGGCGGCATTAGGCGAGACGCAGGATAAGGAAAGCCTCGGCGGCTCGGCGATACATACGCGCAATGGCGTGATTGATGATGAGGCGGTGGATGAGGCGGATGCCTTTGCACGGGCGCGGGCGTTTCTGTCTTATCTGCCGGATCATGCAGGCGCGCCTTTGGAGCGCATTAAACCGAAAGACACGCCGGAGCGACGCGAAGAGATGCTGCTTTCCATCGTCCCGCGAGATAAATCCAAAGCCTATAATATGCGCAAAATTTTAGACGCGGTTTTGGACAAAGGCAGCGTCTTTGAAATGGGCCGCCATTGGGGGCGGGCGACGATTACGGCTTTCGCCCGCGTCGATGGTTGGCCCGTCGCGGTGCTGGCAAATGATCCGATGTTCCTCGGCGGCAGTTGGACAGCGGATACGGCGGAGAAGGCGAAACGCTTTGTGGAACTGGCGGAGCTGTTTAATTTACCCGTCATCAATTTGGTCGATAATCCGGGTTTTATGATCGGGTTGGAGGCGGAACGCACCGCCACAATCCGGCGCGGCGTCGAAGCCATGAACGGCATTTACCGCGCGACCATGCCGTGGGCGTCAGTGATTATTCGCAAAGCCTACGGCGTCGCGGGGGCGGCCATGTCTAATGCGGAAAGGTTCCCCTACCGCGTCGCCTGGCCAAGTGGGGATTGGGGCAGTTTGCCTATCGATGGCGGCGTAGAAGTCGCCTACCGCGCTGAACTCGAAGCCGCAAAAGACCCCGCAGCCGAGCTCGCGAAAATCAAAGCGAGATTGGCGAATGTCAGCTCACCGTTTCGGACAGCAGAGGCTTTTGGCGTCGAAAATCTAATTGATCCGAGGGATACGCGGAAATGGCTTTGTGAGTTTGTGAACTTGGTGATGCGGTAGGCTAGAGTTATGACTGATTTAATTGAATGGCACAGACCATATTTCGAACCAACTGACAGTAAAGTAAATATTTTTTTCGTCGCTTACGGTAAACCGCCAGAAAATTGGAATCTCTCGGGGTCTGAGTATAGAGTTTCCGGTATCCCCAAAGGGATAGAAATCCAGACATATGGGCCAAATGTAGCACCGGAAGCGCTTGATCAGTTTCGTGAAGGTTATCTTTGGGAGCGTCTTTTAAAAGATAAACCTAGCTTCAGTTCTAAAATCTTCGACGAAAAAGAAGGGCTAATAATCAAAGGGACTCTTCCGGACCCTCAAAGTCTAAATTATTTTAGGGATTTGACTGGGTTGATACAGTGGTTGTTTGATTGTGGCATTCAGGGCGTTTTCGATCCTCATGCCTTTTTATGGTGGACACCTGAAAGATGGAGTGAAGTTTTTAATAAATCTGAACCAGCACCACATTCTCATGTCATGATTTTTACTTCGCAAGAAAATGATAGAATTTGGTTACATACTCGAGGCATGAGAAAATTTGGTCGCCCTGATATCAGCATTCGCAATTGCCCAGCCGAAAACGTCACAGATGCGGGCAAGTTGATAAACAGATTTATCGAAATTCAGGCCTTGGGAGCAGTTATACCAGAGGGAAAAGAAATAGATGTAGAGGGTTTACCCTCCGGCATGGAATGTAGACACAAGGGTCATTTAGACGACCCTGATTTTAACAATGTTCATTTTGAAATAATTTGGCCGAGTGCGAATTAATCTGACTTAAGTAAAGCGACATCGCAAGCGATGTCGGCTCTCCGCTACAATCAATTCCCCGAATTGATTGTGGGCGCTACGAGCCCCCTATCCGTCCCGCAAACCTTATCCCAGAACCGGAAATACAAGCCGTAATTTCCCTTAAATTTCGTGTGGTGCAGGTTGTGGTGACTGGCCGTTATGATGTGTTTGCCCCACCAGCCTTTGACCCATTTATCGGGATAGACTTCCCAACCCGCGTGATTGAACACGGCGTTGATGGTCATGAGCATCAGCACGAAGAGCGCCATGCCGACATGGAGCGGAATGACCAGCGCCATGACGGGCAGGAGCCAGGCTGAGCTGGCGGCCTCAACGGGATCGAAAGAAAAACTCGCCCAAGGCGTCGGCTGGACGCTGCGGTGATGACCTTCATGCGTCCATTTAAATAATTTGCGATGATGCATGATGCGGTGGGTGAAATAAAACCAAGTGTCTTGCACAAACAGATAAAGTAGGCCCGAGAGCGGCAGGTAAAGCCAGCCCCAAAGGTCAGTCGGCATGGACATATAAAGCGCAGACCCGCCCGCTTTCCAAACCTCAATCACGATGGCGGCGGGCAGGGCGTAGATAAAGGCGCTGATGGTTGAGAGCTTTATCTCATTGCGGATCGTCTCGCGTGTGGGCTCGCGTTTGGACAGGCGGCGCGCTTTTTTCGGTGTGCGTTTCCACAGCGCCCAATGGATCGGCCAGACAATCGCGAAATAACGCGCAATGATAATCGCGGTGAACGCCAGAAAGGTGACAAGCGTTTGGCCAAGCGGTATCGGCGCGAGATTAAATAGTTCACCCATGACCTAAGCCATACGGGCGTCGAACCAGTGCGTAAATGCGGCGCGTTCGCCCTCGCTCATATGCAGACCGAGCTTACTGCGTCGCCACATGATATCATCAGCCGAGGTCGCCCATTCGTGGTTGATGAGATAGTTGGCCTCGAGCTCATAGAGGCCCGCGCCGAAATGCTCGCCCAGTTCGGGCTGCGACGACCCATCGCCGAGCAGCAGCGTGATACGCGTGCCGTAAGCATGGCATAGACGGCGCAGCAGGTCAGTATTCATCGCGCGGTAGCGTTTGTGCATATCGGTGAAGAACAACTCGAAATCCGCATTAATTAAATCCCCGCCGGGCAGGAGCGCGCTCTCTGTCCAGTCACCCGTCTTATACTCGTAATAATCTTTGAGCTCGTCCATGGCATGCTCGCCGAGCTTGCGAGAGGTTGTGATCTTGCCGCCATAGACGGACATGAACGGCGCGCCGCCCGACATCTCTTCAATGTTCAAAACATAATCGCGGGTGACCGCCGCCGCGTCTTCGGCTTTATCATCATAAAGCGGACGCACGCCCGCATAATCCCAGACGACATCATCCGGCGAAATATCATTTTGGAAATACTCACTTGCCGCTTCGCAGAGATAGATGATCTCCTCCTCGCTGATTTTCACCGGGCCTTCGGAGAGGTCATAGGGTTTATCCGTGGTGCCGATCAGCGTGTAATTATGCTCATAGGGGATAGCGAAAATCACGCGATTATCGGCGTTCTGGAACAGATAAGCATGGTCGCCGTCGAAGAGTTTCTTCGTCACGATATGGCTGCCCGTCACGAGGCGCAGCGATTGTTCGGCAGCCGTGGTTCTGATCTTACCCAAAACTTCATCCACCCAAGGCCCTGCCGCATTGACAATCCCGGTCGCCGTGAGGGTTTCAGTTGACCCGTGATGTTTGATTTCGGCGCTATAGCCTTCGTCGATGGTTTTGACGGAGAGGACTTCGGTGCGCGTGCGAATATCCGCCCCGCGATTGGCCGCGTCCAGCGCGTAGAGCACGACGAGCCGCGCGTCCTCGACCCAGCAGTCTGAATATTCAAACCCTGTCTTGAACCGGGATTCGAGCACGCCCTTATGCGGCGCTTTATCGAGCTTGAGAGATTTAGACCCGGGGAGCATTTCCCGCCCGCCAATATGGTCATAAAGAAACAGCCCCGTGCGCAACATCCAAGCCGGACGCAGACCTTTGTCATAAGGCAAAACAAAGCGCATCGGCCAGATAATATGCGGCGCCGCGCGCAGCATAACTTCGCGTTCTTTCAGCGCGTGGCGCACCAGATTAAATTCATAATATTCGAGATAACGCAGCCCGCCATGAATGAGCTTGGTCGAGGCCGAGCTGGTATGGCTGGCCAGATCATCGCGTTCGCACAGCAGGACTTTAAGTCCTCGCCCCGCCGCGTCCCGCGCAATGGCCGTCCCGTTAATGCCACCGCCGATAATAAGAAGATCATAATCCATAGGGCGTCCTTACCCTGTCTTATCCATCATCGCTATGGATTTGCTGTCACATATTGCGGCGCGCCGTGTTTCGTTGCATTCAACTGATATGACACACGTAATCCTCTCTATCGACCAAGGCACCACCTCTTCGCGGACATTGGTTTTTTCTCTCGACGGGCAAATATTATTCTCGGCACAGGAAGAATTCCCGCAGATCTATCCGCAGGACGGCTGGGTCGAACATGACCCCGAAGCGATTTGGGACACAGTTCTCTCTACATTAAAAGAAGCCTACGCATGGGCGGCGAAAGACAAGCTGACGGTCGCCGCGATTGGGATTACAAACCAACGCGAAACGACCGTCGTCTGGGACCGCGAAACCGGCGAGCCGCTTTATAATGCCATCGTCTGGCAAGATCGCCGCACGGCCAAGCAATGTAAAGCCATGGCGGAAAAACTACCTGTCGAAGCGCTACAAGCTAAGACGGGTCTGTTGCATGATCCCTATTTCTCTGGCTCTAAAATGGCTTGGATTTTGGACCATGTTGACGGCGCGCGGGCGAGGGCAGAGGCGGGCGAGCTTTGCTTCGGGACCATCGATAGCTTCATGATTTGGCGTCTGACAGAGGGGCAAAGCCACGTCACGGACGCAACCAATGCCAGCCGCACGAACCTGTTCGATATCAACAAACAGGCCTGGGATGATGCTTTGCTCGATCTGTTCAACGTACCACGCGCAGGGCTACCCAAAGTTCTGGATTGCGCCGCCGAGTTTGGTGTCTGCACGCTGTTGGACAAAGACGTGCCTATCACAGGCGTCGCGGGCGACCAGCAAGCTGCCGCTGTCGGGCAAGCTTGTTTTGAACCGGGCGATATTAAATCGACTTATGGCACGGGCTGTTTTGTAATCTTGAACACAGGCAGCGAGGCCGTGATCTCTAAAAACCGATTGCTGACGACTGTGGCCTACCGTTTGAAGGGTAAGACAACCTACGCGCTTGAAGGTTCTATCTTCATGGCCGGGGCGTCGGTGCAATGGCTCCGCGATGAAATGAAACTGGTGGAAGACGCGTCGGAGACTGAAGCCATTTGCGAGGCGCTCGACTCTACGGACGGCGTTTATCTCGTGCCCGCCTTTACCGGACTCGGCGCGCCGTATTGGGCGCCCGATGCGCGCGGCGCAGTGTTTGGCATGACGCGCGGCACAGGCCGAGAGCAGCTCATCCGCGCGACCGTGGAAAGCGTCGTCTACCAAACCTATGATCTCTTCGACGCTATGGGCAAAGACGGCGTCACGCCAACGGCCCTGCGCGTGGACGGCGGCATGAGCGCCAATAGCTGGATGTGCGGCTATCTCTCGGACGTGCTTGATATGCCCGTGTTGCGGCCGAAAATTTTGGAAACCACAGCCCTTGGCGCCGCTTATTTGGCGGGTCTTGGCGCGGGACTCTACGATAATTTGGATGATGTAGCCGAGCAGTGGACGGCGGAGCGGAAATTCACGCCGACACTTTCTGCAGAGACGCGCGAAACCCGTCTTGCAGATTGGTCAAAATATGTGCAGAAGCTGCTTTCTTAAATTCTCCGCTTGGAGACTTTGGGGGGTTAGCTCAATTGGTTAGAGCCGTCCGCTCATAACGGATTGGTTGGGGGTTCGAGTCCCTCACCCCCTACCACGCACCCATCGGATTTCACCGCCAATTGGCGGTCTCTCAATTAGCTGCGTAGTTTCGGTCGCTTAGCGGGATATGTCCGGAGCAGAGACGCGTCTCTTTAGCAGATACACGCCATTTATGCCCGATTTTGGCGATGAGTCTCAGTGGCCTGATTTTCGCTCCAACTCGTTTGGAGCGTGATGCAGTCAGCATTTTAAGGTGATGGTTATCGTGTGAGGGTTTAGGCGCTAAAGCCTAGATAAGACCGTTGCGACTTCCAGCAAAGCGGAAGGTTTGATGATCTCCGGCGCAATATGTCAGCCGTCAGATCGACAGGCTGATGGCCTTTCAGAATATCTCTGATGATGCTTGGCGCTAGAAAGGCGAGGGGAAGGGCGCGGCTGACCTCAGCTTTGTCTATGTTCTCATTGGACGCTATATCAATCAGGGACCTATAGTCTCCGCTTTTGAGCTTGGCATTCCAGTCTCTAGCTTTTGTTATGACTCTAATCAGTTTTGAATCCGGCATACCTAAGGGCGTTCCGCCAATCACCAATCGTGTCTCCACGCCTCTACGTTTCTGGGTCAGGCTATATTCTAGTTTAGTTGGCTCAAGGGTTTCAGTCGTTTGCGGGAACAGCATCTTCGTGTTGATCAGAATGACCAACTTATCTGGATGCACTTCAATGCGCTCTACGAAGGATATCAACCTCTCTCTTTGTGTTTGAGGATTAGGATCATTGATATCTGCCGCAATGGATCCGGCGCGTTCCATAATCGATTTAAGATCGCTTTGACGCATGTCGTTCAGATTGAATGTGTCCATCAACAGGGCTGGGTCGCTGAGCAAAGCCGTCAGCTTTGATATGACATGTGTCTCAATACGCTGTGCAGGCAATCGCCATCCGCTGCCATCATCGAGTTCCCCTAAGCTCAATCGGCGAGAGACATAGTAACGATATCGACGGTCTTTCTTCTTGGTGTGAACGGGCGTGAGCCTATCACCCGTGCTGTCATAGATAAGGCCGGTCAGAAGGCTGCCTGAGTCCAGATTGATATTGCGGGTTCGCTCGGGCGCATTGTCTTTGAGTTGGGCCTGAACAGCGTCCCAAAGCTCCAAGTCTATTATCGCCTTATGCTCACCGTCATAGGTTTTATCCTTATGCCGGATCTTACCAATATAGACGGGGTTACAGAGCAGCTTGTAAAGATGGCCTCGGCTAAAGGGACGTCCACCGGATTGTTTCTTTTTCTGTGTGATGCGCTGCTTCGTTATAAAACCGCGCTTATCCAGCTCGGACTTCAAGGCAGGGACTGACCCGAGATCTAGGTAAAGTTCAAAGATCGACCTTATGGCTTTAGCTTCAACTTCATTGATAACTAAGGCCGTCTCCACATTATCATAGCCCAGCGGCACAAGTCCGCCCATCCACTTCCCCCGCGCTTTCGACGCTGCAATCTTATCCCGAATACGCTCTGCCGTAACCTCGCGTTCAAACTGGGCAAAGGAGAGAAGCACATTAAGCGTCAGTCGTCCCATAGACGTCGTGGTATTAAAGGCCTGAGTAATCGAGACGAAGGACACATCATGCGTATCAAACACCTCTACTAGTTTGGCAAAGTCAGCCAGAGACCGCGTAAGTCTGTCCACCTTATAAACGACGATGATATCAACCTTACCGAGTTTGATATCCGCTAAGAGGGCTTGAAGGCCAGGGCGCTCCATATGCCCGCCGGATATACCGCCGTCGCTATAGGTCTTATCAATCCCTTCCCAGCCTTCACCTGCTTGCGAGAGGATATAGGCCGCGCAGCTCTCTGTTTGAGCATCCAGAGAGTTAAACGCTTGTTCAAGACCTTCCTCCGTGGATTTACGGGTATAGATCGCGCAGCGCTTACGGAGGGTCATCGGACTGCATTCCCATTGACCCCGAAGAACCTTGGGCCTGACCAATGCGCGCCCGTAATATCACGCGCAATGGCAGAGAGTGAGCCCCACACCTTATCTTGATAGACAAAGCCTTCTTCAATGACAGAGACGGTATAAGAACGTCCGTTCCAGTCTCTCATGAGCTTAGCGCCTGGAGTTAAAATAACCGCCGCGCGCTTGGGTTTAACGGGAGCCTTAGAGGGCACAGCCTTGCCATTCTCAGACAAGGCCTTCTGCTCCCGTTTTGTGAGCCCAGAGAGCTGCTTACATTGCAGGTCATAGGCGAGGGCACGCATGAGATACTTACGGCTGGAGGCTTTGGGCGGCGGCGCGCCCATCAGCTTGATCCACTCCGCTGTCAGCTCCGCATGGCCCAAGCCTTCAAGGCGATCTAACTCAGCTGCAATACTAGAATCCAAACTCATGTGGCGGCTTGGATAACATAAGCACTGGGCTTGCCGTCTTTAATCACACGCTCGATTTTATAGCCGCGCTTTCTGAGGCCCGTCATCGTTGCGCTTGTTGTATGGGGCTGCCAGCCTAAGGCTTCGCTAGCTTTCTCAAGCGTGACCCCGCTCTTGCGAGATAGCATGGACACGAGCTTGGCTTGCTTACTCCCGGCTCTTGGGGCTTTGACATCAGTCGATGTTAGGTCGGTCATATTGGTCTCCATAATCACGGCCACACAGTGTGGTCGTTACTACTGAGACAAGGCCCTCACATCATCGGGCCACGCCACACTACCGCTTCCTTTGCACGCGAAGTCCAGTTGTTTGTGGAAGAAAGATAATGTCGCGAAGATCCTCTTAGCAGACATTAGATAAGCCACTTAAAACGCCAGAAACCGGCCACTGGCAATGTAAACAGCTACGGAAGTGTTTGCTTAATTAAGGCCGCCGATCGGTATCGTACAGCGTCTAATGATTTGTATGGCTTTTGAGCATTTTCCCTAGCCACCCGACAAGGAGAAAGTGCTCCCAACGAAAACGCCGAATTTGATGTCGTCACTTTCGCTCCAGCCTAATCGGATGCCACCGTTCAAGTTCTTTTCACTATCAGTTAGAAGATAGATCGGTATATCGACTTCTGTTTCCTTATCGTCAAAATCGTAGGAAAGTTTAACCGTCGCTGCTTGGACGATCGAGCCATTGATTTTTTTCCGCACCTCAATAAAGCCAACATCTTTCTGGTCATCTTTTGGACCCGATGTGGTAAGAGTTTCACAAACCTGCGCCCCCATTGCGTCCTGTTCAGAAGCTTGGCACAGCGTGATTTTGTCAGACGCTTTATAGTCCTCGACATACGTAAAGCCTGCGCGGAACAGCGTTTCCCGATCGGCGGAATATCGCCCGGCGAAAACCTCGAAGGACCAAGGCACTTTATCTTCCGACACATCTTTATCGGCAGCCAAGTCTTTAAATTCGAACTCTTTGTATCCAATTGAAGCTGATCCGCCAAGGAAGGTGGATGCTGTGCGTTCAACTTGGTTATTGAATTCCGTCTGAAGCGCTTTGGATTCTTTTGAAACGAATTTAGAGACGCAATCGGATGTTAGCATAATGTCGTCGGAGTCAATTTTGTCAAAATCATCCTTACAGGTATCATCGCAACTTTTAGACGCCTTGATATTCCGAAAGATTTCACTTTGAATTTTCTCGACGCGCGAACTGTTTAGCGGCGTAATCTTCCATCCTCCAAAAGTTTGGAAAAGAGAGAACTTCGCTTGCGAGTCAGACGCGAACTCTCCAAGTTGAGTGAGTTCCGTATCTCCCGATTCTGCCGCCGGTGCCGAAAACTCCAGCGTCAAGTACCTTGCATTCCCGTCGCCTTGGCTGAATGCACGCTGAGCTGATATCGAAACTCTGCTCTCTGCAGTTCCCGTCGTGAAGTTTATTGCGCCCCCAATTAGCTCTTCATCGGGTGATTGCGTTCCCATTAGATCCACAGAATTAAATACGTCCGTAGAAAGATTAAGCGGATCCCCTGCGAAGGTTACGCCAAGCAAACCATTATTCTTGGCAAATTCTGTATCCGCAATTGTAAACTGTGACGATCCTGAACTATTCAAGGCACCTGGTTTGGGATGTATGCACTGCGTGAAATCAAATTCCTCAGCTGCGAAGCTGGAGCTACTAGATATCAGTGCTGTGCCCGCTGCAATCAAGATAGATGTGACCGTAGACGCTCTTTTTAGATGCCTCATGATTTTAACCAACCGTATAATTTGGAATTAAAATTTGACACTTCCCGTTGTTATTCGGGCCCGTCTTTCTAGACCAAATCGGATAGTTCGGTTCTTTACAGCTAAGCGTGAGCGTTCCGCCTTTATTCACAATACTCCAACATCGAATATCAAATGTCGTGCCTTCACGTACCTTTAACCACCCGTACCAGTCTTTTTGGTCATTTGATTTGAGAGGAACATTGATTTTTTTGCTTCCCTGCTCGAGCCGTAGAGAGGGCGCCTCGTGTTTCTTCCCCTTCACAATCCTGACCCGGAAATCTACTCTAACTTTACTGGCGCTTGAGCCTTGGGCTGCATTGCCTTTTGATTTTATGGTGACGCCTGTGGTCAATAGCTTGGCTTGTTTCATTATACCCTCCCTGATTTCTCAACAGGTATAACTGCACAATCGCTTTAAAGGCGTGATGGCGGTCACGCCACACGCCAATCTCAAGTTTTTTGAGGATCGTCCGAATAGGCCCTTACTGCAAGACGTAAAGTCCAGGTGTGCTTTACTGATGTGTCCAAAATTAATTTTTGTATCAGCGTGACGGTCATCACGTGCAAGGAGTTTTTTCTACTCTATCTCAATCTCGACGAACAGTGGTTTGAAGAACAAGGTGAAGAAAATGTGCGAAAAAACTGAGGCAAAAATACATGAGGAAAATCCCGGTGAAATAATGTGCTCACCGCGTATTTTGACAGACAAGCAACTAATAGAGTCAGCCAGACATGCAATTGAGCGTAACCCGATGAATTCGGTCAATATGGTGATGGCGGGTCGCGCGCTGCTTGCTGACGGCGTTGATGACGCCGAATATGAGGTGGATCCACTTCGTTTGGCCTTACTTGCCAGTAAATATTGGGGACGTGACCCGCGTCTCACTGTGGGATTTTTAGGCCGAACACCGCCAGACCTTATCCGAAGAATTATGTCGCATTTGAACGCCTGGGGACATAGAGGCTCAGGTATTCAATTTGTTTATACGAGAAATACGAAGGCAGCCCAAGTCAGAATCAATCGTGAGCGCCACAATGACGCCAGGTATAACGGGTACTGGTCATATTTAGGTACGGATATCGAGCTATATGAGGGTCCATACGGACAGACGATGAACCTCCAAGGCTTTACGATGGGAACGCCCGAATCAGAATATAAAAGAGTCGTGCGCCATGAGGCAGGACACGCCTTAGGTTTCAATCACGAACATAAAAGATCCGAAATACTTGATAGAATAAACCACGAAAAGGCCTATGAATATTACAAAAGAACTAATGGTTGGAACAAATCAGTGGTTGATGCGCAGGTTCTTAGCCCGCTGACTGGACACCACGTAAGCACTCCCTTCGCAGATCCATCATCTATTATGGCCTATCGTATTCCCTCCAGCATTCTCAATCCTGGCGCACAACCTGTCCCAGGCGGTAACGATATCAATGATTACGATTATGATTTTGTGAGACAAATTTACTAGTCAAGCAGATTAGTTGAGTACTTTTGATCTTGGGGCAAGATGTATGCACGTTCCTTGTCATCGGGACGCATTTGTCGCCATTCCAATAACTTACCCCCTCACTCAGTTTAGCTTGACCACAACTTCGCTTTAGCGGACACTGTTGATGAGTGCCGGGGAGCTTATGAAAATAGAGGCTAAACACGATTGGGTGGAAACGCTTCGGGGGATTGGACAAAACCGAACGGTCCAGTCGTCTGAATCCGTTTTCTATCAAGGCGAAACCTTAACGACCATAGGGCTTATTATTTCCGGCACAGCCCAAGCTGTCGTTCATTCTGAAGACGGACAAGAAACCTGGGTCGGTGAGTTTGGCCCCGGCGAATTTTTTGGTCACAGCGCAATTTTAGGCGAAGGTAGCCTGAACATGACAATTACGGCTGCAACTGAGTTGCGCTTCCTGTCCATTGCAATATCAAAATTCGATGCCGCCTTGGCCAATGAAAGCGCCCTGTCTACGGCATTGGCCCAAGATTTAGCGCGCCGGCTTCACTTCATTACGCAGCGCCTTGTGGAAGCTATAACCTTGACGTCACCCGGACGCGTCTGCGCCGAACTCATACGCCTGTCAAAGCCCATAGGTATCGAGCCTGATAAAAGCATCGTCCGCCCTAATCCGATATTCACTCAACTCGCCTCCCGTATCAGTAGCACCCGGGAAACTGTTTCCCGCACTGTCAGCAGCCTTCAGAAAAAAGGGATTATCTCGCGGGAGCCCGGAGCGATTCTAATTCACAAACCCGACGTCCTGCGCAAGCAGATTAAATGATCATTCAAACGAGGATGCAGCCTTGAGCGCAAAAACTCTGGGACCGTTCAGATCAACGTCAATCTGTCCCATATAATCTCCCGTGAAAGCACTGGCTTCGCGCAAGGCCAAATGGCCCGCAAAGCCCTCCGACACTAATACGCCGCCGGGAACGGCTCTCGCGGCGAGTTTACGGGCCAAGCCTTCAGGGTCCATACCGTGATCCTTTAGGCCAATGGCGAGACCTGCCCCGTCCTTCATTGCTGCTGCCGCTGTTGCCGCAGCCTCGATTGTGTCAAAACGCTCGCAAGAGACTTGTCCCTGCACCGCCAATATAATTTCGCACGCCGGGGAGTCGGTCTGAGGAGCGGGTTTCCCGGCCCGTGCCCCTGTATAGGAAATGACATGCTGCTCACGGCCGGATTGCTGCCA
>ENA-ORXT01005236-ORXT01005236.1-marine-metagenome-genome-assembly--contig:-NODE-5236-length-12831-cov-6.599420_pt1 | contig 12831 bp, 8 predicted proteins | sample MGYA00237868_ERZ511482 | MGnify/ENA metagenome assembly ERZ511482 | reverse complement strand
CGCCAAACCAATACTTCGACTCAGAAAACCTGGCCCGAAAACTCCCACCATTCGCCTTCAACGACATTATCCATCTCCAGGAAGTTGGCGAAGTCGCGAATTATCTCGGAGCGGAAATCTGCGATTTCGTTTCCGGTTCGGGCCTAGGTTGCACCCCGCGCGAACTTACGCCCAAGACGGCCACAGCAGAAGTAACAGAGGTCGATGCTGCTCCGGCACCGGTGGTCCCTCCGCCGGATGATTTCACCGCGTTGCGAGTGGGATGGCAATCGGCAGATTTCGATGCGGATGGGAGAGCGGATGTCGTGGCACTTCTGTCCGACGGGATCGTTCGCTCGGCGGCCTCAGCTCGTGACCTATGGACGGAACTCGTCGAGATTCCTGACTCGGCAGATGCACTGCTGGCTGGCGACTTTGAAGGTGATGACAAGTCAGATCTGGTTCGGCTCGATGAGGGAGCTGCATTTCTCAGTTCTGATGGCGTCGAATCGTGGGTTGAGCTCGGCGACATAGGCGTTTCCCCGGACGTCATCAGCATCGGCGACTTCGATGGTGATGGACTGGACGAGCTGCTCCGAAGGAGTGAAGGCTGGTGGCAGGTCTCTTCTACTGCGTCGCTAAATTGGAGCAACTTGGCTCCTGCAGCCGGTACAGCGCCTGTTTACGTCGGTGACGTGGATGGAGACGAATCTGACGATCTGCTGCGTGCACAGGGGTCAAGCCTTGAAGTGTATTCAGCGTCGAAGGAATCGTGGGAGGCTTTCGCCGAACTGCCCGCTAGCTTCGACGGCATTCGAATCACTGACTTCGATGGCGACGGCACGGCTGAAGTTGCTAGCATCTTTGATGGAAGAGTCCAAGTCCTGCGCAACACCACCTGGATGGCGCTCCAACCGGTCACAGTAACGGCTGACGCCCTTCTCTTTGGCGACTTCGACGGAGATGGGCGTTCTGATGTCGTGGAACTGCGCCCCAGTGCAGCCAATCCTCGGAAGTTTGAGTGGTATTTCAGCGGCGCGGGCGAGGATCCATGGAGTCTCCGTGCTGGATCTTTCGCCAAACCCCACCAGCTTGGCGCCGGCTGACTACAGCCCTTGCTGATGCCGACCTGACGGTATCAGCCTGGCGCAGTTTGATCAGTTTGAGTACGCAATGAGGACCGACTTCTCGCCGGACACATAGTAGTGGGACTCGGCAGACGGAGGCGGTTCGATGGCCACCACCTTCGTGAAGCCGGCATTGAGCAGAAGTTCGACAAGTGCCTGGCGGTCCGGACGCAGTTCGGTGAGATATCGAACCCGACCCTTACCGTCTTCACCGATCGATTGGGTCACCTGATCACGGTGAAGGTAGATGTTCCCAAAGCCACGGAACCGTTCGTTCTGCGGAAACACCGGCGTATCGGATTCGACGATGGCCACTGGAGCTACCTTATGGAGGTTGCGGCAGAACAACATTGGGTTTTCCATGTGGTACACGACCCCAAGAGCCAGTGCTACGTCGTAGGTGCGACCGAGCTGCGCTGACCATTCAACGTGCTCAAGATCAATAGTGCCGACACGTCCATAAAGGCGATCGGTGAAGGCCCGGATCTTCCAAAGGCGCTCGATATTGATCTCACTGAAATCACACGAGTCGATATCGCGGGCACCGAGATCGTAGGCAAGGTTGCTGGTATATCCCTCAGCGGCACCAAGGTCCACAAAGGATGACATCGCTGGGTCAACCCCTGCGGTCTGCAATGCGTCTTTGACCATTGCGAACATGGTGTCAACTCGCCGTGCGTAGGCTGCATAGAAGCCGGGAGAATCGTGGAGGAAGTCAAGGCCGTGGTGATAGCGCCACTTAGCCTGCTTGCCAATCCACTGCTTCAGTTCGGCTTTGTCGTCGTTGGCCCACCGATTGACCGCGCCCCAGGCAACAGGCGGGCGCGCTTCAATGAGTTCCTCAAGAGGATGCGGGCTCCACTTGTCGCCGAAGACATCCTCTCGGGTCCAGCTCTTTGACATCGTTTCTCCTTTGTGAGTGTTCTCAGTGTGAAGCCCATGCGGGCGACCATTGAGCAAATCGGGCTACGTCGTCTGAAGTCGAATGACTGCGGCGTAGTTCAGCGGTTCTGGCGTGGTTTCTTCTGACCCGGGCAGGACGAGTGCTCGCTCGGATATGACGGTGAATCCGGCTTCAGCAATTGCGCGTTGAATATGGGCCGCATCATCGAAGAGATAAACGTGGTCCTCTGCTTCCAGGTTGGCCACAGTGCTGATGAAGGCCTTGCCGTCCGGCTTTAGGAGGGGCTGCATTCCGCGCAGTAGCCCAACCGGGTCGTCGACGTGTTCGAGCACCTCACAGCACACAAGCCAATCGGCGGGCGCGATGCTCATGTCTGCTGAAGTTGCATCGCCTTCAAGAAGTTGCCAACGAGATTCATCGATGCCAAACAGCTGAAATGACTCTCGGCTGAAAGCAAGCGAGTGAGGACTGAGGTCGACACCGGTGTACGTGCTTTCTGGCACGTCCCGCAATATCGATGACGCCATCAATCCGTGGCCAACTCCGACTTCGGTTACGGAACAACCGGTGGGCATCGTATGGACAGCCTCGTCCAGGAAGTACCGCAGGATCCGGGCGTGATTCGGCCAGAGTGCATAGGTCATCATGAGGCCGGTCAGGTAGTGGCCGGTCATGAGGCTCTCGTCGTTGTACAGCGCCTCTGCCAAACCCTCGGCGGTGTCCAGCGCATAGTGGCCGGTCTTCAGAAAGCGCGCCTGACGCTTGAGGAAGTCAAAGCTGAGTTCGGCGAAACCCTCGAGGGCATCCTCAATGGCTGTTTCGTCCTGGTTGCTTCGCTCGGCTGCATATCGCAGAGCGAAGCGGGCGGCTTCAAGGGCGTCGGGTTCGTCGGTCAGCACGTCTGGCGAAAGGTTACGGGCGATGAGCGGATAGTTCTCGTTGACGTAGTCGACAGCCTTGCGCAGCGTGTAATCCGTTGTCGTCATCGCTGATCTCCATCCTCGGCTGATTCCGTGTTCTCGGTTTCGAGCCTGATATGCGCCGGACCTTCAGCAACCGTTGCTGGGTCCGTCTCAAATGTTCCTTCGTCCACAGGTTCGAATCCGGCGCGCGGGTAAAAGTCCGCAACCTGTCCATTCTTCAGTGTCGGAAGGAAATGACCCTTCAGTGTGGTGGCGCCGCGGTCCCTGGCTGCTTGTGCTGCGGCCGCGAGCGTTGCAAACTCAACGCCGCGCCCCAGAACGCGACATGACAACAACATGGTGTCAATCGACGCAGTTTCGGGGTCGGTTCGGTCGACGATGACTGTCCCCACGAGCCCATATTCGCCAAAGCGGTCGTCCACAGAGACCACCAGGAGGTCGTGTTCATCACTTTCCATCAACTCGGCGACTTCGCTTTCGTCGCGGCGCCGCGTGGTCAGGTTGAACTGGTTCGTCTTGTTGATTAGTTGCGTGACCCGGGCGAGCTGCTCAGGCCGAGCGGCTTCTGCAACAACCCGAAGCTGCAGCGATGCCAGGAAGTCCTCGGGTGATTGAGCTGCGCTGGCCGTTCGCCGGAGAGACTCCTGTTGGATTCTCTCGGTTCTGGCCTCGTCATCTGCGTTCGGCTTGAGGTTCCTGAAGAGGCCGCTTTCAACGAGCACACCTGGGATGTCGGCCGGCTCCTCGGGAATCTGGAGAACTGTGACTTCCGGTAGGGCGTTCGTAACCTCAGCCACCTCGAAATTCGAGTCATCGAGGAAGACGAACGCGTCGAGTCCGAAGTTCAGTTCGTCTGACAGCGATTTCAGATTCTCGCTCTTTGGAATCCAGTTCACTCGCCAAGCCGCTATGTCCGATGCTTTGAGAATCATCCCCGGATGTTTTTCAAAGACCTCCATGACGGCAGGTTCATCGTTCTTGCTCACAATGGCGAGAAGTACACCGGATCGCTTGAGGAGTAGGAGCTGTTGTTGCAACAACGCAAAGGCAGAACCCGGAAAATCGGTGCCGAGCTCAATCCCGCCAATTCCGTCCTCGCCAATCACGCCACCCCAAAGCGTGTTGTCGCAGTCGATAGCTATGCACTTCGGGTACGAGCGTGTTCGCTGCACAATGAGTGCGCACACTTCGTTGCCAAGGAGATGAAAGAAGTCCTCGGTAAAGGGTTGGCGATACAGAAGCCACTTGCGTTCATCCGTGCTGTTGGCGCGGCCGACATCGCCAAGCAGTCCATCCAGGTCGACAAGTTGCACGCCCTGCGCGTCTTTGAGTTCCTCGACCACTGCGGCCCGAACCCGACCATGGAGCTCGCCGAGCTCAACCAGAATACGCGAATCCAGGGCGTCGACGCCGAACGGAACTGGCATCGGAGGCAGCGTTACCAGGACGCCACACCGCCGGGCAACACTCGCCGTCATCTGTGCAATTTCGCGAGCGCCATCAATTATCGTTTCACCAGCGGCGCTGTCGCCGCCGATGTAGGCCCAGATGTCCTTCGGGAAGATGTCCTCGATGCGCCAGAGGACGACCATCAGATCCGGCATGATCTCGAATTGGTTCTCAGGGGCAATCAGCGCCTGGTGAACCTGGTTGAATTCCGCATGGCGAATGTCGGGACGATTTTCCCCGATTGCGAGGAGTGCAGCACCGAGCTGAGGTTCCAGCGGATTCGCGGTGAACGAAGCAGCAATACCGATGCTGCGATGTGTCGCGGTGGGGTCTACCTCGCTGCCTCGCCAAATCTTGGCGGCAGCCCTCCATTCACTCTGTAGTTGGCTCACTCCGTCCACTCTCTCTGGCTGGCAGGTTGATGGTTTTTGGCCGACTTTCGTCGCTAGACGAGCGCCAGATCCAGCCGCAACCCTAGACGACGGGAGTGAAAATGTCTCACTGCGGTTTAGGGCAGTTTGCGAAACACAGCGGTGCGATCTCGCCCAAACACAAAGTCGAAACGCGCGTCGGACTTGGCGACCTCATCGACGAATCGTGTGACTTCGGGCCAGGATGGGCCGTCGTAGTCATCAACGATCAGAAGCCCGCCGGCGAGCACCTTGTCTGCGTAGTTGAAGAAATCCCGTTCGACACCCTCGTAGGAGTGGTCACCATCGATGACGATGAGCTCGAAGTTCGCCTCGGCGAAGTGCTCAAGCACCGCGTCATCCTCGGATTTGCCCTTCACAATGGTGTAGTCGGAGAGGGTCGCGCCAACGCAGTTCATATTGTGGCGCACAAGCTCCTCGGTGACGGGAACCGGCGTGCTGAGGTCAATACCTCGAACGCCGTAGTAACCCTCAAACGGATCGATCAGCGTCTGATGGAAGTTTGGGTAGCGGGCTGCGATTACCTCATGGAGGTAGGCGGCGCTGACGCCGTGCAGGGTTCCGATCTCAAGAATTCTGAGGTCGTCGCCCTCGGTGGCCAGGCATGTGATGGCGCGAGCCACCGCAGTAGCAGCAAGCGTGGCCATCCGCCCGCGGCAGCGCCGTTCAACGGCTGAAACCTTGGAATAGAGATAGCCGATCTCCGTGGTCTTCAACTCGACGTTCAGCGTCTCCGCTACGGCTGCACTGCTGCGCCGGTCGTCGGCGGTCATCACCCGTGGCATGCGATGAAATGCGGATCCGCTCAACATGTCGGCGGAATCACTCAGTTTGGTTGTGAGGGCGTCGACGTCCGTGCGTAGCCTCTGATCAACTCCCGCCGCGGCTTCTGCTGCTTCTGTTGCTTTGCTCTGCGCGACCGTTGCCTCTTGGGAGGCTTCTGCCGCTTTGCCTCGCGCGTCGGCTGCCCGCTGGATGGCTTCGGTTGCTTTGGTGTGGGCATCGATCGCAGTTTGGTTTGCTGCAGAGGACTCGCTTCTGGCGTCGGCGCCGCTCGCGACAGCTGTTGCTGCGAGCAACTCGGCCTTTGAGGCTCGTGATTCGGCTTCAACCGACGCCACGACAGACTTTTCCAACCGGCTCACCTGCGCGCTCTGGTTTCGCTGAAGTGCGTCCACCTCGCGTTGCATTGCCTCCAATGTAGACGCAGTTGATGCGCCGTTCCGCGTGCTCTCAAGCTCCAGTTCGATTAGCCGCTGGCTGTGATTGGCATCTCGCCGCGCGAGTTGGTTTACCACCGGAGCAAGACCAAGCACGGTCTCTTTCAGCGATGCGGTTGACTGGTCAGCAACCAATTCGGCCTGGCGCGAACTTAAAGCGGTGACGGATTCCTTCAGCTCTGCAGTCAAGGATTCGCCGGCCCTAACCACGTTCTGCGTCTCGCTGATGGATGCAACACTCCTCGCATGGTCAGTCCGCAGCGACGCCAAGGCGCGCTGGCAGCTCTGGATCTCCGATGCCCTGGCGCTGGCGTCGAGCTCCTGATTACTGACCTCGCTTTGCAATGTTGCTAGCTGTGTTTCGATGCGGCTGAGTTGACGCTCGAATTGCCGTCCCAAATCACGCAGCCGTTCCCGTTGATTGTCGAGAGCGATCGAAGCTTGAGCGGCAAGTGCAGCACGCTCGGTCTGAGCGATTGCGTTGGAACGAACCTGGACCAGAACCCACACAGCCACCGCCAGTGCAACGACGGCACAAATCAGTGCAATTGTTCCCACCATGGTTGCTTTCTACTTGAACTTGGCGTGGTAGTCGACCCGATCAAACAGATGCAGGTTGCCGCCGGCAGTCGCATTGAGGATCTTACGATTGTCTGCCTCGTACATTGCCTTCGCCATCGCATAGTTCGCAAGGACGCGATCCAACTTTGGATCCTTCCACGTTTTTCCCTTACCGAAGTAGTCGGGATGGAAGTGGTTGACGTCATCGGCGCTTGAGGTGAGCACGTCGCCGTTACGTTCGTCGGAGTCAGGAATCACATAGCTGAAGTCCATACCTATGAGGTACACCTCGGTGAATCCCATGTAGTACGCCAGCTGCAGGTTGATCATGGTGACCGACTGACCGCAGTAGAGGCGCTGAGCGGCATCGGTGGAGAAGCGCGGTACACAGAAATTGCCCGACTCCTTCTCGTAGAAGCCTCTGTTCATCATGAAGAACGTGACACCCTCCTCTTCGCCGTAGAGCTCGCGGTATAGCGACGGAAAGAATTTGTGGCCAGCCTTGTAGTCCTTGATCCGTTCGATGTTCTCCTTCATAACCGACGAATCCTCGACCACGTAGTAGGACGGATCGAAACCCATATCCTCTGCGGCGTAGAAGATTCCGTTCACTGCAATGGTGGTTTCGGATGCAAGCAGCGTGAGATCGAGATCGTTCAGCGAGGGCCCGTTTCCGATGATCACGCACCGTTCCCCCTTGTGCTTGTCCTTGAACGCAAGGAGTTCATCAGAGTCCACGAGCTGAAGCGGGTACTCTTCCTTTGCGGACTCGATGGAGTACCGGGGAATATAGAAGTCTTCATGCGTGGTCAGGCTGTTCTCAAGGGCGACGGCTTCCACCTCTAGCAGCATCATAGAGATGAGTTCTGGAGCGTCCGCTACCGGAGTCATCTTGCGGGCGGCCATCGGAGCTTCCGGCAAGAGAAGCGCTTCGTCGCAGGGCAGAACCACGGTGGCAGCGCCCGCCGACTCGCTGTTGACGACGATCTGCGAGACGACCTGTCCCAACGGCGCGCGCACCACAAGTGTTGAATGGCTCCGCTTGGTCAGTAACCAGTGGTTGAGGCTGACACTGTCGAGGCTGTGTGTTCCGAGAGCATCGGCAACTCCGGAAGCCCCGGACTCGCGCTCAATCGAGAGGAACACAGAGTTGGTACCGCTTGGCAGTCGGGCGGCGATGTTGGCCATCACGGGCACGGCGGCGGCATTCTCCGGAACAAACAGCACCGTCGGTTGAGCTTCTGTCGCAGTGGGCTTGAGGGACTTCTGCGGCGTTTCCTTGGAACTGGGTTGAATGGCACGCACTCGGTTGGTGACGGCCTCAGCAAGCGTGGACAGCTGCTTGACCTGCTTCCAGTCGTCCTCGTGCAGGCTCAGCGAGCGGCGCAGACCCGTCTCGATGTACTTCTGCGGATCGATGTGGCGCGAGATTACCGGTAGGAGACTCCCGTCCAGAGTCTCAAGGGTGCGGTCGAGCTGCCCAGAATCTTGCGTGACCGCAGCGAGACCGGCGAACTGAAAGGTGCGCCGGCTCAACGTGAGCGCGTTGTCGTAGAACGCCCAAGGTTCGGAGAAGACGAAAGGCGCATCTGCAACAATCTGGCCAGGGTCGATGGTGCGCTGCACACTGTCGAGCATCACACGTGCTTCATCGAGGTGATCTGCAGGCATGGCCCGCACCATGCTGTGAGCCTTTTGGCGGTAGACGGCAAGAATGTTCTTGGTGGGTCGGAAAATGTATCCGTTGCGCATCATCCGCAACCACAGGTCCCAATCTTCGGCGCCAACCAGCATCGTCTCATCGAACCCGCCGAATTGGCGAACAACATCAGTCCTGAGCAGCGGAGCGTGGCAGTTGAATGGGCACTCACCCTTTGAGGTAATGAAGTCGGCGAAGTTGCCGCGCTTCCAGCCATCGATTGCGTCCGGCAGTTCCTCGAGTGCCACGGACTCTGGCTCCTGCCGAATACCCGAGTAAACGCCAGCCACTGTTGGGTCGGTAAGGCGGTGCATGTGATCGACTCGTTCGGCAAGGTTGTTGCGCAGGAAAAGATCGTCGGAATCAAGAAAGGCTATGAGTGGTGCGCTGGAATGGCGGATCCCCGTGTTGCGTGATGCGCTCAGCCCACCGTTGCGAAGATGCCGGACGAGCTTGAACCGTGAGTCACTGCGCTGGAAGCGGGCCGCAACCTGGGCCGAATTGTCGGTGGAAGCATCGTCAACGATGATGCACTCGAAATCGTCGAACGTCTGGTTCTGCACCGACCGCAAGCAAGCTTCCAGAAACCGGCCGTCATCGAAGTTCGGTACTACGACACTCACCTGGGGTGATCCCATCTTGTGGACCAAGACAGGTGGGCTTGCGATGATGGGCGCAGGACCAGCGCTCACTCGAGTGAGTGACTCTGAGATGCAGGAATTGGCGAAAGCCAACCGTTCGTCTTTCGCTCTTCGACTGGCCAGTTTTGCCTCCGGTGACCATGTGGTTGTTGACGCGGCCGAAGGAGCAGCGCTCAATCCAGCGTCCACCTTTGCTTTCAGCGCCGCAATTTCGCCGCGCTGATTGCGCAGGTCGCGACGCAGCTCTTTGATCTGAGCCCAGAGATCGCGAACGCCGCTCTGGGTTCGATCGACGCGCCCATCAAGTTTGCGGCTGACACGACCGAGACGCTCATTGACCTTGCCGGTCTGTGACCTGTTGGCCTGGGCACTCTTCGTGAGTTTGGTGATGTTTGCTCGCATCCCATTGACTGCAGCAGCCTGCGCGTTGGAGCGCTCAAGCGCTGCTTCCGCCCGGAGACCGACAAGTGCAATCATCAGGACGCCAGCCAGGACACCGATCGCAATGAAGACCGCAATTGCACTTGGTAGTGCCAGGGCCAGCACAAAGCATGAGGCCAGAACGAGCAGCGTCGCACCTCGCCACCGGTTGCCGAAGTAGCGGGCAACCTTGAGGAATTTCGTAGGCAATGTAATCTCCCGATCGCGGTTCGCGCCAAGCCGAATCATAGCTGGCGGACCTCTTTGGAGGTCGGGATGCGGCGAGAATACACCCACTGTTTCCGGTTGCAACTGGAAAGGCAATCGCGGTGGTTGTTGCTGCACGCCACACCGCATGCGGCTACCTTGTCCGTCATGACCCCGACGTACACGTCCACTGTCGTAATCCGGGCGCTGAATGAGGCGGCGCACATCGGGCGCCTCCTCGCTGGTATCGCATCCCAGGACCACCAGCCTGATGAGGTTGTGCTCGTCGACTCCGGCTCCACGGACGGCACGGTCGAGATCGCAGAGAAGTTCGGTTGTGAAGTCATTCATATGCCGCCCAGCGAATTCACATTCGGTCGAGCCCTGAATTGGGGCTGCGCTGCAGCCAAGGGTGACCTTTTGATCTTCGTTTCGGCGCACGTCTACCCGCTGGACCCGTCCTGGCTCGGCTCACTCGTCGCACCGTTCGAAACACCACAGGTAGGGCTCACATACGGTGGCCAAACCGGCGACTCTCGGAGCAATTTCGCTGAACTGCGTCTACTCGACCGCTGGTTCCCCTCAGAGCCTGACCTCGATCAGGATGAACCGTTCTGCAACAATGCGAACTGTGCAATCCGGCGGTCGCTGTGGGAAGAAAATCAATACGACGAAGACCTTGCTGGCTTGGAAGACATTGCCTTTGCTCGTCAAATCAAGAGCGACGGCCACCGGGTCGCCTATGTGCCTTCAGCTCGAATAGCCCACGTGCATGAGGAGGGCTTTCGGCAGACGATGAACCGGTACCGGCGCGAGGCCATCGCTTACAAGGCCATCTTCGGTCGTTCTGAGATGTCGTTGGTCCAAGCTGTCGCTCTGGGGCTGACAAGCATCGTCTCGGATGCCGCTGCGGCTGTTCGTAGCCGTCAGCCAGAAGTCATCATGCCAGCGACATCTTTCCGAATCGCCCAATTCGCAGGCGCCTATCAGGGGCACCGATCTGACGCCGCGGAGAGCCGTCAGATCGTGCGGCGGATGTACTACCCGCGAGGTTGAGGCGTCCCTCGGTCGGTGCTCCCAATCAACACGCTCGGCTGGGTGCGGGGCTAGGTTGTGTGCCATGCGCATCGCCATTACCTGCAAACATATGCAGCGAGATATCGAAGACTATCGCGAGCAGATGGAGGGTCTCTTCGGGGAGATCGTCGTGCCTCGAATCCCAGGCCAGGAACTGGCCGGTCAGGAGCTCATCACTGCCATGGCTGGGGTCGACGCTGTCATTGCTGGTGATGACAAGTTCACTGACGAAGTCATGGCAGCGCTTCCGGATCTGAAAGTGATCTCAAAGTGGGGAATCGGCCTCGATGGCGTGGACCTCGACGCCGCCAGTGAGCGCGCAGTGACTGTCACGAATACTCCGGGAATGTTCAACGATGAAGTTGCGGAGATGGCCCTGGGCTATGTGATAGCGAGCGTCCGCGGCATTGTTTCAACCGACCGAGCGGTCCGTCGCGGCGAATGGGTCAACCCCGTTGGTCGCAGCCTGGGGGCGCTGCGGTTGACCATCCTTGGACTCGGCAACATCGGATTGGCTCTCGCAGCGAAAGCAAAGGCGCTGGGGATGCCCGTTGCCGGCGTCGATCCCAGTGCATCGGCGCAGGCTCAGGCCCGCGAGCTTGATGTCGAGATCGGCGAGCTCGCCAACCTGCTTGGTTCAACTGACGTTCTTGTGGTCACTTGTCCATTGAACGCCGCCACGCAGGGCATCGTGAACGCCTCGGCAATCTCGAACATGCCGCCAGGCTCCTACCTCATCAACGTTGGACGTGGTCCAGTTGCCGTGGACGCTGCTGTTTCAGACGCACTCGCATCAGGTCACCTGCGGGGTGCGGCTCTCGATGTATTCGAAGCAGAACCTCTGCCCGCAGACTCGCCGCTGCGGAATCACCCGAACTGCATTCTGGGAACCCACAACTCCTCGAACACTTTCGAGGCCTGCCACCGGACCCATCAGGCTGCAATCGACAATCTTGTACACAGCTTCGGGGGTGAACAATGAGCCCCAGAAGAGTTGTCATCACAGGCGCAAACGGTGGCATCGGTCGGGCGTGCATGGAGACCTTTCTCGCTGACGGCTGGCACGTCGTTGCCCTCGATCGCGACGAGATGGTCGACGTCCCAGATGGTGTCGAAGCCATTCAATGCGATGTCTCCGAGACGGAGCAGGTTGTTGCCGCGTGTTCCCGGGCAATGGACGGTGGGCCGGTCCACGCGCTGGTCAACAACGCGGCGCTGCAGGTGAATCAGCCTTTGTCGTCCACCAGCACGCTGCAGTGGATGGAGGTGATGAACACGAACGTTCGCGGTCCATTCGAAGCGATGCGCGAGTTGCTTCCTGCCTTGGCGCACCACAGGGGCGCGGTGGTCAACGTCTCGTCGGTCCACGCTATTGCGACATCCCAGAACATTTGTGCCTACGCAGCCTCTAAGGGAGCGCTGGTAGCGCTCACGCGAGCTGCGGCTCTTGAATTCGCAGTCGACGGCGTACGGTGCAACGCCATCCTGCCCGGAGCGGTTGATACGCAAATGCTGCAGGACGGACTGAGTCGACGCGAGCATCCCGACGGAGCTGAGGGAAACCTGGAAGAGCTTCGCATTCGCACTCCGCTCCAGGAGGTTGCTTCGGCCCACGACATCGCCAAGTCGATTCTCTACCTCGCTGATACCGAGAGGTCGCCCTATGTCACGGGTCAGGCTCTGGTCGCCGATGGTGGAGCGACGGCTCGTCTGAGCACGGAATGACATTGGGCACCCGGCGCCAGTTTTCGCCAACCAATCAAGGCGCAAGCGGCCTACCCTCGGCATGCGTCAGAATGTCCGAAGACGCCATCATTGGCCGGGTCGTGCCGACTACAGTTACATCGATCAGACACTGAGGATTCAACGCGTGAGCAACAATATTATCGTTATGGGCGGCGACGGATTTTGCGGGTGGCCAACGGCACTCCACCTGTCGAACCACGGATACGACGTGACCATCGTCGACAACCTGTCCCGCCGCAAGATCGACATCGAGCTTGAGGCAGATTCTCTGACGCCCATCGCTCCGATGAGCGCCCGCCTGGCGAAGTGGAAAGAGCTCACCGGCAAGACTATCGACTTCGTGAATATCGATCTGGCTGAGAGTTACGCCCGCACCCTGCACCTCATTGAAGAGTTGAAGCCCAAGGCCATTGTGCACTTCGCAGAGCAACGTGCTGCGCCGTACTC
>ENA-ORXT01005234-ORXT01005234.1-marine-metagenome-genome-assembly--contig:-NODE-5234-length-12831-cov-8.907245_pt1 | contig 12831 bp, 9 predicted proteins | sample MGYA00237868_ERZ511482 | MGnify/ENA metagenome assembly ERZ511482 | reverse complement strand
GAACTCCTGGCGTACTCCCGCGACTTGCACGCCTTGACCGACAGATGGACTACTACCTCCAAAAGTACTTAATGCATACACATCGGAAAACTCTACCCGTGAGCGTTTATATCCAGTGGTTGCATTGTTTGCAATATTGTTAGCAATGGAATCAAGCTGCGTACTAGCTGAATTGATACCGGTTAGTGCTATTTCGGACGTCATTATTCCTACTCCTGACTTATGTTTGTTAGTTGCGAATCGGGTCCACGTTGCGAATTTGTTTGATGTCTCCCATCGTTAAGACATCCCCCTGCCTAGTGTTTAAAGTAGACTCGTTGCCTGCACCGAACTCCACCGAGTCGATGACACGACTGCTAAGTACACTCACCGCCTCATAGCCCTCACCCTTCTGAGCTGTGACAGTTGCCGTATATTTGCCTGGAAGCATTTTTTCACCTTGTTTATCAAAGCCGTCCCAGGTGAAAGCATGTCGTCCGGCGGCAAACTCACCCAAGTCGATCTGTTGCACTATTGCGCCAGCTGCATCACTGATATCAAGTTTTACATCGCCTGAAAGTGCCTCGAGCTCGAACGAACCATTGACTGGTTCGCCATCGTTGAGCTCAAAATCTCCGTTCTCGATTAACACTTCCTGTCCGACAAGAGCTGTCGACTGTAAAGTTTGGCTGGTGGCGTAAGTTTCTGTCAGCTTTTCCATGGACTCCTGCATTTCTTCAATACCGGATACCGTACTGAATTGCGCCATTTGACCTAGAAACTCACCGTTGTCCATCGGTTTCATCGGATCCTGATTTTCAAGTTGCGCCATCATTAATTCGAGAAACTCACCTTGGCCGAGCTCTTTGGCGAAGTTCTTCTCTCCTTGTTGGTCAAACTGGTACTTGTCGAGCGCCGCAGGGGCAGAGCTAGGGTCAATTGTTGCCATGGCAGTGTCCATATGTTTTGTGTAAATTTTTGGGTCAACTTAGTGATACAAATACTTGGCAAACGACACTTGCTTAAGCGAAAATAGTAGAGAAAGTCGTTTCCACGAAGGTCAGGAATCCAACCTCCTGCAAGCCCTCGGGTATAACTAGCCAAGGTAGGCGTCATTCAACTACTTTCCCATTTTCAGTGTTTGCAACATGAGCTGACGCACTGTGGCCAGAAGGTTGACATTACTTTGATAACTGCGAGATGCAGACATCATGTTGGCCATCTCTTCAACGTTATCCACGTTTGAACCGAAAACGTATCCTTCTTCGTTAGCAAGTGGATGATCCGGTTCGTGACGTTTGTTGACTTCGCGTTTCGACTCAACAACACCCAATGTCTCTACACCGCCTATTTCATTTTTAAGCATGGCTGAAAACACGGGGTGCCGAGCGCGATACGCACCTTCTTCTGTTGCCGAGACGGAATTGGCGTTCGCCAGATTACTGGCAGTAGCATTCAAGCGAAGATTCTGCGCACGCATTGCGCTACCAGCGATATCAAATATGCTAGAAGACATGACTATTCTCCTCTCAGCGTGCGAATGGGCTTTCAAAAACGATAGCTAGATTTCTCTTAAATTAATTGGTGAACATCAAGCGGATACTCCGTAAAATAAAACTAATGCTAAAGGGCAGCAAAAAGTACCATAACCTCTAAAAATGTCAAACTTGCCAAATATTAAATTATACTGTACCTTTGCACTCGATTTAGCAGAATAATTAACACACATTTTTTAAAACAACATAAAATATGCCTGCAACTAAAGCACGTACGAAAGCCAAGTCAAAGACAAAAGCGAAGTACAAAGTAAAAGACATCAATCTTGCGGATTGGGGTCGTAAAGAAATCCAAATTGCTGAGCACGAGATGCCAGGTCTGATGTCTCTTAGAACAGAATATGGTAAGAAAAAGCCATTAAAAGGTGCTAGAATTGCTGGTTGCCTTCACATGACTATTCAAACAGCTGTACTTATTGAAACTCTAGTGGAGCTAGGTGCAGAAGTTACTTGGTCTTCATGTAACATCTTCTCAACGCAAGATCACGCTGCAGCAGCAATCGCTAAAGCTGGTATACCTGTATATGCTTGGAAAGGTATGAACGAGGAAGAATTTACTTGGTGTATAGATCAGACTATCAAAGGATTTAAAGGTGGAAAGCCTTTAAATATGATCCTTGATGATGGCGGTGATTTGACGAACTTAGTACTGGATCACAATCCAGAATTAGTGGACGGTATCAAAGGACTTAGTGAGGAGACTACCACTGGCGTACACAGATTGTACGAAAGAATGAAGAACGGAACATTGACTTTGCCTGCAATCAATATCAACGATTCAGTTACCAAGTCAAAGTTTGACAACAAGTATGGATGTAAGGAATCTTGCGTAGATGCGATCAGAAGAGCAACCGATGTAATGATGGCTGGTAAAGTAGCAGTCGTAGCTGGATACGGTGATGTAGGTAAAGGTTCTGCAGCTTCGCTTAAAGGTGCTGGATGTAGAGTTATTGTTACAGAGATCGATCCTATTTGTGCGCTTCAAGCTGCCATGGACGGTTTTGAGGTAAAGAAAATGAAGAACGCTATTCCTAGAGCAAACATTATTGTTACCGCTACTGGTAATAAAGACGTTGTAGGCGAGAAGCACTTCAAGATGATGAAAGATCAAGCTATCCTTTGTAACATAGGCCACTTCGATAATGAAATTGACATGGCATGGATCAATAAAAAAGGAAATGCTAAGAAGACAGAAATAAAGCCTCAGGTGGATATGTACACGATGAAGGATGGTAAGAAAGAAAAGAATATCATGATCCTTGCAGAAGGAAGATTGGTAAATCTTGGATGTGCTACTGGTCACCCATCATTCGTGATGTCAAACTCCTTTACGAATCAGGTGTTAGCTCAATTGGAACTTTGGAATAATACAGATCAGTATGAAAACAAAGTATACATGTTGCCTAAGCATTTAGATGAGAAGGTTGCAAGATTGCACCTTGCTAAGATCGGCGTTGAGTTGGAAGTACTTTCAGAAGAGCAAGCTGACTATATCGGTGTCAAGAAGAAAGGACCATTCAAGCCTGAGTATTACAGATACTAGGAAAAGCAATTAGCTATTAGCTGAAAAATAATAATTAAAGGGATTCATCAAGTTTTGGTGAATCCTTTTTTTATTATTTATAGTGACCATCCGCACATTGTACACCAATCAATATCATAAAATGTTATCAAATGAAAGCCTCCATTTTTCATCAATGGTTTCAGCCGTTGATGCTAGGTGAGTTCGCTTTCTGTCGTACCTACGGCACTGTAAATCATATAACCTTTTCTATGGGTTACACCTATCGCTTTAATCTTGCGTGCCTTCAGCACTTCTTTGTAAGGAGCGGTTTTAAGAACTATATGAGTACGTATCTTGATTTGCTCCCCTCAAAGTGCGAAAGGGATTTTTTTTTAGAAATCCGATAATGAATGGAAAACGATTTGCCCACAAGAATCACCCTGTTCTAAGCACAAAAATTTTAGAAAAAAGAGCAATCCAAACCTTTGAAATTTCGATTATCTCCTTAGGGTTATATAGCGCATCCTTCTTGTGAATATCCCTATTTAGATCGAACAAAAGGTCACTAAAGACTTTGTATTGATGTGCAATCGCCAACTCTGAGCGGTTATTTTTTTTCACTTCAACACTAATGCAATATGCCATTTATCACCAATAGTAAATCCAAAGAAACTGTAGATATTTTTTATGAAGATTATGGAAAGGGACAACCTGTCATTTTGATCCATGGCTGGCCACTAAGCCACCGCGCTTGGGAAGCACAGATCTCTGCCATCGTCGAGGCTGGGTATAGATGCATAGCATATGATAGAAGAGGTTTTGGTTTATCTTCTTTTCCATACGATGGTTACGATTACTCTTCCTTAGCTTCTGATCTGAATGCTTTGATCACCAAGCTCAAGCTTAACAAATGTGTATTGGTTGGTTTCTCTATGGGAGGCGGTGAAGTAGTAAGATTCTTGACCGATTTTGGCGCTAAGAAGGTCGACAAAGTAGCCTTGATTAGTTCTATCGTGCCATTGGTTGCCAAGAAAAAAGACAATCCTAAAGGTGTTCCTCAAAAAGCATTAGACGGAATTATGTCGGCGCTCAAGAAAGATAGAGTTGCTTTTTTGAAAGACTTCCATAAGGGGTTCTACAACTACAAAGACAACAAAAAGAAAGTAAGTGCTGCACAATTGGAGTACGATTGGACGATAGCGGCATACGCTTCACCTACAGGTACTATCAAGGCAGCAGAAGCATGGGCGGGAACGGATTTTAGACCTGAGCTCAAGAACGTTACTGTACCTACATTGATTGTACATGGTGACGCGGACGGTACTGTACCTATCCAAACTTCAGCCGACCAAGCAGCAAAGGGCATAGAAAAGAATCAGTATATCGTAATAAAAGGTGCGCCGCATGGTTTGAATGTGACGCACGCGGATAAACTAAATAAAACACTCTTGGACTTCTTAAAAAACGGCATAACCAATAAGAGAAAGAAAACTATATAAAATTATATGACTATCCGCTTGTTGGGTACTAAAATATATAGTTTATTAATTATCAAAAACTTATGTGAAATCGTACTTTTTTGACAATCAACTTGAGAGAAATCTTGTACCCAGTATGCGGATAGTCACTTAAAATTAAATTGAGTAATTAGAAAAGGCTTCGTTGATTCTGTCAGCGAAGCCTTTTTTATTGGTAGGATATAAGCGTCTATTCTCATAGCTTTTTTTACCTAAGAAAGACTAAGGCTATCTGCCATTGGGTTAGACACCTAAGTTAATACTTTCTTTTTACGACGAGGGATAGTAACGAGCATGGAGTAGGATAGCATGGGTGAGAATCCCAGTCATGGGGAGCTCCGAGAGGAACGAGCGGAGATCACCATGACTGTTGGATGAACCCTATGGTAGACTACGGAATAAAGTGGAAAGCCCGGTCACCTTTCCCGATGTGGGATGGATAGTAGCCAAGGCAAATCTGGAAAGGTGATGGCGCCTGTCCAATCTTCAAGGTCCAATCTTCAATGTCCAATCTTCAATGTCCAATCTTCAATGTCCAATCTTCAATGTCCACGAACTTATGCCTAGTCTGCATTGATAATTGCTAATTGCTAATTGATCATTAATAATTGATCATTAATAATTGATCATTAATAATTGATAACTGATCATTGAAAATCGTCTACTCGACAGCTGATAATTTGAAACTTGGTGCCTCATCGATTACGCGTATATCACGGTGGTTTTTAATACCCGAAATAATAGCATCTCTATTTTCTGCTGAAAAGGAAGCCATATTGAGATCGAACATACGGCCGTGAAATGTATCTGGACTAGACATCCATAAGACATTATTGAGCAGTTTGTATTTAGTGGTCTCATAAGGAAAAACAAAAATGTTTTCATCGGAAGAAGCGCCCTCCCAAAATACGGTCAAGGCATGATCATCAACGATCACTTTAAGTACATTACCTACTATAGGGAAAACCATAATAGATAGTAAGTAGGAGTAGAATATAAGCCAGCAAATAGTAGCAATAACCATCACTGCCCAATTGAATACATCGTAAGTCAGCAGCAAATATATAAGCCCTAGCAAAGCAGGGATCACTAAATAGGAACTCACTTTATAGATTCTGAATAGGTAGTCTGGCATACGCATCTGGGGATAGTATAATCCGATACGCGTCTTATAAACTTGACTTTTGAATTTATACATAATGGTCTCCGGCAAGTAAATCAGTGTACCGATAACGATACCTAATATGGCAAAGTTGAATTTGATATTGAATGCTGTAGCTACCGCGATCAAAAATAGAAAAGCAGCAATGAACCAGTAGAATCCTTTGTTTCTAAAAAGGTGATAGCGAATGATTTGCTTTTTTAAATTTGAGTTGTCCATAGCGTAAAAATTATAAAACTGACAGTAAAATAAATTATCTAACGTAATAACGTTTTGGGTAAGGAAATTGCATAACGAAACGTCGATTATTTAGAAATTATTTTTCTAGGTCTGTAATTAATTACGCAATCTTAAACTTTCTTGGATCTTTGGGTAGTCAAAAAACTAACCCGCTGACTGGCGCTGACGGAGTACTTCATACAGTGTAATCCCTGCTGCCACAGAAACGTTGAAAGAATTGGTCGTTCCTATCTGCGGAATCAAAAATGAACTGTCAAGTACTTGTAGCAAATCCGCACTAATACCTACTCCCTCAGAACCCATCACAATGGCAGTTGGCCCCAAGAGGTCTGCTTTGTAAAGTGGAGCTTTTGCATCCAATGAAGCACCTAAAACGGAGATCCCATTGAGCTTAAGTTTTTCAATGGCTTTGCGTAAATTTGACTCTCGGCAAACGGCAATCTTGGATAAGGCCCCTGCCGAAGTCTTCATGGCATCCTCGTTGATAGCGGCTCCTCCTTTTAAAGGAATAATGATAGCTTGGACACCACACAACTCTGCTGAGCGTGCAATGGCTCCAAAATTACGAACATCCGTAATCCCGTCTAAAATAAGGAACAGCGGCGTACCCGACTGCTCGTAGATAAATGGGATAAGGTCATCTAGATTTTTGTATTCTACTAGGCTGACATAGGCGACTACGCCTTGGTGATTTTGACCACAGAGTCGATTCAGCTTTTCTTTCGGCACATACTGCATGGGTATGTCAAATAATCTGCACGCCTTGCGGATCTCTGAGTCAAAATCTTTGGAGATGTTTTTCTGGAGGAAAATCTTATCAATTGAGCCGCCAGCATTGATCGTATCCATGATAGGATGACGACCATAGATCAAATTGTTGTTCTTAGCCATGCCCCAAAATTATCCTAAATAAATTATAAATCCTCTAAATGTGTCGTCAAGTATGCGCAGAACCGCATCAATTGAAATATTTTGGTCAAAAAATAAGCATAATCAGGTTTCTGTCACTAATAAAATGTCAAAAAATAGTATATTTAATTGTAGTTTCTTGCTATGCTCAACCCAGTAAAATTTGATAAATGATGAAAATTCAACAATTAGTATTTCTATTAGCATGTTGCTTATTTAGTAGCACTGTTATCGGTCAAAGTCAATCCTCTCTAGACTTAGCCCTTCGGCACATCGAAGAGAATCAAGCAGCTTGGGGATTAGATAAAGCGGATATAGAAGATTTAAAAATCTCGGATCATACATTCAGTAAAAAAGGTAGTATTGACCACTACTATTTCTTACAAAGATATGAAGGCGTTGACGTTTATAATGCAGTAACTTCTGTACACGTAAATCCAGCTGGAAAAACGTTGGCTGCAAGGCACAATTTTATTCCACAGTTGGCTAGCAAGGTTTCTAATAATAAGGCTAAAATATCTGAAGCGGAGGCTTTAAGACAAGTACTTGCCAATCTAGAAATCACAGCACCTAACTTTAACTATACACCGATCAATAGAGCAGAGGGTAAAACGACCTTCAGTAAAGGAGCGGTATCTAATGTAGATATAGTGGTGCGTCCAATATACCAAGTAGTGAATAAGGCAGAAGTAAGATTGGCATGGGATGTGACCATGGATCCTACTAAAAATGCTGACTACTGGAATATCCGTGTAGATGCAGAAAATGGAAAAGTATTAAATAAGACCAACTTTACCGTTTACTGTAGTTTTGGGAAGAGCGATATAGATACGCATGCTAAACAATGCACTGATCAAAATCATGCAGCACCTCTTATTAAAACAAGTACGAATGAGAATGAATCTGTCAATGAAATGATGATGGGTGGTTCTTATAATGTTTTTGCGGAGATTGTTGATGGCAAATTGTACGTCCACGAAAGTCCAGTACATGGAGATAGAAACTTGATTACAGACCCAGCAGATGCAAATGCATCCCCATTCGGATGGCATGATGTAGATGGTGTGGAAGGGGCAGAATTTGAAATCACCAGAGGAAATAATGTACACGCTTATCTAGATATAAACGATGACAACTCGCCAGATGCAGAATCTGATGTTACTGGAGGGGCTGATTTATTGTTTGATTTCCCTTGGACAGATTTAGAAAATCCAGAAAACTCTGAGGAAGCAGCGGTTACGAATCTATTCTTTATGAATAATTTCTTACATGATTTTACTTATGCCTATGGATTTGATGAAAGTGCAGGTAATTTTCAAGCGAATAACTATGAAGAAAATCCTAATGGTGGAAATGATCACGTAAGAGCAGAGGCGCATGATGGTAGACAGATTCATTATGATTCATTGGTAGATGATGATGAAGAAACTGACGATGAAGATCATATCAACAACGCAAACTTTGCCACGCCTAGTGATGGCGTAAGTCCTAGAATGCAAATGTTCGTTTGGAATAGAACTGGCGGTAAACTACTGAATGTTCTAGCTCCAGAAGGTCTAGAAGGAAAGTATACTACTTCAACTGCGAACTATGGTCCTGGACCATTAGAAGATCCAATCAATAGTGCTGAATTGGTTTTAGCATTTGATGGAGATCCACAAAATCCATCTTTTGGCTGCGGCGAGATCATAAATGACATCACGGGCAAAATAGCTGTTGTCGATAGAGGTGGCTGTTTTTTCCAAGACAAATCACAAAATGCGGAGGATGCAGGAGCTATTGCCATAATCATTTGTAATTTTGAAGATGCTACAATAAATATGGGTGCGTCTCCTGAAGCAATGGGAATTTTCCCAACTATCCCCTCTGTAATGATGGAAAATAAAGATTGCCAACTTATCAAATCTGTAATAAATTCTGGTCAAACCGTTACTGTTTCGCTGGGGGCAGATGGAGCGGTAGGAGCGGACTTTTATGACGGAGATGTGGATAATGGAATTATTGCGCATGAGTTTGCGCATGGTATTTCCAATAGATTAGTGGGAGGACCAAATCTAGCTGGTTGTTTAGGAAACGATGAGCAAATGGGTGAAGGTTGGTCGGATTTTTTCACTTTGGTTACTACCATCAAACCAGGTGAGCTTGGATCTGATAGAGCGGGAATTGGTACCTACGTAAGCCGAGAAAATCCAAATGGAAATGGGATCAGATCTAATCCATACAGTACAGATATGGCTACAGATCCTGAGACCTTCAGGGATGTAACTGCAGTTGGTGTAGACCCAGATACTGATCGACCTAGTGTACACGCAGTTGGAGCTATTTGGAACAGTATGATATGGGATATGTATTGGGCACTGGTAGATGAATATGGTTTTAATGATGATTTAGTCAATGGAGATGGCGGAAACAACATCGGTGTCAGACTGGTAATGGAGGGTATGAAATTTACATCTTGTAGTCCTGGATTTGTAGATGGAAGAGATGGAATATTAGCCGCAGACGAATTTCTCTACGATGGAGCCAACAGCTGTATCATCTGGAAAGCCTTTGCAAGAAGAGGTCTAGGAGAAAATGCTAGTCAAGGCAGCAGTGATGAACACCAAGATGGGGTGGAAGATTTTAATCCACCGCCCGGATGTATCAAAGAAGTAAAACTAGCTAAACGTATTGCAAGTGATGATCGATTTGCTGATGTAGTAGATCCGGGAGGAAGTGTACCTATGGAACTTATAGTAAGAAATGACAAAGACGAAGCTGCAACGGAAGTATTGCTTACGGAGGAGATTCCTGCTGGTGCAACTGTTTCGGATATTACCTATGGTGGGCAAGTTATGGGAGACAACATCGTATGGGAGCTTGGTACTATGGAAGTAGGACAAGCAGATACTATTACCTATACGGTAACTGTTGATCTAAATAGACAAGCAACCACTTACTTTATAGATGGTCTAGAAAACGGTACTGAAAATTGGATAAGCCTAACGGATGCAGGTATAAGTGAAAACCCATTTACAATAATAAATAGTGATGAACTCTTCGGCTCTTATAATGGGGAAAAAGCATATTATATAGAAAACCCAGGTACTGAAACCAGAGAAAATCTTTTACTCTTGGAAGGTTTAAAGGTTGAAGGAGAAAATTCTGTTGTCAGATTTTTTCAGAATTATGATACTGAAATAGGTGCGGATGGTATTCTTGTACAATTGTCTTTAGACGGTACGGACACATGGAGAGAAATTCCTGAATTGATCTTTAAAAATGAGTATCCTCGTCCAATCCAATATGGTACTTTTACGCTACCATTTTTGAGTGCCTACTCTGGTAATAGTGATGGCTGGATTGATACTTGGATAGACCTAAGTTCTTTTCAAGGACAAGAAGTATTTTTGCGTTTCCGCTTTGGATCTGATGACAACACAGCAGGAATTGGATGGGCAATGGATGATTTTGAATTCATGAAAATGGTAAACTATAACCCCACTGCTACACTTACTACAGCGGAAGAGGATCTTGTGGAAAGGAGTCTTCCTGCCAAAGGAATCAAGGTGAAATCAACTGGAATCGTAGCTGTTGATGATGTTGAAAATCCTAGCTTAGGATTCAATATCTATCCGAATCCTGCAAGTGAAACGGTAAAGTTAGCGATCAATAATATTTCTGCCAGAGATGCTAAGTTGTCTGTATTTAACTACGGAGGACAGTTGATAGAAGAGCGTGTAATTAATCTTTCTGCTGGAGCGCAGCTAGAAGAAGTGAATGTTAGAAACTATCCTACTGGTTTTTATTTCTTCCGTTTGACGACTGATAGAGGTGTTGGTACAGAAAAAATAATGATTGGGAAGTAAACGTTTTCTGATTAAATAAATATTTTAGAAAAGAACGTTGATGTAAAATCAGCGTTCTTTTTTATTTTGTGCTTATACAATTATAAAAACTATTGAAAGAAATACAGCTCAAAACCCTTTCAGAACTGCCTATTGCTGCTGAAGCAATCATTGGGTTACTCTCGCAAACTCGAAAGATCCTATTTTATGGAGAAGTTGGCGCAGGTAAGACTACCTTAATTAAGCAGATATGCAAGTCACTTGGCTTGGAAGAGGAGATTTCAAGTCCTACCTACCCTATTATAAATCATTATCGATGGACTTACCTAGGTAATGAATCCAGTCTGAATCATATAGACTTATACAGACTAAATGATTTAGAGGAGGCTATTGGGATTGGGATTGAGGATTATTTGGAAGATGATTCTTACTGCTTTATAGAGTGGCCTGAACTAGTAGAACCACTGTTAGTAGATAATTTCTTAAAAATAAAGATTCTACACAATGAGGATTCAAGCCGAAAAATCATATTTTTGTCAGGATAGGTATAACCATTCATAAAATGCCTCGTTTCTTCAGTTAAGCTAAATCTAGTATATGGGAAAGCAAAAGCGAATACCTTTGCCAAAAGAATTTACGGAAAGTAAGTTGCAGACTCAGACGGAGATGCTGCAACTGAAGAAGAAATCTAAGCAACTCTTTATTGGTATACCCAAAGAAGATAAGGCCACAGAGAATCGGGTTTCCTTAGTTCCTGCCTCTGTATCCAGTCTCATAGCACACGGACACCGAGTAGTAGTAGAGGCTGGCGCAGGTGAAAATTCTGCCTATGCAGATAATAAATATTCCGAGGTAGGCGCTGATATAGCCTACAGTAAAGATCAAGTCTATAAATCTGATATTATACTTAAAGTATCCCCTCCTTCATTAGATGAATTAGAACTCTGTCATGCAGGTCAAATAATCATATCTCCACTTCAGTTGCCCTCGCTGAGTGCAGCGTATATTCATAAGTTAAAAGAAAAAAAGGTCATTGCCTTGGCGATGGAATATATACAGGATGAAGTGGGCTCCTACCCAATTGTACGCATCATGAGTGAAATTGCTGGTACCAGTGCTATGACTACTGCCGCGGCTCTACTAAGTAAATCTAGAGGCGGAAAAGGAATTTTACTCGGTGGTGTCTCGGGTGTACCTCCTGTAAAGGTAGTTATCTTAGGTGCTGGCGTAGTAGCTGAATTTGCGATCAGAGCTTGCCTTGGTGTAGGAGCGGATATCAGAGTATTTGATAATAATGTATACAAGTTGATGCGTTTGCAGAATATCTTGGGCGTTCGACTTAATACTTCTACCCTAAATCCAATGCAATTGGAAAAAGAAGTTATCACTGCGGAAGTGGTTATAGGGGCTGTCCATTCGGAATCTAGCCGCACCCCTTTGATCGTTTCAGAAGATATCATTTCAAAAATGAAAGATGGTTCTGTACTGATAGATGTGAGTATTGATCAAGGTGGTTGTTTTGAAACTTCAGAACTCACCGATCTTGAAAAACCAACCTTTACCAAGCATGGTGTTATTCATTATTGTGTTCCAAATATAGCTTCAAGAGTGCCGCGTACAGCTTCTATCGCCGTGAGTAACATTCTTACGCCTATCCTACTACAAGCTGGTGATACGGGAAGCATAGAAAATCTTTTATATCAACATGCTGGTTTGAGGCATGGAGTATATATGTATAAAGGAACCTTGACTAATGATTATATTGGTAAACGCTATGGGATTCATTGTACAAACTTGGATTTGTTGATTGCCAGTGCGATGTGAGTGAACCATGCGCAGCAAAAAGGTTCAGTGTACCTTTTTAGTGAATGAACCGAGACTCCCGTCGAGGCGAGTAATCTATCTAGCTATTCTTATTCCATCACGATGCGCAGCTCCCATGCGTTCGTTTAACACCGTAGGCACCGAAGCTGTGCACAAGCGGTCAAAACACCGTAGGCACCGTAGAAGAAAAAGCTATTTTGTACTCGTTAAAGCAGCTACAGTGCCTTCGGTGTCTCGCACACGAGAGAGAGGCTTCGGTGCCTACGGTGGTAATTCTTTTTTTGAACGCATCATGAAAGCAGCTCCCATGCGT
>ENA-ORXT01005231-ORXT01005231.1-marine-metagenome-genome-assembly--contig:-NODE-5231-length-12838-cov-3.379202_pt1 | contig 12838 bp, 12 predicted proteins | sample MGYA00237868_ERZ511482 | MGnify/ENA metagenome assembly ERZ511482 | reverse complement strand
CCAATGGTAAACAACTGCTTTATCTCTTCCTAATCGAACAGGTATTGAATATTTACCAGCTTTCCGATCAGAGTATATATCTCTAATGTTATTAATGTTTAATACGCCAACCATAAATAATCCACACGTTGTCGCAGGTAAAGCATACAGCCATTCCATACTTTGAGACTGTAAATAATAACTCCCTAAGACGCCAACCCAACCAAAGAACACTAAAACTGACAAATCCCCCAAACCAGCATATCCATAGGGATTATCTCCAGCAGTGTACCAAATAGCAGCAGCTACGCAAACTAATCCCAAAACCAGAAAGCTTAGTAAAGTCTGCATGGGAACATTTGATATGATCAATAATGTGAGGCCACATCCGATTGCCAATGCACCCAATATATACATGGCGCGCTTCATTGCAGTAGTAGAAATTGATCGAATTTGTGTCTGACGATCAGGTCCTTGTCTATAATCATTATCTGCACCATTGATAGAATCACCATAGTCATTTGCAACATTTGACAAAATTTGCAATAAAATGGTCGTCAACAATGTCATACCGCAAATCAACCAACTAAATTTATCATCCGCATATGCAAGCAGACTACCCATCCCTATTGACATCACTCCTAGTGGCAATGTTCTTAGTCGAAAAGCTTTTATCCAATGTTTCATGGTCTAGAAGTTTTAAATCACTTCTTTAGTAACAAATTCAAATGTATGATGTTTCTATGAAAAGTCTTTTCTTTAAGGTCTTGATATAATTTTATAAAATTAGTACACATCAAAACACAATTTAAAAAACATACACTCATTTTTAAGCAAGCGTCTGGGACTTCGAGAGGAATTCTTAAAACAAAAGACAGCTGGTTTATAAAACTAGAAAATGATTCAGGACACTCAGGAATTGGTGAATGTTCGTTAATCCAAAATCTCAGTCCTGATAGTCCCATTCAAATCAATAAAATTTTATCAAACCTCAGTATCTCTGAACTTGATACAGAGATCATGAATAAGATACCAGAAAATCTTCCGGCTTTGAGATTTGGATTAGAAACAGCAGTATTAGATATAAAAACCACTTCTCAAGGATTGTTGTATAAGACAGCTTTTTCCAAAGGAACTAAGGGAATTATCATTAATGGCCTCATTTGGATGGGTGAAAAACAATTCATGTTTGAGCAAATAAAAACTAAAATTGAGAACGGGTTTAGATGTATCAAGATGAAAATAGGTGCTATTGATTTTCAAGAAGAAGTATCGCTACTAAAATACATACGAAGTCAATTTTCAAAAGATGATATAGAGCTTCGTGTTGATGCGAATGGAGCTTTCTCTCCAAATTCTGCTCTTGAGAAATTAAAAACCTTAGCTCAGTTTGATTTACATTCGATAGAACAACCAATCAAACAAGGCCAGTTAGATGCGATGGCAAAACTCTGTCATACAACACCCTTAGCTATTGCGTTAGATGAAGAGCTAATTGGTATCATATCAAGAATTGAAAAAGAAAACTTATTGGCACATATACAACCACAATACATCATTTTAAAACCAAGTCTTTTGGGTGGACTCAGATCTTCTGAAGAATGGATAAGCATCGCCAAATCGCTTAACATTGGATGGTGGGCCACTTCTGCCTTGGAATCAAACATTGGGCTAAATGCCATCGCTCAGTGGGTTTCCCATATCAAAACAGACATGCCACAAGGCCTAGGTACAGGACAGCTATTTATGAATAATGTAACGAGTCCTTTGTATTTGAAAGGAGATAGACTTCATTTTGAACCATCAAAAAAATGGGACAGCATTTTTACAAACTAATTTATGAATCTCTTTTTACCTAATCGTGTTTATCATCAGTGTGACTTAATTCCACTTGCCGAATCTTTGATACAACACGAGCAAGGATGGTTGAGAGAATTTGCTCAAGTCATATTGGATTGGTACGATGATTCCCATACAATACGAGTCACTACTTCAGGATCAACCGGCACACCACAGAAAATACAATTATCTAAAGAGTCAATGAAACAAAGCGCACTTAAAACGGGTGCTTATTTTAAATTGGAAAAAAAATCAGAAGCATTAGCAGCTTTACCCTATTCATTTATTGCTGGCAAAATGATGTTAATCAGAGCGATCGTATTAAACTGGAATTTACATCTCGTCCCTCCGTCTTCCAATCCATTAGCATATGTAGAAGATGCGCTTGATTTTGTAGCTATGACACCACATCAATTATCAACGGTGCTCAGTCAATCACCAGGACAAATCCATTATGCCAAGAAAATACTATTAGGCGGAGCGCCCATTCCTTCAAATCTGATTAGGAAAATCAAAACTCTTGACCCAGAGATTTATCTTGGATATGGAATGACTGAAACAATTACTCACATTGCTGTAAAGAGAATCAATGGCCCAACGCCAGAGACAAACTTTCATGCTCTTCCAGGAGTTAACTTTGATATTTCGGATGAACAATGTTTAATTCTGACAGCAGATCATTTAAAAGGTCATATTGCAACAACAGATATTATAAAACTACATTCTAATATAGAGTTTGAATGGATCGGTAGACAGGACAATGTGATCAATTCAGGAGGAATTAAAATACATCCAGAAGCTGTAGAATCTAAATTACAAGCAGCCATAATCAATCCTTTTTTCATCTTCGGCAAAGAAAGTGATAAACTTGGAATGACTGTAGCCATCTGCGTAGAATCTGTTGATGAAAAATTGAGAGATACCATTACAGAATCATTTGGAGCATTAGACAAATATGAAAGACCAAAGCACATTTATCTCATTCCAAAATTTGATTATACAGAAACTGGAAAAATAAAACGAAAAGAAACAATTAAAAAAACTTTGACGTGAAAATTACGTTGATATTTGCAAAGTGAATAGTGTGGAATTGACCCAAAAAGATTTATTTGTAATGTGTAGCATGCCAGGCACAACAGATATCTCACTCTATTTAGATGAACCGTGTGGAAGCGAAAAATTTGTCATCCATCCATTTATCCGTTATGCAGTAAAAACAACACACATAAGTACAAATGAAATCGTCATAAATCCTGACTTCAGCTTCCAAACTGCTGAAACCTGTCACATCAGCGAAACGTCTAAGGTAAACTACATTACACAGGCAAATACACTATTAAAAGAGATCAAAGCCAATAAATTTCAAAAGGCGATTCTATCTAGAATCAAAAAGCAAGCATTCGAATCTGTAGACTATGCGGACTTGTTTAAAAGAATCGTAAAACAGTATCCTAAAGCATTTACTTATCTATTTAATATCCCTAATCAAGGCACATGGATTGGCGCTTCACCTGAAGTACTACTACAAAGCGATGCTCATGGTTTTAAGACTGTTGCACTTGCAGGAACATTACCAGCAGAGAATAACACGACTCCTGAATGGTCTCAAAAAGAAATTAATGAACAACAGATAATCGTCGATTATGTAAAAATAAAATTGGATGAAAAAAATATCAGCTATTCTTTAAATGGACCAAAGAGCTCTCGCGCTGGCAATGTCTATCACTTAAAGAGTGTCTTTGAGTCTAGTCATAAAATTGATCCCGTGGAAGTGGCGCTCATGTTACATCCAGGCCCAGCAATATCTGGATATCCTATTACCGACGCACTAGATTTTATTGCTAAAACTGAACATCATAATCGCGAATACTACTGCGGTTTTCTAGGCCCAGTTTCTCAACAAAATACCTCATTATACATCAATCTTAGATGTATGAGATTGTTTGCAGATGCAGCCTGTCTGTATGTGGGTGGTGGCTACACGAAGGATTCCATTATTGAAAAAGAGTGGGAAGAAACAGAACTTAAAAGTCAAACTTTACTTGCTGTGCTTCAGGATTCTTACATTGAGGTAGATGGTATCTGATAAACCGTTCATACAGCGATTAGTTAAAATTTGTGAAGTTAAGCAAGTTAGACATATTGTATTTTCACCAGGTTCAAGAAATGCCCCATTAGTCATCAGCTTTGATGAACAGGAATATTTTAACTGTATAACAATTACAGACGAACGAGTCGCAGCATTTTATGCCATGGGCATGGCACAGCAATTACAGGAGCCAGTGATTATTTGTTGTACATCTGGTAGTGCTGCTTTGAATTATGCGCCAGCGATCGTCGAGGCATTCTATCAGAAGATACCTCTACTTATCTTAACAGCAGATCGGCCGGTCGAGCGAATTGATCAAGGCGCAGGACAAACGATGCGTCAAAAAAATGTCTATTCGAATTATATAAAAGGGAGCTTTGAATTAATTCAAGAAGCGCATTTGATTTCTGATCTTAGACATAATGATCGTTTGATTTGTGAAGCTATTAATTTAGCAAAACAAGGTGCAAAAGGTCCTGTACATATTAACATTCCGCTGGCCGAACCTTTATATGGTCAAGTCAAAATGCCTAGTCATTTTGATTTGCAGCTTGTGAATGTAGAAGACACAGACTTTCCTATTTCTATTAAAAGCAGAGAAGTTATCAAAAGCCTTTGGTTAAGGTCGAAAAAAAAATTGATTGTATATGGACAAGCACTACCAAATAAAGACATAGACATTCTTCTAGAGAAAGTGGCACAAGATCCATCTGTAGCAGTGATAACAGAAACATGTGCTAATCGGTATATCAACCCATATAATCCATGTATTGATCGACTGATTACGACGATCAAAGATGAGGAATCCGATCTTTTTAAACCAGATATAGTCGTGTCATTAGGAGATGCAATAATATCAAAAAAGATAAAAACGCTGATGACTACATACCAGCCAAGCGAACATTGGTTTGTTAATACTCAAGACAATGCTCAAGACACATTTGCTTGTCTGACTAAACATATAAAGTCACCGGCAGCACAATTTTTAAAGCTATTACCTCAGCAAGAATCTGATTCCACATATGGTTCAAATTGGCACAACAGACATTTAGAAACAAAAATAAAACACAATCATTTTTTAAAGACCTGTCCATGGTCTGATCTTCTTGCGTTCGAAACAATTCTTGGCCAACTTCCTAAAGGATCTGATTTACAAGTAAGTAATAGTTCGGCGATTAGATATGTTCAGCTATTCGACCAAAGGTCTGATCTTAGCTACTATTGTAATAGAGGTGTCAGTGGTATTGATGGATGCAGCTCTACAGCTGCTGGAGCTGCAATTGCTTCAAAAAAAATTACAACTCTTGTCACTGGAGATATGGCATTCTTTTATGATTCAAATGCATTGTGGAATCATCACTTGCCTCCTAATCTAAGGATCATCATTATCAATAATGGAGGAGGCGGTATATTTAAAATCATTCCTGGACCAAAGAAGACCAATCAATACAAGCAGTATTTCGCGACTGAGCAGAATCAATCAGCAGAGCATATTGCGAAGGCATTTGGTTGTGAATATTTTGCTGTAAATGATCGGCATGCTTTATCAAAATATGTCGACATGCTTTTCAGCGAAACCTTTGACAAACCGCCGATTTTAGAAGTTTTTACTAATGAGGTAGAAAACGAAGTTGTCTTAAATAGATATTTTGCGTATTTGAAAGAAGAATAGATTACGTGTAAATTTCTAATTATTGCGCTTTCTTATCTTGGATTACTTACTTATTGTGAATTTCAATGTTTGCCAAGATAAACTGAATGTCAACGTCTATCCGAATGTCTGCGAGAAAACGAAGAATGCAGCCATTGCAAAAATACCAAATACTTGGATAGAGTTGATGATGCTTTCTGGATTAAGATTTTTTGAATTTGTCATTTTGCTAATTTGTACTTGTTATAAAAGAAAATTAAAAAAATGACGCCCTATTAATGCTTATGTATAATTGACAGTGCAAATATAATACAGATCATATACACCTGTCAAGCCCTACAAGTCAATTTCTTACTAGTAGACTACACTTTTCTACAAATACACTACATATACGTAGGATAAATAACACCCTTATTGGTTGATAATCAAGTCGTTAGTATGTGAAATTAACATTAGATAAGTTCTTCGACAAACTTGAAAATAGAAAATTGCTCTTCAGTAAAGCTGTTCAAAAATGACAACGAGGTTATTAGAAATTCTTAATGTACTGGACATGTACTGTTGAGATTTAAATTTTATATACCATATAGATATGAAAAGAAATAAAAATTGAGATTCTCTCAAAATTAAAATACATGCTATTCGGCCTTGAACAAAGACTATATAGCATGTATATATAACTTAGCTGTTCTTGTACCTATAATATATTAAGCAACCACATTTGACTTGAACATTTGAATAGCGATAGCCAAAAGTAGTATGCCAAAAGCCTTACGTAATGTCGTCATTGCTTGAGGAGAGATTTTCTGCGACAACCAACCAGAAGACTTTAATACTAGATAAACAATCAATAGGTTAATTATGACTGCAATGAAAATTGACACTGAATCATATTCGGCTTTTAAAGAAATCAGTGTTGTCAATGTACCTGCTCCTGCGACAAGAGGAAAGGCAATTGGGACTATACTACCCGACCCAGGATTGTCATGAGAATCTCTAAAGAATCTGATGCCAAGTGTCATTTCTAATCCAATAAAAAAGATGATCAATGAACCTGCAATCGCAAAAGATGACATTTCTACTCCAATCAAACTCAGTATAGAAGCACCGCCAAAATAAAAGCAAAGCATGATCAAACCTGCTGCGAGCGTCGCTACAAAAGGATGAATTTCTGTGCCCTCCTTTTTCATGTTAATGATAACAGGAAGTGAACCCGGAATATCAATGACTGAAAACAAGATGAATGTGACTGATAAAATTGATTGTATAATCATTTTCTATAATATTTAGATATGCTAATTATATGTGCAAATAAAGTCTTTATTACACTTTAGCGTTCAATTAAAAATCATTTTGTTATATTTGAATCATATTTTATGTCAATTTGACATTATTGAATGGAAAATTATTATCTAAATAATCAACTTGACGCTCTAGACAGTAGAATTCTGAATGAATTGACAGAAAATGCAAGAATTCCTTATTCTCAATTGGCAAAAAACTTGAATGTTTCGAATTCTTTAATTCATCAAAGAATCAAAAAACTGGAAGAGTCAGGAATTATGGGAAAACCAAAGTTTAGACTAGAGCCTAGATTTCTTGGTTATGAAACTTGTGCTTTTACTCAGATCATTATTAGCCAATCAAAATTCTTGCGATCTATAATCTATGAGTTAGAAAAAATACCAGAAATCGTAGAGTGTGTCAATATCGCTGGAAGGTATGCGATCATGGTTAAAATCTATGCCGTTAACAACACGCATCTAAGAGACATTGTCTATGAAAAAATACAAAGCATTAAAGGAATAGAAGAAACAAATACCTTGATGACTTTCGAAACAAGCTTTATGAGGTCTATCAAATTATTAGATTGATCTGTCTAGTAATTAACCAATGTCCCTTAAGGAGTACACAAACAAACCACAAAACTTGGAGAGTATATTCCTAGTGAGATTTTTGGTTGACTTAAAAAGATGACGCTCTATGGTAAAACGTTTGAGCGTCATCTTTCATTAATTTCTAATCACTTTCAGTCAATATCATAGATTGTCAAGCAAGGCATAATCTTATGTCATTACTGAATTGAATCAATAGTTGTTTTTATTAAGGATAAGCTTTCATATATTGTAGCCATTATTAATACTAAATTATAATCTCTTCAAATATATACTATGCCCAACAAGACAAGTACCAGAAAAAAAACAACTACCAAAGCAAAACCAAAAGCTTCAGCGAAGAAAAAAACAATCAAAAAAGTAGCAGCTAAATCCACGGCAAAGCCAAAGCCAGCAACTCAAAAAACTAAAGCAACAGCTAAACCAAAAGCTAAAGCAGCAACTAAGAAAAAGACAGTCAAAAAAATTACTGCTAAAGCTAAGGCCAAACCAACAGCTCGTAAAACTAAAGTAGCAGCGAAACCAAAAGCTAAAGCGGCAGCTAAGAAAAAAACAGTTGCAAAAGCTAAAGCAAAACCTGCAGCTCGTAAAACTAAAGCAGCAGCGAAACCAAAAGCTAAAGCAGCAGCTAAGAAAAAAACAGTTGCAAAAGCTAAAGCAAAACCTGCAGCTCGTAAAACTAAAGCAACAGCGAAACCAAAAGCTAAAGCAGCAGCTAAGAAAAAAACAGTTGCAAAAGCTAAAGCAAAACCTACAGCTCGTAAAACAAAAGCAGCAGCGAAACCAAAAGTTAAAGCAGCAGCTAAGAAAAAAACAGTTACAAAAGCTAAAGCAAAACCTGCAGCTCGTAAAACTAAAGCAAAAAGTGCTGTCAAAAAGAAATAGATTCTTTCTAATTTGAAGTACGTCTAATCCTCAATAGCAATAATCTAATTGTTTCTATTGAGGATTTTTTTTTGAAATATTTGAATAATAATGAGCTGCAACCTTAAAATGTAATCCTCAATTGACAAATATATTCTGCTCATATAATTAGTCAATCTTCCTAGCCTACAGAAAAATCGAAATTAGATTAAACCCTATGTCGTAGTTTGAGAAACATGACTCTGAATTTTGATCATATTGGTATGTTTATATTAAGCCTCAACATCAACTGTAGCTTGTTTAAACTGTATATCCCCATTCCATTTCCAATCGAAAATCGTAATAACTGAATTAAAGAGATAAAAAATATATTTGACCACGTTTGCAACATTTGCAAGCATTATATTTTTTATCAATTGAACGATATTATAAATAATCCAATTTAGCCAAGTCTCTTCGTATTTAAATGCATTTGCAAAGTTTCCTCCAATAGACAATCCAAATGTAATTGAGACAACGATTAAGAACGAGTGCTCAGCCTTGCCTCCAAAGATATAGGCACCTAAATACACCAAGGCAAAACCAAGTGCGATTCCAAAAATGAAAATCAAATAATATTTAAGATCTTTTTCTTTAATACGTTCCCCTTGCTTCCATTTTACAAAAGATAAGCTGTTTAAAAAAAATGAAATCGGATATGTGATAATCGCTGATCTATTTCCAAATAAAAAATCTATGGCTCCAGAATTAACTGATGTCACGACTCCTATTCCATTTCCAACATTATTTTGTTTGGATATAAACCTTGTAGATAACATTGAAAAGATTGCACCTACAGTTGACAAGATACCTAAGGGGAAAGCTCCTTGCTTCACATATGCCCAAAGTTCACCAATCGGAATACCGAATTGCATTTGCCCTTCGTAAAAAATAGTCTCATGAAAATCTCGAAATATACAAACACTAAAAATCAATATGGCTCCCAATAAATCAAGAGAATCAGAATGTACCAATCGTCGCAGCCATGTCACTTTCATTTATATAAATATAATAAATGTCTTTAAGTTATCAGCGCTTTATGCAAGACTGTAAAAGACTTTGGATCGCTAGCCGTTTTTCGGCCTCTCAGCATCAGAAGACAAATTCAAGCCAAATGGGTGTCTCGACTGCTACTGTCTTCTAAATATTCCAAACAATTCAGCTCCACTTCTTGGTTTAATAGAATTATAAGCCATTTCGAATACTTTAACATCAAAATATGGATCTAGGTATCCTAAATATTCTTCTCGCGTACCACCAAATGGTCTTTTAGCACCTTCAAATAATGGATGATTAAACCACAGTCCGACTAATTTGCCCTGTGATTTTAATAAGGCACTCATTTGAATGGCATAAGCATTTCGAAGTTCAATCGTCGGCTCAAAAGAACAGAAAAACGTTTGTTCTAAAATTAAATCATAAGTGCCCACATGAGCAAAAAAGTCTTCATGCAATAATTGATCGTCCGGAAATCCAGGTACTCTTTCCTTAAAAGACTTCAATGGTGATTTTGAGATATCCATGACAAATACATTTGTAAAGCCATTTTCGAAAAGGTATTCAGCTTCATAAGCATTTCCAGCTCCAGGAATCAATATTCGAATAGATTTGTCTTCAATTTGGTCAATATAACTCCTTAGTGGAAGTGAAGGATAACCGATATCCCATCCCGTTAATTCATCAGTGTATCGATCGGTCCAAAATTGTTCTAGTCTCTTAGAATTCATTTTATAGATTAATTAGACCATTTATATCAACATGATAAATAATTGTGATTTGAAATTCTGTAAAAACAAAACCAATATGTGATAAAAAAGGAAAATTATGCGGAGAAACTTGTGCCGCAGCCACAAGTATCCGTAGCGTTAGGATTGTTAAACATAAAACCACGATTTTCAAGTCCGTCTACCCAATCGACTTCCATGCCTAGTAAATACAATGAGTGAGCTGTCTCCATATACACGGTTAAGCCTTCTATTTCGAACTCTTGGTCTTTTTCCTTTTTAACATCAAATCCTAGAATATAGGAAAACCCAGAGCAGCCACCGCCTTTGACACCGACCCGTAAGCCATGATCATCTGGAATATCTTGTTCAGTTTTAATTCGTTTCAACTGCGTCACAGCGCTTCCTGTAAACTTAATTGGAGTTGAGACAACTTGCTCTTTCACCTCGGCCATACTCATAATTTTATGCTATTACTACAAATGTAGTGATAACTTAACGAAAATAGCCTTGAAATAGTTTTACACAAGATTGTCAGCAGCATGATAAAAGCTTTACTTTTACAAGGTGATTGATGTAATAAAAACACTTATACTGGTTTTGGTCCCGACTGGAGCTGTCGTGATGACCGTCTATATGCTCATGAAGCGCTACTTTGACAATCAGCAACAAACCTTGTTAGCACAGCAATTGTCTATGCAAAGATCAGACGCTGTTCAAATCAAACTGCAAGCATATGAGCGCTTAATTTTATTTATGGAACGCATTGATTTAACTCAACTGCTGCTGCGTTTGCGAACAAATTCAATGAGTAATCTTGCATTATACAATGCCTTAATGGTTGCAGTCCAAAAGGAATTTGAACATAATCAGGTACAGCAATTATATGTATCTGATTCCTTATGGGAAATAGTCAAAACAGCTAAGGATAATGTGTTATCTACGATTATAAATCAGTATGAGATTGTCAATCCAAATGATAACAGTGAAACATTAGCAAGCGCTTTGCTTACAAATTATTCAATTGGTGCACATAAATCTATCAATACAGCGATAAGCGCCATTAAAAAAGAAACTCGATTATTATTGTGAGAATATTCTTAAGTCTTTCCATAGTCCTACTACTATCATCTTGCCAAAGACAATGGCATTTAGCTGAAGTAGATCCTGAGACATACCGTCTCGACAGATATAACAAAATCAAAGATGATCCTGACATTAATGCTTTGATACAACCCTATAAGCAAGAACTTGATGCTGAGATGAATGAAGTGATCGGTCAAGTAGAATCAGAATTGACCAAATCAAGACCAGAATCAAGCTTAGGAAATTTCATAGCAGATCTACTTGCTCAAAAAGCCTCCGACTGTACGGGAAGACAAATTGATTTTGCAGCCCAAAATTATGGAGGAATCCGAGTGCCAGCAGTGGCCAAAGGTGATATCACAAGAGGTAAAGTATATGAAATCATGCCATTCGAAAATATGCTCAGTGTATTAGAGGTGAAAGGTGACATTGTGAATCAACTAATTCAAAAAATGGCAAATTCTGGTGGTTGGCCAATAAGTCAAGATCTCAGTTTTACCATTCAAGATGATCAAGCTAAAAATATTCAAATTCATGGTGAACCATTGGACATGAATAAGACATACACGATAGCTATACCAGATTATGTAGCCAATGGAGGCGATAGCTGCGATTTTCTAATCGATCAAAATAGATTAGACTGTGGTATCAGTATTCGGGATGCTATTATTAAACACATTACAGAGCTAACACAAAATGGCGAAACGGTAAAAAGTGACATTACTGGCCGTATCAAACTCAATTAGATCAATATGAAACGACGTTCATTTATAAAACGATCATCAACTGGTGCTTTGGTCCTGATGGCTGGAGGAAATGCATTTGGATCCATTCCTACTCATGACTTGCTAAACTTATGCATTTTACATACGAATGATATGCATAGTCGTGTAGAGGCTTTTCCAATGGATGGAAGCAGAAATCAAGGTCTAGGCGGATTAGCAAAACGGGCCAGTCTGATCAAGAAAATTAAAGACCAGGAAAAGCACGTTTTATTGTTAGATGCAGGCGATATTTTTCAAGGTACACCCTATTTCAATTTTTTTGAAGGTGAAGTTGAAATGAAAGCGATGTCGATGATGGGATATGATGCTGCGACTATAGGGAATCACGACTTTGATGGAGGTATTGACAGTTTGTCAAAACAATTAGATGTTGCAAGCTTTCCTATGATCAATTGTAATTACGATGTCTCGAATACTGTATTACATGACAAAGTTCTTCCATATAAGATATTTAATAAAGGCGGTATTATAATAGGAGTCACAGGCGTGGGTATCGAATTAAATAGTCTTGTTCCGAAAAATCTAACTAAAGAAACTCGATATCAAGATCCAGTTTCTCATTTAAATAAAACGGCCTCTATTCTAAAGAATGAATTGTCTTGTGATTATGTCATTTGTTTATCTCACATTGGTTATAAATATACAGAAGATAAGATCGATGATTTGGGACTTGCGGCGTCAAGTGCAAATGTTGACTTGATAATCGGTGGTCATACACACACCTTTTTAAATGAACCTGTCATTGTCAAAAATGCTGAAGGAAATGCGACCATTGTCAATCAAGTTGGTTGGGCTGGAATTATGCTTGGCAGGCTCGATATTCAGTTTGAGTGGAACCGTAAAAATAATTGCACAAGCTGCAAAAATCTATTTATTGGTAAAATATA
>ENA-ORXT01005230-ORXT01005230.1-marine-metagenome-genome-assembly--contig:-NODE-5230-length-12839-cov-19.312882_pt1 | contig 12839 bp, 7 predicted proteins | sample MGYA00237868_ERZ511482 | MGnify/ENA metagenome assembly ERZ511482 | reverse complement strand
CGCTCGCGCCGGTCCGGTTCGGTCTCGGTGCCGGTGTAGCGCAGTATCTCGATGCCGGAGCGCCCGAGCGGCTCGTCGTTCGCCGAGAACGCGGTCAGAGCACCGGCCACGGTCAATCGGATGCGGCCCTGCTCGCGCACCAGAAGGTCCTCGTCCAGCAAGCGTTCACGGATCGCGTCGACCTCGACGCGCCAGGCACGAGCGGCGTTCTCCCGGTCCGCATCCGGCACATCGTCCCAGTCGATGTCCGTCACCGTCGATTCGAACGTGGCGAACGCACGGCGCTGCACGAACAGCGACAGCTCGGGCCCCTTCAACGGCTGGTTGCTTGCTCTCTGACGCTGAAGGATCGCGCCATCGCTCGTCTGCGCGAACCCCTCTCGCCGGCGCTCAATGCACAGCACCAGCAGGTCACGATCGCCCACGCGCAACGGGCGAGCCGAATACCGGCCCGGGTTGAGCACGTTCGACAACGCGTCGTGCAGCTCGCGCAGGCGTTCGCCGACGCTGTCCAGACCGACCACCTTGCCAGCGGACGAGACACCGATCAGCACGATGCCACCGTCGGCATTCGAGAAGCCGACCAGCGCGTCGGCGAGCTTGCGGCGGGAAACGCCCTGCTTGAACTCGACGTGGCGAGACTCGGCGGAGAACTCGCGAGCGAAGTCCGACGCTGTTAGCTCATCGACCGGAGAGAGGTCGGACAGCGGGTGGAAGCGAGGCCATGTCATGCTTAATATTCAAACACGTTATGCTTTTCAAGCATGACACGCAATGATAGCAACGCCGCTGTCGAGAGCGCATGCACGAGGCACAGCACCTGCTGTCGTCAGTAGACCGGCACGCGAATCTGAAGCGTGGGTGCAGCCGAAGGCGATACCCTTCACCTCGATCAGGTTCGGTTCTCCGCGACCCGGCGCTCCACGGAACAGACTCGAGACGACCAGCGTGACGGCCACCCCCAACCAGAACCCGGAGCAGATCGCGCGCGACACGATCGACGAGCGGTTGCGCGCGGCCGGCTGGCAGGTTCAGGACAAGGGCGCGATCGACTTCGAGGCCGGCCCCGGCATCGCTGTGCGCGAGTACCAGACCGACGTCGGCCCGGCCGACTACGTCCTGTTCGCGGACCGGCGGGCTGTGGGCGTGGTCGAGGCGAAGCCCGACAACTGGGGCGTTCGCCTAATCTCCGTGGAGGAGCAGTCCGAGGGGTACGCGAACGCCAAGCTGAAGTGGGTGACCAACGCCGAGCCGCTACCCTTCCTCTACGAGAGCACAGGGCAGATCACCCGCTTCACCAACGCGCGGGACCCCCACCCGCGATCCCGCGAGGTGTTCACCTTCCACCGCCCCGAGACCCTGAAGAGCTGGGCGCAGGCACAGCAAAGTCTGCGTGCGGGCATCGCCAGGCTGCCCACGCTCGATCCCGCAGGCCTGCGCGACTGCCAGGTCACGGCGATCGAGAACCTCGAGGGCTCCCTCCGGGGCGACCGGCCGCGAGCGCTGATCCAGATGGCGACAGGTTCCGGCAAGACCTTCACCGCCATCACCGAGATCTATCGCCTGCTCAAGCACGCTGGCGCGCGCCGCATCCTGTTCCTGGTCGACACCCGCAACCTCGGCGAGCAGGCCGAGCAGGAATTCATGGCGTTCGTGCCGAACGACGACAACCGGACGTTCACCGAGCTCTACAACGTCCAGCGCCTTGCCACGCCCTCCATCTCGGCTGACAGCCATGTCGTGATCTCCACCATCCAGCGCATGTACGCGACTCTCAAGGGAGAGGCATTGGACGAGGGCGCGGACGCAGGGAACCCGGCAGAGCAGCAGTGGCGCAGCAAGGAGCCCCTGCCGGTGGTCTACAACGAGAAGCTACCGCCCGAGCACTTCGACGTGGTCGTCATCGACGAGTGCCACCGCTCGATCTACAACCTGTGGCGGCAGGTCATCGAGTACTTCGACGCCTACCTGGTCGGTCTCACCGCCACGCCGGACAACCGCACCTACGGCTTCTTCCAGAAGAACGTGGTCAGCGAGTACACGCACGAGCGGGCGGTGGCCGACAAGGTCAACGTCGGCAACGAGGTCTACCTAATCGAGACCGAAATCAGCCGCGGCGGCGGGACGCTGAAGGCCGAGCAGCTGGTCGAGAAGCGCGAGCGCGACACCCGGGCACGCCGCTGGGAGACCCAGGACGACGACGAGGCCTACTCGCCGACCCGGCTCGACCGCTCGGTCGTCAACCCCGACCAGATCCGCACGGTGATCCGCACCTTCCGCGAGAAGTGGCCGGCCATCTTCCCCGGCCGAGAAGAACTGCCGAAGACGCTGATCTTCGCCAAGACCGACAGCCACGCCGACGACATCATCCAGACCGTCCGCCAGGAGTTCGAGGAAGGCAACGACTTCTGCAGGAAGATCACCAACGGGGCGAAGAACCCGAAGTCCTCGCTCGCCGCCTTCCGGAACGAGTACTACCCGCGTATTGCCGTCACCGTCGACATGATCGCCACCGGCACCGACATCAAAGCGTTGGAATGCCTGATCTTCATGCGCGATGTGAAGTCGAGAAACTACTTCGAGCAGATGAAGGGCCGCGGCACGCGCGTGCTCAAGGCGGACGATCTGAAGAAGGTTTCCCCTTCCGCACAAGCCAAGACCCACTACGTCATCGTGGATGCGGTGGGCGTCACCCGCTCGCTCAAGACCGCCAGCCAGCCACTCGACACCAAGCCCTCTGTCCCGTTCAAGGATCTTGCCATGGGCCTGATGATGGGCGACCGGTCCGAGGAGACCGTCAGCTCGCTCGCCGGCCGCCTGTCTCGGCTCGATCACAAGCTGAAAGCCGAGGATCGGGCGAAGGTGAACGCCGAGGCCGGAAAGTCCCTGACCGAGATCGTGCACGAGCTGTTCGACGCCATCGACCCCGACAAGGTCGAGGCCGACGCCGTCGCGGCCGGGTACACGGCGCCGGACGACACCGCCCTGCAGATCGCGCGCGAGGAACGCATCCGGCAGGCGGCGAACGTCTTCACCGGCCCGCTCATCGCGCTGATGGAAGACATCCGCCGCTACGACGAACAGACCGTCGACCACGACAATCTCGACACCCTGCTGCGCGCCGAATGGGCGGGCGACGCCGGGGAGAACGCGCAGGGCATCGCCGATGCGTTCGAGGCGTACCTGAGTGAAAACCGCGACGAGATCGAGGCCCTGTCGATCTACTACAACACCCCCGCCCGCCGCTCGGCGGTGACCTTCGCGATGGTGGGTGACGTGCTGAAGAAGTTGGCCGAGGATCGCCCCCGCCTCGCGCCGCTCACCGTCTGGCGGGCCTACGCCCATCTCGACGCCTACCAGGGCGACGATCCGGGCAGTGACCTCACCGCACTGGTCGCGCTCATCCGCCGGGTCACCCGGCTCGACGACACGCTCACGCGCCACTCCGACCGGGTGCGGCGCGACTTCCAGAGCTGGGTGCTGAAGCGCCACTCGGGCGCGGGCGAGAAGTTCACCGAGGAGCAGATGACGTGGCTACGGATGATCCGCGATCATCTCGTCACCTCCTTCGTCATCGAGCGCGATGACCTGGAGATGGCGCCGTTCGACAAGCATGGTGGGTTGGGGCGGATGCACGCCCTGTTCGGGAGCGGGATGGATAGGGTAATGGTTGAGATGAATGAGGCGTTGTCTGCGTGACGGACTTGCCGCCTGGGTGGGCCTCGGCATCGCTTGCCGATATCTGCGAGATCAATCCACGCGTTGACAAGTCGGCCTTCGAACCTCGGATGATTGTGTCGTTCGTGCCGATGTCAGCAGTCGAGGCCGAGACGGGAAAGGTCGACGTCAGCGAGGAGCGCGAGTTTTCGCAAGTGAGGCAGGGCTACACGCCGTTCGTGAAGAGCGACATCCTGTTCGCGAAAATCACCCCTTGCATGGAGAACGGTAAGGTGGCAATCGTGCCCGATCTGCTTGGCGACACGGGCTTCGGGTCGACGGAGTTTCACGTTCTTCGGCCGCGCACCGGCATCGAACCCCGATTCGTCTACCACGTGGTGTCCAGCAAGACGTTCCGCTACCACGCCGAACACAATATGACCGGGGCTGTGGGACAGAAGCGCGTGCCGAGCGCCGTGCTCGAAGAGCATGAGACGGGAATACCTCCACAATATGAACAACGTCACATCGTGGAGAAGATCGAGTCCATGTTCGACGATATCGACAAAGGATGCGCAGAACTTCGTACAGCGAAAGCATCCCTCGAGCTCTACCGTCAGTCTCTACAGAAGTCAGCCTTCGAAGGCCGGCTCACTGCCGACTGGCGAACTCGGAACGCGGACAGTCTGGAAGCTTCCGAAAATTTGCTCGAGCGCATTCGAAACGAACGCATGGTGCGCCACAAAGAGGCCCTTGACGATTGGCAAGAAGCGATCAAGCAGTGGCGAAGTGGAGAGGAGAATGGAAAGAAGCCCGCCAAGCCCAGGCGCACTCCGGAACCTGACGCGCCTATGCCAGAACAGAAAGCCCTAATGCAGGTGTTGCCAGATTGCTGGCAATGGATGCAGATAGGCACATTTTCCTTCGTAACCAAACTTGCCGGCTTCGAGTACACCAAGCATGTGACGTACACGACCGATGGCGACTTGCCTGTAGTTAAGGCCGAAAATGCAGGCAAGTTTGGATTCAAGGTAACCGATTACTCAATGGTACGTCGCGAAGACGTCTCCATGCTCAAGCGCTCTCAGTTGGTGGGTGGCGAGCTTCTGATGGTCTTCGTTGGGGCAGGCACCGGAAACGTGGCCACAGTGCCTTCCGATCAGCGTTACTTTCTTGGGCCGAACATCGGGATGATCAGGGCTGAGACGACTGATGTGCTGTCCGGGTACGTGGAACACTTCCTTCGATCTCCTGCCGGCGTTGCGATAAAACTGTCTAGCGTAAAGGCGGTTGCCCAGCCTTCGATCTCGATGGGAACGATTCGTCAGATCCCAGTAGCTATTCCTTGTCCCGCCGAGCAAGCTGAGATCGTTCGCCTTCTCGACGCTCATCTAGAAACCGCCGACGCCCTCGACGCCGAAATCGACGCCGCCCTCCTCCGAGCCAACGCCCTCCGCCAATCCATTCTGAAGAAAGCCTTCTCCGGCCAACTCGTCCCCCAGAACCCGACCGACGAACCCGCCTCCGTCCTTCTCGAACGTATCCGCGCCGAGCGCGCCGCGGCACCGAAGCCGACTCGCAAGCGAAAGGCCTCCGCGTGAACCCGAAGAACGGCCGCTCCATCGAGCTCTTCTTCGTCGACGGCACGCCGGACGGCATGGTGACGGCGACGATCCCGTTCCAGTGGTCGGGTCACGTGCTCGTCACGCGCCGCACCCAACTCAAGGAGGCCATCGATCGCCCCGAGGCGCGTCGTCCCGGCGTCTACCTGCTGGTGGGCGACAAGGAGGGAAAGCGATCGCTTTACATCGGCGAGACGGACGAGTTGCGATCGAGGCTCAAACAGCACGCGCACGTCAAGGATTGGTGGGACACCGCCATCCTCGTCACCTCGAACGGCGAGCCGTTGAACAAGGCGCACGTCCGCTACCTTGAACACCGGATGTTCACCGACGCCGGGCGGATCAATCGGATCGCCCTCGACTACGGCCGCGCGCCGACCGAGAGCCCGCTGAGCGAGGCGGCGAAGGCGCACATGGACGACTTCCTCGACAATGTCTACCTCGTGCTCCCGGCTCTGCGCTTCGACTTTCTCAACGAACGGGCGATAGCCGACCGCCCGTCGTCGCCGGCGCCCACCTCGTCGAACGCCGTGCATTTCACGTTCAAGGTCGCCAAGCACGGCATCGAGGCGCGCGCGCGGTGGGAGAACGGCGAGTTCATCGTCGAGGCCGGCTCCAAGGCGCGTAGCACCTGGGCCAGCACCTCGACGAACCCGACCTACGCCGACCTGTACGGCGATCTCGTGGAGCAAGGCATCCTCGTGCTCGACGGAGATCATCGCGTCTTCGCGAAAAGCTACGTCTTCGACAGCACCAGCGCCGCGGCCGCCATCGTCGCCGGGCGTCCGGCATCCGGCCCGAGAGATTGGATCGTCGAGGGAACGTCCCGAAACTACGGCGCCTGGGAGCAAGACCGGCTGCAGTCCGACGATCCAGGAGAAGAGTCATGAGCACCGCCCCCATCGTCTCCAAGGTCTGGAGCTTCTGCACCACGCTGCGCGACGACGGCGTCGGCTACGGCGACTACCTGGAGCAGCTGACCTACCTCATCTTCCTGAAGATGGCCGACGAGTACGCGAAACCCCCGTACGAGCGCGACGTGGGCATTCCGGCGCGCTACGGCTGGAGCAGTCTCACTTCCCGGCAGGGAGCCGAGCTCGAGGTCCATTACGTCACGCTGCTGCGTGAGCTCGGCACCCGGAAGGGGATGCTCGGCCAGATCTTCACGAAGGCGCAGAACAAGATCACCGACCCCGCGAAGCTCTCCCGCCTGATCAAGATGGTGGACGGTACCCAGTGGGTCATGCTCGGCGCGGACGTCAAGGGCGATATCTACGAAGGGCTACTGGAGCGCAACGCCGAGGACACGAAGTCCGGCGCCGGCCAGTACTTCACCCCGCGGGCGTTGATCCGCGCCATGGTCGAGTGCGTCCGTCCCGAGCCCGGACAGACCATCGCCGATCCGTCCTGCGGTACGGGCGGATTCTTCCTCGCCGCGTACGACTTCCTGACCGATCCGGACAACGTCGCGCTCGATAAAAAGCAGAAGGTGTTCCTGAAGCACTCGACCTTCTTCGGCAACGAGATCGTCGCCGGGACGCGCCGGCTCTGCCTGATGAACATGTTCCTGCACGGGATCGGCGAGATGACGGGCGACACCCTGATATCCCCGGCGGACTCGCTGATCTCGTCGCCGTCCGAGACCTTCGACTGCGTGCTCGCGAACCCGCCGTTCGGCAAGAAGAGCTCGATGAGCTTCACCAACGACGACGGCGAGCAGGAAACGGAAGAGCTCACCTACAACCGCCAGGACTTCTGGGCCACCACCTCGAACAAGCAGTTGAACTTCGTCCAGCACATCCGAGCGATGCTCAAGACGACGGGCCGCGCCGCCATCGTCGTGCCCGACAACGTGCTGTTCGAGGGCGGCGCCGGAGAGATCATCAGGCGGAAGCTGCTCGCGGCGACCGAGCTGCACACGATCCTGCGCCTGCCGACGGGCATCTTCTACGCACAGGGCGTCAAGGCGAACGTGCTGTTCCTCGACAACCGGGCCGCCAGTCCCGACCCGCAGACGTCCAAGGTCTGGTACTACGACTACCGCACCAACGTCCACCACACGCTAAAGCAAAAGCCCCTGACCTACGCTCACCTCAAGGACTTCGTCGCCTGCTACCGTCCGGACGAGCGAGAGGGGCGCGAACCGACCTGGAGCGGGGAAACGCCGGACGGTCGCTGGCGGGCCTACGATCGGGAGGAGCTGCTGGCGCGCGACAAAGCGAGCCTCGATGTCTTCTGGCTGCGTGACGCCTCGATGACCGATCTGGACAACCTGCCGGAACCCGAGGTTCTGGCCAGCGAGATCGTCGAGAACCTCCAGTCCGCGCTGGCCCAGTTCGCCGCCGTGGCGGCCTCGTTGGAAGAGCGTTCCGGTCGGTGACCGGGCCCGACCTCAAGCACGGCTCCCGCTGGTGGAAGGTGGACTTCCATGCCCACACCCCGCACTCCAGCGATTGGGAACGGCACACCCCAGCCGTATCGATCAGCAAGGACGCTCCCGAAGACTGGCTGCGCCGCTACATGGACGCCGGCATCGACGCCGTGGCCATTACCGATCACAACGGCGGCGGTTACGTCGATCGGTTGAAGGCGGCCTACGTAGCGCTCGAGTCGGCGTCCGATCGACCTGACTGGTTCGGCCCACTCGCGCTGTTCCCCGGCGTCGAGATCACGGTCTCCAATGGTCATCACTTGCTCGCGATCTTTGACCCAAGCGAGTGCGGCCAGAAGATCACTCAGCTACTGGACAAGATTGGGTTCGACGGTAGACAGGGCGATGCCAACGCAACCACACCCCAGACGATGAAAGACGTTTGCCAATCGATCGTCGAAAACGGTGGCGTGGCCATTCCGGCCCATGTGGACAAGTCGAATGGGCTTCTGGAGACAGAACCGGGCAAGACCTCCTGCAAGGCCGACGTTCGCGAGGTGGAGAGGCTGATCACGTCCGGTTTCATCAATGCCTTCGAACTGTGTGACCTCGGCCCGGAGCTTCCCGAGCCAGCTCGCAGACTGTGCAAGAACTGGCCATGCGTTGTCGGCACCGACTGGCACAACTGGAGGAACAATCCGGATCGCGAGCCGGGCCAGCGCTTCACGTGGGTCAAGATGGGCACGCCGAACCTCGAAGGCTTGAAGCTCGCGTTGCAGGAAGGCTGTCCTGGATCGATCCGGCGATTCGACGAGGTCGATAGTCACCCGATCACTCCGCCGGCGCAGCGTCTGACCAAGATCCGCATCCGAAGGGCGCGCTACGCCGGTCGGAACCCGTCCGAGCCGCTTGACGTGCCGTTCAGCCCTTGGCTGACGACCCTGATCGGCGGACGTGGCAGCGGCAAGTCCACCGTGGTGCAGATGCTGCGCCTGGCGCTCGGTCGCGGCGACGAACTGGCCGACGAGCTGAGCAAGGACTTCGAACGTTTCGCCCGTCAAGGCAACCGGTCGGAGGATGGTGCCCTGACGGGCGACACACGTATCACCATCGGCTACATCAAGAACGGACAGAGCTATCGCCTGGAGTACGCCTTCGGCCAACCAGGAGTCGTGGTCCACGAGATCGCGCGTGACGGCACCGCCTCGGTGGCTGACGGCGGCGCTCGCGATTTTCCGGTGCGAATCTTCAGCCAGAAGCAGATCTACCAGCTCGCCGGCAACACCTCGGGGCTGCTGACGCTCGTGGACGAGACCCTGGAAGTCGACCGCGCTGCCTGGACGGTCCAGTGGGACAAGGCGATTGCCGAATACCGATCCGTACGCGCCCGAGCGAGAGCTGAACGAGCCGCCACCGCCAACATGCCCACGCTTCGACACCAAAAACGGGACATCGAAAAGCAGCTGGACGTCTTCGAGTTCGGAGACAACAAGTCGATCCTGCGCGACTATCAGCGATTTCGCAGCCAGAAGCGGCACTTCGAGATCCGGAAGGATCAGTCCGTGGAAACCGAAGCGAATCTCCAAACGCTGATCGAGGAACTCGCTCCGCCCGACCCGCCACTGAGCGGCTTCGACGGGGAAGATCCGGCAAACGTGAGCGGGCGCGAGCTGATGCTCGCAGCGGTTCGGGATCAGCAACTACTGATTGAAGCGATGCGTACGGCTGCAGACGCCTACGCCGAATCGATCCGCCGATGGACGGCAGACCTTGCGGCATCGTCCTGGTCGGCTCGATCGGACGGTGCGCAGACGGCGTACACCGCCCTGGTTGCGCGGATGACCGCTTCGGGCATCCAAGACCCGAACGGCTATACACAGCTCATCCGTGACAAGCAATTGGTTGAATCGCGACTCGCTACGGCCGCCAAAGCCGAAATGGAAGCAGAAAAGTTGGAGGCCGCGGCGGCGGCTTGCCTGGGCGTCGTCGTGGAGCTGCGCAAGGAGCTGACCCGCCGACGGCGAGCGTTTCTCAACGGCCTGCCGCCGAACGATCACGTCCATATTGAAATCCGCGGTTTCGGCACGAGCGCGGAATCTGCCGAGCCAGATTTTCGCGCCGCCGTCAACAAGGTCGGGGCAACATTCGCGAACGATATCCGCAACGAGGACGACACGCGCGGTTTATTGGCACGCATCTACGACGTTGCGGACTTGCCGGATGGCGAAGCACGCGACGCGGCGATTCTCGGCCGCATTGATGTCGAACGGAACGGCTGCCTTGCCGCAGCCGCCCCAGAAGGGAACAGCGATTTCAGTATTCCCTTCGTAAAGCACTTGCGCGCCCTGGATGCCGAGCAGCTCGATCGGCTGCGAACGTGGTGGCCCGAGGACGACGTGCACGTGAAATATCGCGATGCGACCGGCCAGTTCCGTCCGATCGGGCGAGCGTCCGCCGGTGAGAAGTCGGCTGCAGTGCTCGCGTTCATACTGAGTCATGGCGAGGAGCCACTGATTCTCGATCAGCCCGAGGATGATCTGGACAACCACTTGATCTTCCACCTGATCGTCAAGACGCTCGGCCGCATCAAGAGTCGGCGGCAGGTCATCGTGATCACCCACAACCCTAACATCGTGGTCAATGGCGATGCTGAGCTGGTCAATGCAATGGCCTTTGCGGGGGGACAGATCATTCTCAACCCGGAAGGATCAGGGTGCCTGCAGGACGCCGGTGTTCGTCAGGAGGTCTGTGACGTCATGGAAGGTGGACGTGATGCCTTCGAGCGCCGCTATCGACGCGTCGTGAAGCACGTCGGATCCGATGTGGGAGCACCATGATGATGGAGAGCCCCGAAGATCTGCTGCGAAAGATCGCGCTGGGCGAAGACTCCTACCTGGAGGTCAAGCGGGTGGTCCTGTCCGGCGGACGCGTGACCGGTCCGCGTGCGGACAGTCTTGCCGAGGAGATCGTCGCGATGGCCAATGCCCGGGGCGGGGTCATCGTGCTGGGCGTGGATGACAAGACGCACGAGATCATGGGTATCGAGCTGTCGGATCTCGATGCCGTGGAAGCCTTCGCACGGCGGACGGCCCTGGATAGGATCGAACCTGAGCTGCGCGGTCTTTACACGCGGCGGTTGCTGCTGCCCACCCCGTCCGGTGAGCAACGCGCTGTGTTGCGCCTGGATATCGAGCAGAGTCTGTTCGTGCACCACAGCGGTGGGCGTTACCTGCACCGCGTCGGCAGCGAGAAGCGCGAGATGTCGCCCGCCTTCCTCGAACGCATGCTGGCTCAGCGCAGCCAGTCCGGCGTGATGCACTTCGACGAACGAGCCGTTCCCGAAACGAGCACCGCCGACTTCGAAATGTCGCTGGTCGAGCGGTTTCGAGGCTCCAGCAAGGATGCCGTCGGCGACCTGCTGCGCAAGCTGGGAATGACGACGACCCGCTCCATCGATGGCCTTACCACCGCCACCCTTGCTGGGGCATTGCTCGGATTCCGCAACCCGCAGCAGCAGCTCGATCACGCGTTCATTCAGGCTGTGGCCTACCGGGGCACCACCGTGGCCGGCGGCCCGGGGTACCAACTTGATGCGGCCGATCTACACGGGCCCTTGGACGCTCAGGTGATCGACGCGTGTCGCTTCGTCGCCAGGAATATGCGCATCGGCGCGGACAAGCAAGGGGGGCGCCGCGACCTTCCACAGTTCGACATGACGGCCGTCTTCGAGGCGCTGGTGAACGCGGTCGCCCACCGCGACTACGCGATTACCGGATCGAAGATTCGCCTGAAGATATTTGCCGATCGGTTGGAACTTTATGTTCCGGGCGGCCTGGTGAACTCGCTGGAACTCGAAGACCTGCCCTATCAGCAGAACGCCCGGAACCCGGTGATCGCGAGCCTGCTGGCTCGGCTGGCCATCCCGGGCGAGATTCCCTGGCTCGAGACCTCGCGCTCGAACTTCATGGACCGTCGCGGTGAGGGCGTGCCGCTGGTGCTCGAACGCGGAACGGCCATCGCTCTGCGGACCCCTGAATACCACCTGGACGGTACATCGCAGCTTCGATTGATCCTGTTCGGTCGGCCCGAGAACGGTATGCCGCATGCCTGACCCTCCGGCCTTCCTGGATCCGGCGTGGCAAAGGCTGTCTTCACTCGGAAGACCGAGTCGGTCTACGACGACCCGCCGGAGCAACGACACCCCCTTCCCGCGTACCTACGGTGTGACCTTGCGGGACCCGTTCACGCAAGAATCACGCACCGTTTCGGCCTCCCGATTCCGGTGACGGTGCGTCGTCGGCTTCCCGTCGTACCACCGGTCCGACAGTTGCCCAGATCCGATCGACGACCTCGGCGAGCGTCAAGCCTTCCAGCGACGTTCCGTCGCTGTAGGCGGCCCACTGGGTCCTCTTGGCGGAATCCGTGGCGAAGCCGGCACCCAGTCCTGCAGGCCGACGAGTCGGGAGTTCGGTCGCCCGTCGCTCGAACGTGGCCGCGACCGTTCTCGCGAGCTCGTCGTGATCGATCGCCATCGCGGCGGGCACGCTGACGAGATCGTGAAGGTCCTTCATGCGGGTATTGAGGAGTCCCAGCAGGACAACCGCATGGAGTTTTTCCGCTACAACGGTCGCCGGAGAACAGGCGCGAATGTTCACCGGTTCGAAATCGAGCAACGATCGGTACTCCATCCGATAATCGGGATCGCCCAGCGCGTCGCCGAACCCGAGATCGATCGTGATCGGTATGCACGCCTGCCCAAGGCGGGCGGTGGTTCTGAGGCGCCATCCGCCGTACGTCTGATTCTTCCTGATGTTCGAGACGGCGATGCCGGTCGTGTCGAAGACAAGACCATCATTCGCCTCCAGCGCCATGATCTCAGCGAAGATGCGCGCCAGCTCCGCACCGTCGTCGGCACCGAACGCCAGGAAATCGACATCGCGGGTGTAGCGGCCCGGATCGTCCGTCCAGGATGTCACCAACATGCCGCCCTTCAGCACGAACCGATCGCGGTACGCGGAAACGGAGAGTCGATGTATGAGTCGCTCGAGACCGAACGCCACGAGCACCGCATCAAAGATGCGGCCCTCCCTGCGGGCAAGGTCGAGCAGCCGCTGGCGAACCGACGCGGCGACATCCGTCGGCACCCGTCTAGCCATCGATCGTCAGCGCCTCGAGGTAGGGCCGCATCA
>ENA-ORXT01005229-ORXT01005229.1-marine-metagenome-genome-assembly--contig:-NODE-5229-length-12841-cov-3.320981_pt1 | contig 12841 bp, 12 predicted proteins | sample MGYA00237868_ERZ511482 | MGnify/ENA metagenome assembly ERZ511482 | reverse complement strand
CAATCGCTTGAAGCGTTGTTTTAGAACTCACGGCAATTTCTGCATTGTCAGAGCTAACCAAATCTTCTAATTTGGGACGCACCTGTTGGTTCATGTTGCCCGCTAAACCAGTGATTGCTGCTTTCACAACTGAGTCATCACTCGATTCAAGCTCTGATAGCTGCACCAAGGTTTCCATTTCACGCTTAACATCAGCATTCGTTTCTTTTTCAGAAAGCGTATTGATCGCATCAATTTGGTCGGGTGTTACCTTACCCATCATCGCTTTAACTGCGTCTAAACGGACTGCAGCATCAGGATGTGAAAGTTGGATATTAGCGATTAATCGCTTGATGAGGCCACGCATTTTGTTGTTAGTTTTAATACGTTTAAGTGACTTAGCATCCGTCACTGCTAACGTATCTCTACTCACTACTTGCTTGGCTTGGGTTGCATCCGTGTCTTTGTCGAAGAACACCAATGTCTTATTTGATTGGGTATAAAAGAGCTGTTTGTCGAGTAGCGCTTTCAAAATTTGTTCGGCTCGTTCATCACCACTATCGGCAATTTGTTGAGCGCCTTGAGTCTTGTCGTTAAAGCTTTTTGCTAAAAGGTTTTGTAGTCCACTTTGAAAGGCAGTGTCGTCTGCATTTGCTGTCGAAAAACCTGATATCAAACTCAGTAAAAACGCAAAAACCCAGTACCTGACGGTATTGCTGGTTGGTCGCACTTAACCATCCCCCTGTATTTTCTTTATATCTAAAAAGTTAGCGCATGGACCCTATGGAGGATACGGGTCCATGCGCAACTCTACTGCCGCAAAGGTTTCAACTAAGCGTTACTTAGCTGCAACTGCGCCTATACACTTCTTTTCAACAGTGTTGTAGTTTCCGCAGTTCTTAGCGTCAGTCCAGTCAGACATTAGGTCCTTAGAACCCGGTAGGAAGTCAGACCATGCGTCACCTGGTACAGTACCGTCAGTTTCAGAAACCACTTCAAACTGACCGTCTTCTTGGATTTCACCAATTAGAACAGGCTTAGTGATGTGGTGGTTAGGTAGCATCTTAGCGATACCGCCAGTAAGGTTTGGCGTCTCTAGACCGATGATTGCTTTAGCAACTGCATCAGTATCTGTAGTACCCGCCTTCTCAACCGCTTGAACCCAAAGGTTGAAGCCGATGACGTGAGCTTCCATAGGATCGTTAGTTACACGCTTGTCGTCTTTAGTGAATGCTTTCCACTTCTTGATGAACTCAGCATTAGCATCGTTCTCAACGCTCATGAAGTAGTTCCATGCAGCTAGGTGACCTACTAGAGGCTTAGTGTCAAAACCTGAAAGCTCTTCTTCACCCACTGAGAATGCGATAACGGGAATCGACTCAGCGTCCACACCTTGGTTACCGAGTTCTTTATAAAAAGGAACGTTAGCGTCACCATTGATTGTGGATACAACCGCTGTCTTTTTGCCTGCACTACCAAACTTCTTGATATCAGCAACAATTGACTGCCAGTCAGAGTGACCGAAAGGTGTGTAGTTGATCATGATGTCTTCATCAGCTACGCCCTTGCTCTTAAGATAAGCTTCTAGGATCTTGTTAGTGGTACGAGGGTAAACGTAATCCGTACCGGCCAACACCCAGCGCTTAACATCTTGATCCATTAGGTATTCAACCGCTGGAATAGCCTGCTGGTTTGGCGCAGCTCCTGTGTAAAATACATTTTTAGATGACTCTTCCCCTTCGTACTGAACAGGATAGAAAAGCAAACCGTTTAACTCTTCAATAACAGGTAAAACTGATTTACGAGAAACCGACGTCCATGCACCAAAGATTGAAACGACTTTATCTTGGGTGATTAGCTCACGCGCCTTCTCAGCAAATAATGGCCAGTCAGAAGCTGGATCAACAACAACCGCTTCAAGCTGCTTGCCTAACAAACCACCTTTCTTGTTTTGTTGTTCAATCAGCATCAATATTGTGTCCTTCAATGTTGTCTCACTAATCGCCATCGTTCCCGATAAGGAATGAAGTACACCTACCTTAATCGTTTCTGCTGAATGACTTGCAGCCGACAAAACCGTTGAACCCATCACTAGACCTGCAGTCGCTAGAGTGACTAGTGTATTTTTCATCATTTTCTTCATGCTCAATCTCATTTAATTACAGACACTAAGCTTCTCTGCAATCGGCATGCCAACTATGAGAGCCCTTACTTTACTGGGCTCTAGCACATGAAAAACTAATAAATTTAAGTATTTTGCACCGACGAAAGGCAGAAAAAATGACTCGCGCACCAAAGCAAGCCGTACTTAATATCTAAACATTGAAGACCTTAAAAACAAAATCATCTGCTTAAGATTAGTCATTAAAAACCAATTTCCAGACTCTACATAGGCCCCAAAAATAGTATGACCCATCTCTCAAATAAAGGCTTTTAAAGCACTGCATTGAAAATAACTCACTCACGGAAATTTCCAGATTTAAGATGGTGTATCACTACTGCGAAATTAACGGCGCAACGCTAGCACCGCTGGAAATTTACAGCTTTATACGCGGTATGAAAACCCTAAGCTTGCGAGTGAAGCGACAAAACGAGCGCGCGCTAACGATTGTTCGTAATCACCTTGCTCCCCACGGCTCAAAGGCTCACCCTCCCAAGCGCCAAATAAGTCAAAGAAACCCTCTGGCCAATCCGTGCCAACATCTTTTTTAATAAGCTCTGCTAGGTATTTAGAAACGCTAGTATGGGCTCGTTCGGCTTTGTCTTGTAGTTGCTCAGCTATTGAGTCGGGAACATAACAATGTAATTGTGGCATAGTATTTTTCCAAATATATGTGGACTATGCTTTAGTATACTCCATTGATATAGAAACTCAAATAGCGGGCCAGCGTAGCGCTAAAAATGATCTATTTCAATCTAACTTTCTACAATTTCACTAATTTAAAATCTACAATTAACCTAGCTTAAAATATACAATTACCATAATATAAAATCTACAATCTTAGGTATTGTTTATGTCTAGCTCAAATCTCTGGTCACGTTTCACCACAAACAGGGTGCAAGAAGCCCTACTCGATACTCCTGTGATTTTAATTCATGGGCCAAGGCAATGTGGAAAAACAACGTTAGCTCTGCATGCTGCGCCTGATTACCACTATGTGACTTTTGACGATCAGGCCGTGCTAGAAGCTGCACGCTTTGACCCTGTCGGATTTGTAAAGAGATTACCCGAGTACGTCATTTTAGACGAAGTACAACATGTTCCAGAACTGTTTCGTACGATCAAAATGAGTGTTGATCAAAACCGAAAACCGGGTCGATTTGTATTAACGGGTTCAGCCAATGTACTCCTGCTTCCTACTTTGTCAGACTCTTTAGCTGGCCGTATGGAAATCATTAACCTACTTCCACTCGCGCGTGCTGAGATTAGGAAGAAACCTTTACCCACTCTTTTAGAACTACTGCTAAGCAACAAACTAGATAGCATGACAGAAGAACACAAAACCGACCAATCCCTAGCGACAAGGATTATGGAAGGTGGGTTCCCAGAGCCATTGTCACGTAAAGGGTATTCTAGAAAGAGGCGCTGGCACGAAAGTTATTTGCAGACACTAGTGCAGCGCGATATTCAACAGATCAGCAACATCCACAAGCTGGACAAGGTGCCAATGCTGCTAACTGCACTCGCTAATCAAAGTGCACAATTATTAAATGTCTCGTCATTATCAAGAGACCTAGGAATCGATAGGGTAACGCTCAATCAATACCTAGCGCTACTACAACAAATTTTTCTGGTCGATATTCTTCCGCCTTGGTTCAGCAATCGTAACAAACGGCTGATCAAAACCCCTAAGGCTCACTTAGTGGATACGGGAATCTCCTCATTTTTGCTGGGTGTAGATGCCAACGCTTTAGAAGCTGATCGAAATTTACTAAGTCATTTGGCAGAAAATTACGTTTATACCGAATTAAAACGCCATGCGACAGGATTAGATACAGGCGTGAAGTTTTATCACTACCGCGATCAAAATAAAAAGGAAATTGATCTCATTATCGAAACACAATCTGGTCAACTAATCGCAGTTGAAACCAAAGTGGCAGCCACTGTGGGCCCAAGTGATTTCAAAGTGCTTAGAGCGCTTCAAAAAGCCTATTTAGATAAATTTACGATAGGCGTGGTGATTTACGAGGGTGAGCATTTATTACCGTTTGGAGAAGGCATGTTTGCGGTTCCTTCAGCTTATATTTGATTTAGCCCCATCAATCACGCTTGTTACCCATATACTTATCAAAATTCTCACAATACTCATCCATATTTTGCTCAAGCATTGCCCGATACTCTTTCACAAAATACTCGATCGCATCGTCTTTATTATCCAACATAGTAATAACATTACCGCTGTTTGCAGCTGTTATCCACGAGTTAAAACGTGCTGTGGCAAACATCATCGACGCGCTCACTTTGCCGCTATTAGCATCCTCTGACATCTGTTGATTTGCCACATCAATGTGCTGATCGGCACGTTTAAAAAAGGCTTTATCGGTTGTTGCCTTATAGTCTTGTGCGTCAGAATCGCTCTGTTTATCTGTCATGCGTTATAATCTCAAAAAATGTTATGTGCGATAAATCGTTTGCACTAGGTGGTAGCCGAACTTCGTTTTCACAGGCCCCTGTACCGTTAGCACAGGCTTTTTAAAGACGACGTTATCGACAGCTTTTACCATGGTGCCCGGTGCAAACTCACCTAAATCTCCGCCTTTGCCTGCGCTATTGCAAGTCGAGTGCTTTTTTGCCAGCGCAGCAAAATCACCACCGTCGGCTAGCTGTTGTTTGAGCTTTTCAGCTTCTTCTTTAGTTTTTACTAAAATGTGTCTGGCATTGGCTACAGGCATCGTGTGCTCGCTTTGAATAATATTAGCGCTCAATTATCACATTTTTATGTGAACAATACTTGCTGTTAGCTCGGTTGACACTACAAAAATCAAGAACCATAAAATAGATCATCCCTCATGGTTGCTTACATTGACTTTAGCCAAGGGAACAATCCCGTAGTTTTCAAGAGGGGAGCTATGTTTTTGAGTTAATTCGGTCTAGTCATTAAGCTGCCGACTGAATAAATGAATATGTTAAACTAAACATCATTCCAAGCAATGAGTAATCCGGTGAAAATTCCTTACGGCGAAAGCAACTTCAAAAAAGTGATCACTGAAGATTTTGTCTATATTGACAAAACTGCTTTCATTCCAAAATTAGAGGCTGCCGGTAGTTTCTTATTTTTACTGCGCCCGCGCCGTTTTGGTAAAAGTTTGTTCTTATCGATGTTGGAACACTATTACGATGTCACTCATCGAGATGAATTTGAAACGCTGTTTGGCCATCTTAATATTGGGAAAAATCCAACAACGTTGCACAACAGTTACCCTGTATTGACCATGGATTTCAGTGGCATTGATACAGACGGCGGATATGACGATGTATTGCAGCTAGTTAACGATAAGATAGACAGTACGTTGCTGGACTTTCTACGACGCTATGAGCATCCAAAATCCATTCAAGCGGAAATGCTAGCGATGACCTCCCCCGCGGCCAAAATGGAACGTTTTCTGAGTGCAATGTCAGGACAAAAGCTGTTACTCCTGATCGATGAATACGACCATTTCGCCAATAGCATCCTCGCTGATGACCTGAAGCTATTTCAGAGAATTATGGGCAAAGGTGGCTTTGTACGCAGCTTTTATGAAGTGCTAAAAACGGCCACTCAACGCGGCACACTCGACCGCCTATTTATCACCGGTGTCACACCCATTGTGCTAAACAGCATGACCAGCGGATTTAATATTGGCCAAAACCTCTCACTGCACGAAGACTTTAACGAAGCCATCGGCTTCACTGAAACAGAGGTCACTGAGCTGTTACAGCCATTGGCACAAACGTGCCAACTACCGCTTCAACAGTTACTAAATGACAGTCGTGACTGGTATAACGGCTACCGCTTTAACCTTGATGCGACGACAACCATTTATAACGCCAATATGCTGTTATATTTTGTTAAGAACTTTGACCAAAAACGCGGGCTATACCCTAAGAAAATGCTAGACGCTAATATAGCATCCGATTACGGTAAGATCATGAAACTGTTTAGTATTGGTGACCGCGATGAGAATTTTGCGGTACTGGATGAGCTACTGAATATTGGCGAGGTGTCAGCGCGGCAGGTCGAGAAATTTGACTTTGACAAAAGCTTTACTCGGGACGACTTCATCAGCTTATTGGCCTACATGGGGTTCATCACTCTACATCGTGGCAGCTTAATCGGTGAAGTGTTTGTTATACCAAACCATGTCATGCGTGAGCTATATTTTCAGTATTTCAAGGTGGAGCTGGAGCGACGTAACCAAATCAGCATTCCTGATCGATCGTTATTGTTGGCGGTCGAGCAGCTCGCCTTACATGCAAATATTGACCCATTGCTTGAAGAAATGCGGCTAGCACTGCAACTGCTATCTAATCGCGATGCCATGAAAATGGATGAGAAACACATCAAAGTGTTACTACTAACGCTACTGTATCAAACACAAATCTATTTTGTGCAGAGCGAGCGTGAAATGAATCGTAAATACCCGGATATTATGCTGCTGGAACGTAAGCCGCTGAAAGTTCCCCATCAGCATTTGATCGAGCTTAAGTATTGTAAGAAGGGTAAAAGTACCGATAAGACGGTGGGTTGGGACGCTAAACAGCAAGAAGGTATTGAGCAGGTGCAAGGTTATTTGCAGCTGCCGGAGGTTGCTGCGCTAGAGAACCTTTCAGCGTGGCTTTTGGTTACAGACGGGGAAAGAGTGGATGTGACTAAGTTGGCTTAAGCCAATCCTTCGTTGTTACTTGGATTCGTAAACCTTGAGCATGCTTTTATTATGGTTAGTATAATGCGCATATAGAGCAATATTATCTACTCCCGTCTTAGCTAGCGTAAGCTAAAGAGGTAACTCCAAACTCAACCTTAAAGTCCGTTGCCTTAACAGTAGGTACCACTTTCCCGTTGACTCTAGCCAAGGAAACAATCCCATAGTTTTCAAGTGTTTTTAAAGTTCTAGATAGATTAGATTTTTTTCTGTTACTGATTTTTTCAAGCTCAGTCAATGGCTTAGGTTTACACTCGATAATAGTTTTCAAAAGCGCTTGGCTCTCATTACTCAGCACCTGAGCCAATGACTTCACAGATTCAAACCACACTTTAGGCTCATTTTCTTTAGGCTTATGTAGTCCCTTTGCTATCGCGATCGTTCTATTTTTATAGTCTTCTTGCGACATAATACCGACGTTCATTACAATCATTTTAAATACTTCATCGCTTAGCTGTAAAAGAATATCTAAACCTAAATCATCCATATTCGCTTTACGTTACGCCCAAGTTATTATCATCTAGTGATAATACCATTATCCTTAAAAAATCCAGCGGTGATAATTACAGCCTACCGGAGAAATAACGATGTGGCGAAGCATGTTCATTATACTAATCGCTTCGTTAAGATTGATTGGCTGTAGTGAAAAACCGGATGCATCAGATTATTTTCCATTGCACAAAGGCTTGAGTTGGCAATACCAGTATCAGCTCACCACCGCGGTTAAACAGGAACAGGGGCTTATACCGTCACTAATGTGGGAACGACTGAAATCGGCAATGAGACGGTGATTGTGCGCCGCACCAATGATGGCAGAGACTATTATGTGAGTCAGAAGTCAGATGGTATTTACCGTTATGCCAGACGAACGCTTTTTTGAAACTCATCCGGTAGTTGATGACCCGATGACGGGGTATAAGGATGTGCCTATTACTACGCAGGAGTGGTATGCGCCGAGGGTTGGTTAAGTTGGAGCGGCGTGAGCCGTTGAATAGTAGTGTTTTTAAGGGGGAATTATATTTTTGAGTTGCTTAGGTTTGGTGACTAATCTGCTGGCTTGATAAAGACACAACGAAGATCGTCAACTTGATCTATATTCTCATCTACATTAATATGTGTATATATTTATTATTTATACACACAAAGGAGAGCGCACCATGAGAACCAATATTGTAATTGATGACAAACTAATGGCCAATGCCCTCAGAGCGACTGGTTTAAGCACTAAAAAGGAAGCCGTGGAGCTTGGTCTTAAGCTCTTAGTGCAAAGAAGCCAGCAACAAGCGATTAGACGGCTGCGTGGAAAGCTAAAGTGGGAAGGAAATCTTGACGAAATGAGAGGTTCCTTGTGATTCTGGTCGATACCAGCGTTTGGATAGACTACTTTAACGGCCAAGAAAACCAGCAAACAGACTTACTTGACATCGCTCTTATTGATGGTGAGGTCGCAATCGGCGATTTAATTTATCTGGAAATACTACAAGGCTTTAGAAATGACAAAGACTTTAAACAAGCCAAGAAGGTGCTTAATAGCTTAGATCAACACCAGATGTTTGGCACTGGTATGCCCGATAAATGCACTGACAATTATAGAAAACTTAGAAAAAAAGGCATAACTATCAGAAAAACAGCAGATGTGATCATCGCGACTTTTTGTATTAATGAAAAAATACCACTGTTATTCACAGACAGAGACTTTCAACCGTTTGTAGATCAGTTAAAGCTAATTCCAGCACTTGAAGTGTATTAGCAATGGCTCGCATCACACTCATAGTTGTAACAAAGCTTCTTTAGCCACAAATTTGGATTTGATCCCTTGAGCGCCGCCCAGCTCAGCAAAGGTACCCTGCTCTTGTATCTGGCCTTTTTCCAATAGAATCCACCAACGCCCGTTTGACTGCCAAGCACAGACAATCTATGCTACAACAAACAATAAAACTCTGGTTTTAACTTAGATTACTTGACTTGAATTTTACGCTACCTAATCAGTATTATTTCCCAAGTTATTACCAGAAAAACTAATTATTACAAGTAACACCTAAGGAGATCATCAAATGCAGAAATCACTTCATCTGAATGCTGACAAATGCACCGGCTGCTTACAATGTGAGATGGCCTGTTCATACGAGCACGAGGGTATCTTCAACCCCGTCAAATCCAGCATCAAAGTCTTTAGTTTCCACGACGAAGGTCGCTTTGTTCCTTACACCTGCACGCAGTGCGATGAGGCGTGGTGCATGACCGCCTGCCCAGTTGATGCGATCACTTTAGACGCCGCTACGGGTGCTAAAGTTGTTAACGAGTCGACATGTGTTGGGTGCAAAGTTTGCACTATCGCTTGCCCATTTGGCACGATCAACTACAACTCCTCTACTGGCAAAGTCACCAAGTGTGACCTTTGTGGTGGCGACCCTCAGTGTGTGGATGCTTGTCCAACAGGGGCGATTACCTATGTTGAAGCAGACGCAACCGGTTTTGAGCGCATGAAAAAGTGGGCCAAAGCAACTGACACAGCAGGCGCGGTATAAGGAGAATGGAGCATGGCTTGGACTAAAACGATATTACGTGTCAATTTAACCAATGGCACAATTGATAAAGAACCGCTCAATATGGAGTGGGCACAAGACTATTTAGGTCAACGGGGGTTGGCGACAAAATACTTCACTGAAGCCGTCGACCCTAACGTTGATGCCCTTTCACCCGAAAACACCATGATTTTTGCCACCGGCCCATTGACCGGCACTATGGCATCAACCGGTGCACGATACTCAGTTATCTGCAAAAGCCCACTCACCGGCGCAATGGCCTGTTCAAATTCAGGTGGTTATTTCGGAGCCGAGTTAAAATCAGCCGGCTATGACATGGTCATCTTTGAAGGCAAATCCCCTTCTCCGGTTTATCTCTCTATTGAAAATGACAACGTTGAGCTAGTCCCCGCGGATGATCTTTGGGGTAAAACCGTTTGGGAAGCCGATGAGATGCTTCACAAAAAGCATCAAGACCCTGCCTTAAGAGTGGCGGCGATTGGTCGCTCGGCTGAAAACGGCTGCTTGTATGCTGCCGTAGTAAATGATTTGCACCGCGCCGCAGGGCGTTCAGGTGTGGGCACTGTCATGGCGTCTAAAAACCTTAAAGCCATCACGGTTCGTGGTACCAAGGGTGTGGGTAACCTGTTTGATGCCAAGCGCTTTATGACCTCAGTAGCTGAAGAGAAAAAAGTACTGGCTGAAAATGCCGTGACGGGGGAAGGCTTACCTGCGCTCGGTACTCAAGTATTAATGAATGTGATTAACGAAGTGGGCGCATTGCCGACGCGTAACATGAGTGAAGTGCAGTTTGCAGGTGCTAGCAAGATTGGTGGTGAAGCCATGCTGGTACCGCGTGAAAGTGACGGTAAGGCTAACTTAACCACGAACGCAGGTTGCTTTGGTTGCACCATTGCCTGTGGCCGTATCTCAACGGTGGACCCCACTCACTTTAGTGTAAAGGACAAGCCTGAGTATCATAAAAACTCTGGTGGTTTAGAGTATGAGGCCGCTTGGGCGGTGGGTGCAGATACTTGCGTTGATGACTTGGATGCTGCCACTTACGTACAGTTTTTATGTAATGAAGACGGTTTTGACCCGATTAGTTTTGGCTCGACAGTGGCAGCGGCCATGGAGCTTTACGAAATTGGCGCGATCAAGCCCGAAGAGACGGCTATACCGTTAGATTTTGGTTCGGCTGAAGCGTTGGTTTGGTGTGCAGAGCAAGTGGCGCAAGGCACTGAGTTTGGCAAAATCTTAGGCATGGGTTCTAAGCGCATGTGTGAGCATTACGGTCACCCTGACTTGTCAATGACAGTAAAAGGTCAAGAATTCCCTGCTTACGATCCTCGCGGTATCCAAGGTATGGGCTTGGCATACGCCACGTCTAACCGTGGTGCTTGTCATCTACGTGGTTACACAGTCTCCTCAGAAGTTCTGGGTATCCCAGTTAAGACTGACCCGCTACATACTGAAGGTAAAGCTGACTTGGTTAAAGCATTCCAGGATGCGACAGCGGCAGTTGACTCTGCAGGTCTTTGTATCTTTACAACGTTTGCATGGGGTATGGATAACATCTCCCCTCAGGTTGATGCAGCGTGTGAAGGCAACTGGTCTGTTGAGAAGCTACTTGAAGTGGGAGAGCGCATCTGGAATATGGAGCGTGACTACAATATCAAAGCAGGCATCACTGGTGAGCAAGATACCCTACCTAAGCGCCTCTTAAAAGAAGCAGCGAAAGTAGGACCTGCGGAAGGTCGCGTTGCAGATCTGGATAAGATGCTTCCAGAGTACTACTCAGTACGTGGCTGGACACCTGACGGTGTTCCGACCGATGAAACACGATCACGGCTAAACCTAGCCTGATTCATTAGGGGCGGCTTCGGTCGCCCCTTTCTCATTTTAGATGATTCGTTGATTGTGCATGACGAGTCAAATTCAAATATCAAGAATTCATAATAAGGGCCAATACTCATGTCCATGTTTACATTACAAACGCTAGGTTTGATCCTGCTTTTTGGCTTAATCGGATTATTCTTTGGCTGGTTGATCCGCTCGTTTTTTTGTAAGCCGGGTGCTGGTAGCAATAATACTAACCTTTCGGGTTCGGCAAAAAACGGACCAGCAGCGAAGATGGGAAGTACTGATACGTCGGCGAAGGCTTCTGTTGATACTTCTTATACAAAAAGCGCTTCCGATGTTTCCGTCTCGGGTGCAAGTGCATCAGTTGATACTGCGGCTAGTGGCACATTGAATAAAACAGCCACAGCGGCGGCAGGTGTTGCAGCAGTGGCTGCTACAGCAGCGGTAGCTGCATCCAGTAAAAAAGATGAGGCTGTTGAAACGGTGACGATAGTAGAGCCTGATGTAGTGGCTTCTACTTCAGATAGTGTTTCTGATGCTGTTGACTCTGCTAAAGCTTCAGTATCTAGTGCAGTAGAGACTGCTTCTGACACGGTTTCAGGTGCTCTTGACTCAGTGTCGACACCAGCTTCTGAAGCACTGGACGAGACAGCAGGAGCGGCTTCAAACGCAACTTCAAATACTAATTTAGGTACAGCAGCGGGTGCTGCTGGAGCGGCCGCCATAGCCGCCGCCGCTTATTCGACCAGCACTTCAGCCGATGCTCAACAAGAAGATGCGCGTCAGCTGCGCACCGAAGCAGAGACGTTATTAAACGAAAACTTTGCTTCAGAGGCGGCCGGTGTCAGCCATATTATTATCGGTGCAGGTCCAGCAGGCGTCGTTGCTGCGGAAACCATCCGCAAATTAGACAGTAACGCCATCATTACGATTATTGGTGATGAACCAGAAGCGCCCTACTCACGCATGGCAATCCCCTACTTCTTGGAAGAAAACATTCAAGCTGAAGGAACGCACCTGCGTAAAACTGAAAATCACTATGAAGATGCAGACATACAAGTACTAAGTGGACGCGTTAAAAGCGTTGATACTGAAAACAAGCAAGTTCATACCGCTAATGGCATGACGCTTGACTACGACAAACTGCTTATTGCAACCGGTTCACACCCACTCACGCCACCGATCCCAGGATTAGATAACCCTAAAGTGGGCAACTGCTGGGATCTAGCGGACTCACGTAAGATCATCGAGAACGTTAAGCCTGGCTCTAGCGTCGTGCAAATTGGTGCGGGTTTCATCGGTTGTATCATTCTTGAATCACTCGTTAAACGCGGCGCAAAACTAACCGTTGTTGAGATGGACAATCGCATGGTGCCACGCATGTTGGACGATCAATGCGGTGGCATGCTGAAAAGCTGGTGTGAGTCTAAAGGTGTAGCCGTACTGACTGAAACAATGGTTAAGAGTATTGAAGACAACAGCGGCCGCCTCAAAGTCAATCTATCTAAAGGCGAGGCGATTGACGCTGACTACGTTATCTCGGCAACAGGTGTTGCTAGTAACACCGCCTT
>ENA-ORXT01005228-ORXT01005228.1-marine-metagenome-genome-assembly--contig:-NODE-5228-length-12842-cov-9.541481_pt1 | contig 12842 bp, 8 predicted proteins | sample MGYA00237868_ERZ511482 | MGnify/ENA metagenome assembly ERZ511482 | reverse complement strand
CATATTTTTATGGGCGGTATTTCCAATGGTCAAAAAGACGGAGACATATCCAAAGATGGGCATTATTGGGTAAGTGGGACAGGGTATTTTAATGCCACTTTTACCAATGATTATTTAGGCATTCCAGCCAATGGACAAAAGGTAAAAATTCGCTGGGGAGATTTTTCTAAGGTAGAAAATGAAAAAATAACAGCAATCTATTTTCAATTGGATTTAATTGATTTAATGCAGCAAGTAGGCATTTTTGTCTTACCTCCAAGCAAAGGAAAAGATAATATTTATCCTCCTCCTGCCACTAAGGATGGACTTTTATTAGCTGCCCAAGACAACGCAATCTCTGCCTATAGCCTTGAGCATATTTGGCAATTTATTTATAATGGTTTAAATGCTTTTGATGAGTCCAACTTAAAAAGTATGGGCATGGCGGATTATTTTCATCCCAATGTCAAATGGTATGGTCCAGGCGGAATTGGTGCCTACCTAAGTTTTAAAGAATTTGAGGATTTTCATCAGCAACCTTGGTTGATTGCTTATCCCAACCGAGAAGTACAAGATTTGGATGCCTTGATTGCAGAAGGGAATTATAGCGGTGGCCCAGGTTGGGCAGGTGTTATTGCTACGCATACAGGTCCTTATATGAATGTGGAAGCTACAGGGAATACCATTAAATTCAATGGTTTAGATTGGTGGAAACGAGATGGTGAACAATATATTGAAAATTGGGTGTTTGTGGATATGATTCATTTGTTTAGGCAGTTTGGGGTGGATTTGATGGAACGGATGAAATTAGGTTAAATGGGAACAAGTCTACAACTATTTGCTAACCTATAACAAAGAAAATGGAATTAAATATTTGGGGAATGGTCTTAGCAATAGTCGGTTTATTTTTATTGATAAGTGGCTTAACTAAAAGTGATTTTTTCATTTATAGACTATTTGTTGCAAGAAGTAAGGTCTTATGAAAAAATGAAGAAAGCGTTCACAAATTTTATCAAGTTGTCGGCGTCCTAATAATCGTATTTGGAATATTAGTCACTTTTGGAATTATAAAAAAGTAGCTAATTAGTTCTACTTTGGGATTTTACAAGTAGTCACCCAATTTATTGGGTAGACTGGTAATTGTTCTCGCTTGATTTGCCAGACCTCTAATAGATTTCTTTGATGAAAAAGTGCTAGAAATTTATTTCCTAAACAATTTTTCAAAAAATACATCAATTAATAAAATATTTTATAAACTTTTCTTATCATTGTCCTATAATGTAACACAATTCTCCGAGTTGTAAATATTCATTTAGCACAACTCCGAGAGTTGTGTTACAAACGGCAATCATGTCCAAATCCTCCAACCTCAACCGCCGAAAATTCCTCCAACTGTCCTCCGCAGCAGCGGCAGGAACAGCATTATCTTGCAATAAAACGACCTTCGACTTCCCTCAAAAAGCAGCAAATTTAAGTGCGATAGGCAATGGCTTTACGCCTAGAAAATTAAACAAAAAACCAAATATTTTAATTGCCGTGTTAGACGATGTAGGGTTTGCAGATTTGGGTTGTTATGGCTCAGAGTTACAGACAAAATGTATGGATGAACTGGCAGCCAAAGGCACTCGGTTCAATAATTTTCATGTAACTGCTTTATGTGCGCCGACTCGTGCTTGTTTGTTGACAGGCAGAAATGCACATGCAGTAGGGGTCGGAAATATTGCCGAATGGGGACGAGACCATCCAGGCTATAAGGGGTGGATACGACAAGATGCGGCAACTTTAGCGGAAATCTTAAAACCAGAAGGCTACTCTACCCTAGCCTTGGGCAAATGGCATTTGTCTTCTTTAGCAGACCAAAATGCAACAGGGCCTTTTGACCATTGGCCAAATGGTCGAGGCTTTGACCGCTGGTATGGTTTTCATGGCAATGCGATGGACCATTGGCATCCCGAAATTTTTGAAAATACGGTGGCGGCCTATCCTGATAAAAGCGATAATTATCATTTGAGTACCGATTTAGCGAGAAGAGGGGTGGAATATCTACAAGACCATTTAGCGGCAACACCAGAAAATCCATTTTTTATGTATATGGCTTTTGGGGCTTGTCATTTTCCTTTGCATGCACCGAGTGATGATATTCGAAGACATAAAGGCAAATACGATGAAGGCTATGAAGTGGCTCGACAAAAACGGTTTAAAAAGCAAAAAGAACTAGGTATTATTCCAGAAAATACAGAGTTATCGCCTTTGAATCCCAATGTGACACCTTGGTCGAATTTGAATGGAGAGGAAAAAAAATTGGTCACTAAAGGGCAAGAAATTTATGCGGCTTTTTTAGAACACACCGATACAGCTTTACAACAAATCGTTGATTTCTTAAAAGCGGAAGATATATTTGACGATACCATTGTTTTAGTGCTTTCAGATAATGGTGCAGCACCAGGAAGTGCGCCTGTACCAAGTATTGATGTCCGTCGAATTTCTTATTTAGGGCCAGAACCTTTTGCAGAAAAAATGGCTTTGCTTGATTCGATGGGGACCGATGATTCTTATGGTGGTTCGTCCACAGGTTGGTCGCAGGTAAGTAATACGCCTTTGAAATGGTATAAAGCGGACACCTATGGCGGTGGCACTCGTGCTCCGTTAATTATGAATTGGGTTAATGGCAAATTGCCACAAAATCAGATATGTGAGCAGTATCATCATGTCATTGACATCGTCCCTACCCTACTCGATTTAATCAATCAACCTTTTCCTAAAAAAGTTAATCATCAGGAAATATTACCGATTCAAGGAACCAGTTTTGCCTACGCTTTTGATAAACCTAAAATGCCCACTCGAAAGGAAGTGCAGTATTTTGAGACTTTAGGCGATAGAGCGATTTGGGTTAACGGTTGGAAAGCAGTCACTCGACATAAACAAGGCGACCCTTTTGATAAAGATATTTGGGAATTGTACCATGTAGAAAAGGACTTTGCAGAAATTAATAACTTAGCGGACACCCAATCAGAAAAATTACAAGCCCTCATCAATATCTGGTTTCAGGAGGCAGAACGGTATGATATTTTGCCGATGGATGACGATACCATCAAGTTATATGCCGCTGCTGTACCACCACCTAAAGCACGCTATTATTTCTTCCCTGGTATGACTCGTTTAGACCGTTTATCCGCACCTGATATTTTTCAATATAATAGTCATTGGAGTATCACAGTAAATTTTAATACCAATCAAGCAAATGGCGTCATCTTATCCTCTGGAGATAGCGGTGCTGGGTATGAATTATATATGAAAGATGGCTTTGTGGTGTTTAGCTATACCTATGTGCGAAAGGACGTAACGGTGGTGCAATCAAGCACCCGAATTCCCAAAGGAAAACAGACCATTACCCTTCAAATGAAAAAAACGGGTAAACGAACAGCCGACATTACGTTTTTACTAGCCAATGCCGTCATAGGAGAAGGACAATTACCTCGAATGTGGGAAATTTATACACCCAATTCTGGTTTGCGTTGTGGAGAGAATCGACATGCACCTATTAGTCGAGATTACGAGCCACCTTTTGTTTTAGAGGGCTTGGAGAAGGTGGTGATTGATGTGGCGCTGTAACACAACTCTCTGAGTTGTGTTATAACCAAGCTACCAGTTAGTATTGAACAGATACATTATTTTATTACTTGTTTTCACAACTCAGAGAGTTGTGTTACTCACTTGTTTTGCGCAACTCAGAGAGTTGCGTTACTTACTTATTACTCAATTTCCACAACTCAAAGAGTTGTGTTACACTCAACAATTATGATAACCAGCACAGACAGAATCCTAACCACACATGTAGGCAGTTTACCCCGTTCTAAAGCAGTAACGGATTTAGTGTTTGCCAAAGAACAAGGCAAAGGCATTGATGAAGAACTATTCGACCGCACCATCAAGGAGGCAGTTGACGCAGTAGTAGCTCGACAGAAAGAAGTTGGCGTAGATATAGTGAGTGACGGAGAAATGAGTAAGATTAGTTATGCTACTTATATCAAAGACCGAATTACTGGTTTTGCAGGAGATAGTCCAAGGAATGCACCAAAAGATTTGGAGGAATTCCCTGGCTTTTTGCAGCGAGCAGCGAAAGGTGGTGGCACACCTACCTACTCTCGACCTTGTTGTGTCTCCGCTATTAAAGTACAGAGTACTTTGCCATTAGAGGCAGACATTGCCAATTTTCAGGCAGCCTTAAACAAGCACCAACCAACGGATGCTTTTATGAATGCCGCATCTCCAGGAGTGATTGCTTTATTTTTACCCAATAAGCATTATAAAACACAAGATGCATATTTGGAGGCTTTGGCAGAGGCGATGCGAGTCGAATACGAGGCGATAGTAAAAGCTGGATTTATCTTACAATTGGATTCTCCTGACTTAGGCTTGGGTCGGCACATGATTTTTAAAAATGAAACCGAGGCAGATTACGTAAGATTAGCAGAGCAACATGTAGAAGTTTTAAATCATGCTATGCGCAATATTCCTAGCGATAAGGCTAGAATGCACGTCTGTTTTGGCAATTATGAAGGGCCCCATCATCATGATGCGCCAATGAGTTTAGTTTTGCCAATTGCTTTGAAAGCTAAACCACAGGGGCTATTATTTGAAACCTCTAACCCTCGTCACGCGCATGAATGGACCACTTTTAGAGATGCTAACATTCCTGATGATAAGATTTTAATTCCAGGGGTATTAGATTCTACCACTAATTTCATAGAGCATCCTGAATTAGTAGCTCAACGAATAGAACGTTTTGCCAATATTGTTGGAAAGGAACGGGTAATGGCAGGAACAGATTGTGGGTTTTCTACTTTTGCTGGTTTTGGTGCAGTAGACGAGGATATTGTTTATGCTAAACTCGCATCGATGGCGGAAGGGGCTAAGATTGCTAGTGGGCGGTTGTGGGCTTGAATTAGAGATGATTGCAACTTGCAATTCTGCTTTTACTGCCTTATTCCCGTTGCGATATAAATTAGCGATCGCCCAACCAAAATGCCAAACGGCATGGTTCCAATCCAATAAGGTGAAAGGTTTGATATCATAGAACATTTCTATAACTTGCACGGCAAGTGAACCGTAAAACAGATGGGTGGCAAAAATCGAAGCATAGCAGGGCTGCGGTTCTATTTTTAGGATTTAATTTGTCACACACTCAAATCATTTCTTTATCTTACACCTTAATTTATTTCGTAACTACTTAGGAGGATTTGTTTTTTCTGATTTTTTTGAAAAAAATCAGAAAAAACAAATCTCCCCACCCTCGGCTGAGAGAGGAGTTCTTTTTTTCTTAAAAATGAATTTAGTCATTGATTTCATATTAGTTACCAGCATTATTGGGGTTTTATTCATTCTATTCCTTTTACTTCGGAGGAAGCAAATAAATTTATCTCAAAAAATATTAGCTGCTCTTTTTATAGTATTGTTTTTTGTTATAACTGGGTTTTATTCCAATTTACATCAGTTAAAGATTATTCATTATGTAAGTTTCTTATTTTACTTTACAGCTGGGTATATAGCAGGTCCCCTTTTTTATCTCTATATCAAATCTTTGTTTCAACCTACACAAGACTTACTTAGAAAAAACTGGAAACATTTTATTCCTACCTTGCTCATTTTATTACTTTGGAATATTCCTGCTTTGCTATCTAATTATAAAGGAGCATTTATTTTTCCTTATTTAAAGATACTAGCAAAGAATAATTTTGAGCTGATTGAAACTGTACTACAATTACTTTTCTTTATTTTCTATTGTGTGCTATCCCTTCGGCTATTAAAGCAGTACCGAAAAACGCTTAAAGAAAACTACTCTACCCTAGTAGATAAAGATTTACTTTGGGCCAAATATCTAATTATTGGTAGTTTGATAGCGATGAGTCTAAATGGGGTATTGATGATTTTGCAGGTTAGCTTTGGTGAAGCTTCTTGGAATTCGGATAATTTGACCGCTTTTCCTTTAGCCATTATGCTCGTCTATTTAGGGTATCATGGTGTATTGCAATCACAGGTTTTATTGCCTGAATTCATCAACAATCAGCCAATTCCTGAAACTGTTCCAAAAGCAAAAGAACCGATAATCAAACATCCGCTAACAAATGTTTCAAAAGCAAAAGAACCAACTATCAAACATCCGCTAACAAATGTTCCAGAAATGGAGATAGCCAAATTAAAAGAGCGATTAATGGAAGTTTTGGAAAAAGAAAAGCCTTATCTAAATGAAGAACTGACTTTAGGCGTATTAGCCAATTTAATCCCTACTTCAGACAAAAAATTATCTGCTTTATTAAATCATTATGTAAAAGCTACTTTTTATAATTTTATTAATAGCTATCGAATTACTGAAGTAAAAGCAAAAATAGCAGATGATGCTTATGCCCATTATACGCTTTTAGCCATTGGCTTACATTGCTGAAAAAATCAATTTCGAGGTAAATAATTTGATGCACCCCAGAACAACGGTCAATATTAACGGACAACAAGAAACCGTAAAAATAGATTTAGGGTCTTCCGGAGGTATAAACATTAAGGTAGCCAAAAATACTTATAACCAACTAAAGGATAGTCCAGACAAAACAGTTATTGAAGGATTTGGACGATACTCTAGAGCTATATCTGGCTATGGTGACCCACTTTCCACAAAATTTGCTCGAACCAATCAAGTTAGTATAGGTAATCTTATTAATACCGATGAGATAGTCCTTTTCAAAACCAATGGTTCCTCTACCATAGGCAACCAATTCTTTAAAAATTATCGGGTGATTTTAAATTGGTTTGAAAAAGAGATGATTTTAATTCCTAATTTGGACCCACCAACAAACGATTTACAAAACTTCGGTTTCAGACCAATTTTTAAAGATAATAAACCAGCCATAGGATTTATTTATACTAATTCAAGTGCCGCTAAAGTTGGCTTAGATATCAACGATGAAATTATCGCTATAAATGGAATAGCTATTCAAAACAGATCAAAATCTGATTGGTGTGCGGTTAAAAACGAGTTAGACAATACGCTGCAAAATAGTCTTTCCATTACAATTCGGAGAAATGGGAAAAATATGGAGTTTACTTTGGAGAAAATGGACTTAATATAGGTGTCGATATTTGAAGATTGAATATTCTAGCTGTACAAAAGCCGTTCAACATCTGTTGGTGAACGGCTTTTGCTATTTTTAAAACATCGGTGTGCTTTTACGTAGCCGTAGCTAATGCCCGATTTCTCCTGAATAATTGATTTGCAAATTGAAGTATTTAACGTAGCTGGGCAGAAAGTACTTAATTTATCGTATCGGAAAAACATTGGAACAGGTCACTATTAAATACCCTTTGATGCCAGTCAATTGTCTAATGAACTGTATTATTGTAAAATCAAAGTGGGTAAAGACGCACATACAGCTTCTTTTGTGAAGGGTAGTTTATAACTTTCATTTTGGTGAAATTAGTCCAAAATCAAAGATTTTAGTGCTTTTTATAATAACATATCCTTCAAAAATACATTAACTAATGAGCTTACGATATGCTTGATGTAACAAGTTAAGTTCTGTAATGTAGATAGATGCCTTTTGCTGAAATCTCTCCCAACTGTTTCCCATAGACTGATACTTTGACATAAATTTATTTAAATTAGTATTTATTCTATGGTTAAAAGCGGTTTTCAAATTATCTAGATCATTTTTTGCGATGGTACCTATATTTTTTGCTTTCTTCATTAATTGATTATGTAAGGCATTATAATTATCTCTTATTCTTTTTTTTTCTTCTTGGTACAAAAGGATGATTCGTTGCTGTTCTTTGGCAATTTTTACTTTTTGTTGTTCAAATTTTTGTTGTTCAATAGCTATTACACTTCTATGATGTATTTTTAGTTTATTATATTCATTTTCGACTGATTGCCTGCCTACTGTAAAATTTATATTTATTGAATTGGTTTTGTCGTTTAATTGCACATAAAGAGCGCGTTCTTTTTTGTCTGTCAATATTTTTTTTTCTATCAATGATTGCGGAACATTAGATTTACGTTTAAGAGCATCTCGTCTAGCATTTCTTTCTTTCTCATCAAGTTTACTATATTCTGTTTGAATATTTTTAAGTATTTTTACTTTTTCGCTATATGGCAAAGCCTGAGGAATAGAGGTAGGTATATCTCTTATTTTTGATTTTCTCCATTTTTCTAGGCACTTTGCTCTATATCCTGCTATACCACGTACTTTAACCCATTCGCCATTTTTAGTAAGAATAGAACCACTAGAATCAATAGCCGTAAAATCTGCAGCTGTTCTAATATTGTGATTTGCAAGTGCAAGTGCTAGATTTTTAGGACTGGCATAAGGGTCTATGAATATATTTCGAGCATCATGTTTTATTTTATGGTTTTGGGCATGATTAGCGATAAAATTACCTTGATAATCTTCCAATTTATTAAACAATGCTTTATTCTCTCTTGCTTTTAAGTTTTTTCTTTTTTCATTAATCTGTTCTAAAATATCATTAAGTAATACATCCTGATTAGAGATATATTTATTTTCTAGAACAGTTATCTCTTTTTTTATGGCTTTTATCTGATTTTTAATTGTCTCTGTTGCTTGTTTAATTTTTGCACTTTCGTTTGCTATCAATTCTTGTTTAAGTTGATGTAATTTATTTCCTTTAATTTTGAACTGTTGTTCAATAGGCTCTATAAAAGTGGCATAATATTGACGCAATTTAATATCATAATTAGAGGAGTTATTAAGTTTCTTTTTTTCTAGCATACTAAGTTCTTGCTCTTCTTTTAGTATTAATTGTTTTCCCTCTTGGTCAAGCAATCGAAAAGAGGCAATATAATCCTGTTTTTTCGTTTGAATAATTCGATAGAACTCCTGATAAATATTATTTAGTTCATCGTAGAATTCATTTTTCAATTGTCTGAAAGCTTTAATTTTATGTTCTGCCTCAAGTTGAATTACTATCCATTTTGACTCTTTTTTAATAATTTCTTCTACTAATGACTCTAGTTTAGAAGCCCCCGTAAGCTTTCCCCAAATGCGCTTTATCCCTGTGGACTTGTTAAGATTTAGTAAATTACAATCTTTTAATTTTGGACTAAAAGTAAAATAGTTGTTTCTAGGAATTGAGAATTCAAAATTTAGATAACAATATTCTTGGGAAGGTAATAATCGATTGACTTTAATGATAGATGTAGGAGAAAGAATATGACACCAATCATTTGCTGAGGGTCTTAATTTAGGGGATATATGTCCTTTATCGAAACAATCTTGAAAAAAAATCTGAATACTTCTATCCAATTTCCTAATAATACTATGTGGTGGTGGAATCATCTGAAATTTATCCTGATTTGCACCATTAGGATATAAACCTCTTTCAATTTTTCCACTTACATCTGTTATTCCATCAAAAGGTGATCTACAAGTACCCACAAACGGATGAATACCGCTCATCAATCTATAGAACATGACTCCCAAACTGAACCTATCCCACGTTTCAGGAATTAGTGCTTTACCAGGCTTAATTCCTTTATAATATTCCACAGGTATATAATCTGGGGTAGCAACTGCTGCTGGATATAAAACATTATTATTTTTTATTACCTGAATACTATCTATATCAATAATAGAAATTAAACCATTTGCTTGGACTATTATATTTTCTGGTTTCATATCTACTAAAACATAGTTGCCTAGAGAATGAATTTGAAAAACTGCTGCTGCAATATTAAAACAAAGTTTTTTTCTATTTTGGAGTGCTTGTGGATTTTGAAAATCAAAATGACTCCAATTACTTCCCAATTTTGGAGGCAAATTTAGACCACACAAAAGTTCCAAGTTTTCTCCTTTTGCTTCATGCATTGTAAATCCTACAAATTTTCCATTTTCATAAACACTTTGATTAGTCCATATAATGGGATAGTGTCCATTTTGAGATTGGATGCTTGGAGGATTAGCAACTAGATACTCAACTTTATGCTCTCGTTCTTTTGTTTGCTTGTTTGGTTTGTAGATTTTAACAACTTGATTCTTAAAACTAGAGGGTGCGATTATTTTGTGCAAATCGCCTTCTCCACCACTTGCAAAACAAGTAGAATTTACAGTAATACTTACACCATTTTTTAAGGTCAATGTCCTAGACATAACGTTCCTTTTTAACAATATTCTTAGATAAATTAACCACTAAAATCATTGTTTTATCGTCCGTCTCAACTTGAAATTTTGGGTTGCCATTTGTCAAGAATTCAGTCCATAACTCATTTATTTCTTCTTGTGTTTTGCTGGCTTCTTTTAATTGCTTGAGTGCTTCAATATTAGGATTGAAAAAATTTGGATATGGTAAGTTAGGATCAAAGTATATTTCTTTCTCTTTGTCGAATAAATTAATTTGGAAAGAGGCTTTTTCGCAACCATCGCTTAATAAGCAAAAGGCTTCAACGGGATTGTTAATTACCTTAAATGTTATATATTTATCAATAGCAGAATCATCCCAGATTTTGGAAGTTATAAAAACTGTTTCATTAGCAAATTCGCCTTGAAATGGTTTAAATAGACTTTTCCATTCTCCATTCTCCAAATAGCCACCTCTACCATCACCTATTTGTACTAATAATAGCCCAAAAGGAAAGAATATCGCACACATACATGTACAGGATAAAGCCTTAAAATCAATATCCTCTTCAGTAGAATAGCTTACTAAATCAGTCTTAACTTGAAATATTGTTTCAAGTGCAGCATCTCTCCAGTTTTCGGTGGAAGGAAGTTGGTCAATCCATTTATTATTTTCAATAAGTTCTTTAAAGTGTCGATAAGCAAAATTGCAGACTTGAGTTGCTCCTATATGAGAAAACTCACACGAACCTGCACCATCGCAAACTATTGCTATTCCATAGCCATTTTCAAACTTAGTTAAACAAGCATCTTGACATGGAATTTTTTCTGTAACATGACCATTTCCAATGACTGAAGCATAGGCAGCTACCCAGTTAAATTCTTCATTCATAAGATTAATCAATTATCATTTGTGCCCAACCAGAAGCAGGTGGCAAACTAAGTATGTCTCCTTCCTTTGATTTGGTAATAACTCCAATACTATTACTTAGCCATTTGAAAAACTCGCTGAATGCTAAGCCTTTTAATTTCATGGGTGGCGTATGGGTAGGAGTAATAGAGGCAAGTTTCGTATGATTATATCCTTCCACTCCTAGAGCATAAAGGGTAAATGATTTACTATCGACCTTATTACGTACTTCTATTGATAAGCCTCCCATGTCTTGATCTGAATCAGGTTCACCATCTGTTATTAAAATCATCATCGGACGGTAATAACTTTGACCTGTTTGTTTGTACCATTGCTTTCTTGTATCAATCAAATCCATTCCTAATCTGACTGCATCGACTAGTTTGGTAGTACCACTAGTAGATAAGGTTGGCATTTGGAAGTTACTTAAAAGGGAAGGTTCTTGGATGGTACTTATACTACTTCCGAATGTAACGATTGCTACCTCCAGTCTCTGGGAAGCAATGAAATCATTTAATACCTCTTGATGAAAAGCTTGTAATCCTCTATTTAATTCATTAATAGACTTGTTACCCTTTAAGAAATGCCTATATGAAATAGCTATTTTTTCGTTAGTTTTCTCTAAAAAATCCTTGAATAGTCTTTCTATTGAAGTATTTTTTAGAGGAAAATAACGGAAAAAGAGCATTTCAGATAGGTGTTTCTTAAAGGGTAACAAGTCTAATAGGGTTTCCACCCATAGATCCAGATACATCTAAAACTAAAACGCATAAACACTTTTGTTCATAATTTTCTGGTGACTCTACACCTACTCCAAATGGATTCATAATTATTAGTTTTTAAAATTTACTTATTTTACATCTAAATTAAATTTCTGTTTCTTTTATATTAGGAAGGTCTGAATTTTGTTAAAACTATTGTTCTGATTTTTGCCTTTTAGAAAATAATTTATTATTGCTTCTTAAGTTTAGCTATTTTTTCTGTTTATATATTTGTTTACATTACAAAAATTATGATTGAAATGAAACCTACAACAATCAAGAAATTTTTATTAAAAAGAAAAAATTGAAATTCAAATAATATAGACTAAGGGAAATAATAAAAGCCCGAAAAAGGATACCAGAATATTTAAGTAATCTGTCCATCATTTTGGCATTGTATAATTACAAAAATATCTTTTTGAAAATCTTGGAGAAGTGGCTCTAATGGAGTTGTTTAAAACTGATTTTTGGAATAATGTCATGTTGTGGTTGTAGTTTTGTATAAATAAATTGTTTATACTTAAATATTAGATTTTTTCTTAATATTATCAAATTATTACGCTATGACCGCCAAATTCGGTCATCTATCTAAAAATCAATAAGTTAAAAAAAGAGAAAAGGAAAAAAGAGAGTAAATAGAGCAAAGATTTAGATAATAATTCTTTGAAGTTGAAAAGATATTGACGTATTGTAGAAAAAAAACTACCATATTTGAGTATAAATTCTGCAATACGACACAAATGACATAAAAAAATATTTATAATAAGCTAAAGAACAGCTTCTATGAAAATTGTCCAGTACAAATTTACGAAGAATTACACACAAAATTCGGTTGGAAAAGAAGAACATTTCAACGGAAAATAAAAACCTTTAATCTGTTATCGTCTTATAATAGGAACTCAAAATTCTATACACTACCAGAATTAGGCAAATTTAATAGGTATGGAATATGATCGTACCAGAATAATCCAAAATTTAAAAAAAATTGAAGCACATTAATATGCCAACCGAATTTGGCGGTAATAGTTATTACGAATTATTTTTAGTGTGGATTTAGTATTAGGTTGTAAT
>ENA-ORXT01005227-ORXT01005227.1-marine-metagenome-genome-assembly--contig:-NODE-5227-length-12847-cov-4.343696_pt1 | contig 12847 bp, 10 predicted proteins | sample MGYA00237868_ERZ511482 | MGnify/ENA metagenome assembly ERZ511482 | reverse complement strand
GCCGGAGACATCGCCAAATACATCGAAGGAGAAGCAGTCGTCATGACCAACATGGACATGAGTGAAGCCATCGGCATGATCGCCCAGGAAAAGGGGATCACCGAAGAGACATTGCTGCACGTGCTGGTCGACGCCCTCGCCTCGGCGTACAAGCGCCGCGACGACGCCGCCGACGAAGTGGTCGTCGAAGTCAACCCCGAGACCATGGAGTTCTCCTTCATCGGCTACGACGTCGACGAGGACGGCAACTGGGTCAACGAGCGTGACGACACGCCCAAGAAGGAAGAGATGGGCCGCATTGCGGCCATGACCTTCCGCCAGGTGATGAATCAGCGCATCCGCGAAGTCGAATCGGACCGCAAGTTCGAGGAGTACGCGAACCGCGAGGGTGACATCGTCACCGGCATCATCCAGCGCACCGACGCCCGCTACACGCTCCTCGACCTGGGGCGCGCGGAAGCGTTGCTGCCGCAGGCCGAACAGGTTCCGTTCGAGCGTCCCGCGCAGGGCGACCGTCAGAAGGCCTACATCGTCGAAGTGCGCCGCACGCCCAAGGGTCCTCAGATCGTCGTCTCGCGTACGCACCCGGGCCTCATCAAGCGGCTCTTCGAACTCGAAGTGCCCGAGATCGCTGACGGCATCGTCGAGATCAAGGCATGCGCACGCGAGCCCGGTCACCGCACCAAGATCGCCGTCTGGTCCAATGACCACAACGTCGATCCCGTCGGCGCCTGCGTCGGCGCCCGTGGTGGCCGCGTCCGTATGGTCGTCAACGAGATGCGTGGCGAGAAGATCGACATCGTCCCGTTCAGCGAGGATCTCGCCGACTTCGTTGCGAAAGCACTGTCGCCCGCCAAGGTCACCCAGGTCAACATCTCCGACGACGGCACCGCCGCCGACGTGATCGTGCCCGACCACCAGCTCAGCCTGGCAATCGGCCGCGAAGGTCAGAACGCACGCCTCTCGGCACGCCTCACCGGCGTCCGGGTGGACATTCGATCCGAGACGCAACTCGCCGAGGGCATTCCGGCAAGCCATGGTCGTGACTCCGACGTCGAGTACGCCGTGGGCGAGTGGCGCCCCAACGCCGAGACCGGCGAGAACGAGTGGCACGCCGCTGACGGCACCGTCATCAGCGAGTCCGAATGGAACAAGCAGGTCGAAGACGCAGAGGCCAAGGCTGCTGCCGACGAGGCTGCTGTGCCAGAAGTGACCGAAGAACTCAAGGCAGGCACGTGGGCCGGCTCGGTGTTGCCGATGTCTGACCCTGACCAGGTGCCGCCCGGATTCGAGATCAAGGCCAACGAGGAGAGCGATCTGTACCACGTGCCTGGATCGCGCTACTACGACCAGACCAGAGCCGAATTGTGGTTCCGCTCGATCGACGCCGCCGAAGGTGCCGGGTTCAGCCCGGCAGGTGGCTCGGCCGACACGTCCGACGACGACGTCGCCGACACGACCGACGACACCGCAGCTGCGGCAACTGAGGCCGCCGAGGAAGTCGAGGCGCCAGCCGCCGAGGCAACCGAGGCTGCGGCTGACACCGACGCAACGGAGGCCGCTGATGCAACGGATGCCCCCGACGCCGAGACGAGCAGTGAGGCAGACGACTGAACGACACGAACCCGTCCGCAGCTGCATCGGCTGTCGAACCCGACATCCGCAGTCCGCACTCGTGCGGATCACGCGGACCGGAACCGACATCACCATCGATGGTCCCAGCAGCGGTCGAGGGGCGTGGCTCTGTCAGGACACCAGTTCTGACGGGAACGAAAATCAACAACGTCGAATTGCGGAGGAGTGTCTCGAATCCGCAATCACGAAACGAGCATTTGCTCGGGCGTGGCGCATCGATATCGGTGCGAACGACATCACGAACATCAGAAGACTCACCGGCACCTCGTGACGCCGGTGCGATGTGCATTCATTGGCACATCGGCGAGGGAATGACGACTGGGAAAGGTTGAATCGGAACGTGGCAGCAAAGAAGATCAGAATCCACGAGCTCGCCAAAGAGCTCGGGATGACCAACCAGGAGGTCCTCGACCTCTGTGGCAAGCTCGGCGTCGCCGCCAAGGGCCCCTCCTCGTCATTGCAAGAGGCGTACGCCGACATGGTGACCCGTCGCGCCCAGCGCGACGAACTCACACGTGACGAGCAGCCCGAAGAGCCGAAGCCCGTCAAGAAGACGGCTGCCAAGAAAAAGGCCGCTGCCAAGAAAGCGCCGGCCAAGAAGAAGGCCGCAGCAGCGAAGGCTTCGGCCAAGAAGAAGGCCGCAGCCACGACCGCCGAGCCTGACGCCAGTGTCGACGACGCTCCGGTGGAAGCGGCACCGGCAGCCGAAACGGCCGCCGTCGAACCCGCCGCAGCCGAACCCGCCGCCGTCGAACCCGCCGAGGTCGTCGAAGCCGCGGCGGTGGCGAAGCCCGCAGTGCCGCCGCCCGCACCAGCTCCTACCCCGGCTCCGAATCCAGCCCCCGCACCAGCTCCTGCCCCGGCTCCAAGGCCAATGAGCGCCGCTGACGCCGTCGTTGCTGCCGCTGAAGGGTTGCTGCCCGTCGGCGAATCTCCCACGGTCGCACCGGCTGCCGCAGCAGCGTCGGCTCCCGAGCCGCCCGCCCCTGAGCCGCGCCAGCCCGCACCGGCCTCCACCCCCGAGGTGGCTGCCGAACCTGCGCCGCGAGTCATCTCCAGCGCACGTCCCGACGCCGACGGCCGCCCGCCCGAGCCTGCTCCGGGTGCAGCCGCAGCTGCTGACACCGCAGCAGCGCCCGCCACACCGCGACCGGTTTCGCCGAGTGGCAAGGCTGTACCGCCGCCACCCGCCATTCGGCCGCTGTCGCCAAGTGGCAAAGTCATCCCGCCGCCACCCGGTTCGGCTCGTCCGCAACCCGGTTCCAACACCCGACCTGGCGGTCGCCCGGGCGGTTACGCGCCGCGCCCCGGTGGCGGCCCGGCCCGTCCTGGTGGCGGCCCCGGTGGTCCTGGTGGCGGTCCCGGACGTGGGCCAGGCAACCGGCCCAGCGGTCAGCGTCGGCCTCCTCGCCGTACCGGCCGACGCCGTCGTCGTCGCGATCAGGACGATCTTCAACCGCAGGACATGGGGTACACGTCGTCCGACGTTCCCGTGCCGGAGGGCGAGATCGTCATCGAGCGTGGCGTCTCGGCGCAGGAGTTCGGCCCCAAGCTGAACCGCACGTCTGCTGACGTTCTGCGCTTCTTGCTGAACAACGGCGAAATGGTCACTGCGACCATGACGCTCGCTGACGAGCAGATGGAGCTCTTTGCGCTCGAAGTCGGCGCCGAAGTCCTCCTCGTCGAGCCCGGCCAGCAGGAAGAAGTCGAACTGCAAAAGTTGTTCGACGACTCCGACGACGACGAGGATCTCGAGCCCCGCGCTCCGGTCATCACGATCATGGGCCATGTCGACCACGGCAAAACGACGCTGCTCGACCACATCCGAGGCGCCAATGTCGTCGACGGTGAGGCCGGTGGCATCACCCAGCACATCGGCGCCTACCAGGTGCACAACGAGAACGGTTCGGTCACGTTCCTCGACACCCCGGGTCACGCTGCGTTCACGCAGATGCGTGCTCGCGGTGCCGATGCGACCGACATCGTGGTGCTCATGGTCGCCGCCGACGACGGCCTGATGCCGCAGACGATCGAAGCCATCAACCACGCCCGCGCTGCCGACGTGCCGATCGTGGTCGCTGTCAACAAGATCGACAAGGACAACGCCGACCCAGCGCGAGTGCTCACGCAACTCGCCGAGTACGAACTCGTTCCCGAGTCGTGGGGCGGCGACACGGTCGTCGTCGAGATGTCTGCGCTCCAGGGTGTGGGTGTCGACGAGATGATCGAGCAGCTCCAAGTCGTTGCCGAGATTGAAGACCTGCAGGCCAACCCGAACGGCCGTGCCAAGGGCATTGTCATCGAGGCGCAGCTCGACAAGGGTCGCGGTCCAGTGGCCACGATCCTCATCGACAAGGGCACCCTCAAGGTTGGCGACCCAATCGTCGCCGGTGGTGCCTGGGGCAAGGTCCGGGCCATGATTAACGACAAGGGCGAGCAGATCAAGTCTGCTGGTCCGTCGACCCCGGTCCAGGTGCTCGGTCTGTCCGATGTCCCCGAAGCTGGCGATGAGTTCCGTACCGCTCCGAACCCGAAGGTCGCTCAGGCCGTCGGCGAGGCTCGTGCGATCCGCCTCAAGGCCCGTCACCTCCGCGAAGACAGCCGGGTCAAGACCGGCACCAAGCTCGAGGATCTGTTTGCGCAGATTCAATCGGGCGAGAAGGCATCGCTGAACATCATCCTCAAGGCTGATGTCCAGGGTTCCCTGGAAGCCGTCACCGAGTCTCTGCGTCGCCTCGAGCGTCCTGAAGTCGATTTGCAGTTCGTGCACCGGGCTGTCGGCGGCATCACCGAGAACGACATCACGTTGGCGAACACGACCAACTCGACGATCCTCGGCTTCAACGTCCGTCCCGACGGCAAGGCCCGCAAGCTGGCCGAGCAGGAAGAAGTCGAGATCCGGCTGTACGAGATCATCTACAAGCTGCTCGAGGACATCGAGCAGGCGATGATCGGCATGCTCGACCCCGAGTTCGAAGAAGTGGTCACCGGCGAAGCCGAGGTTCGCGAGATCTTCCGGGTTCCGAAGCAGGGTGCGATTGCGGGTTGCATGGTGTCGTCCGGCGTCATCACTCGTGGCTCCAAGGTCCGCTTCATCCGCGACGGCACGATCATCTGGAAGGGTGCAATCGAATCGTTGCGCCGCTTCAAGGACGATGCCAAGGAAGTCCGCGAGGGCTTCGAGTGCGGAATCGGTCTCGACGACTTCCAAGATCTCAAGCCCGGCGACATCATCGAGACCTTCGAAGACCGCGAGATGGAGCGGAGCTGACCGGTCGCGGTCACGTTGTGCCTGGCAGAACGTGACCGCTTGGCACAACGTGACCGCTTCTCGACAGGTCGACGTCGTTGCCCGTGGTCACGAAGTGCCTGGCACAACGTGACCGGTATGATTCTCTTCATGGCTCATCCCGACGCGACCAAGCAGCCGGATCTCGACTTCTTCTGGGATCCCGTTTGACCATGGGCCTGGATCACCTCCCGTTGGGTGGTGGATGTGCAACAACAGCGTTCCTACGAGGTCGACTGGCGATTCATCTCGCTGTGGATTCTCAACGAGGAGCAACAGGGCGACTGGTACACCCCTGAGTACCGGGCCGGTCACTACCTCGGCCACAAGGGCCTGCGGATCGCGAACGCCATCCGGTTGCAGGAAGACGGCGAAGCCGTTGGCGCCTGGTACACGGCCCTCGGTGAGGCGCTGCACCTGAACAACCGTCGCGATGAGGCGCGTGCTGACAATGCGGCGTTCCTCGAAGCGGTGCTCGACGACGCCGGCTTCTCGGCGGCGTACCTGAGCGACTCGGACGACGAGAGTCACGACGCTTACATCCGTTCCGAAACCGAACTGGCACTGAGCCGGACCGGCAAGGACGTCGGCACACCGATCCTCACGTTCCGGCCTGGCAGCGAACGGGAGGGCAGCTTCTTCGGTCCGGTCATCTCCAAGGCCCCCAAGGGTGAAGAGGCCAAGGATCTGTGGGACGCCGTCGAGAAGCTCGCCACGTCGGGCGTCGCCGAACTCAAGCGCTCGAACCGGGCAGCCCCGGACTACACCTGATCTGTTACAGATGGTGCCTGGCACCATCTGTAACGCTCGATCAACCCAACAAGGAGCCTTTCATGGCACAACGACGTGGTCGTAATACCGGCCAGAAATACCCCCGAAGCGCTCGCGTCGGTGAAACGCTGCGCGAGATCATCGCTGAGGATCTGGTCCGCCTCGACGACGAACGACTGGAGTTCGTGTCGGTCACATCAGTCGACGTCGACCCCGAGTTGAACCGAGCCATCGTGTTCTTCGACTCGTTGAACGGCGAAGACGGGGATGCCGACATCGTCGAAGCACTCGACGAGTATCGGGTCCGCCTGCAGTCTTCGATTGCTCGCCAGATCAAGGCAAAGAAGACACCGATCCTGAGCTTTCAGCCCGACATCGTGATCCGCTCGGCAGAGCGCATCGAAACGATCCTGCGGGCCGACCGCGAACGTGACACCACGTATCGCTCGCCCGAAGCGACTGACTGACGTCGTCATAGGGCTCGAAAGATGGCGCGTAAGAAGCCTGCGAACACACACGGCATAGCGGTCGTCGACAAGCCGTCCGGGGTGACCAGCCATGACGTCGTCGGGATGCTGCGCAAGCGCTTCGGTGAGCGTCAGGTCGGCCACGGGGGGACCCTCGACCCGAGTGCGACCGGCGTGCTCGTCGTGGCGGTCGGCAAGGCCACCAAGCTGCTGCGCTTCGTCGAGAAGACGAAGAAGGCCTACCTCGGCGAGATCGTCCTCGGGACGGAGACCAACACCCTCGATGCCGACGGTGAGGTGACTGCGACACACGACATGTCCGGCGTCACCTTCGAGCAGGCGCAGACCGCTGTCGCCGAGCACCTCACTGGTGACATCGAGCAGATTCCGCCGATGGTGTCGGCAATCAAGATCGACGGCAAACGGCTCCACGAGCTGGCCCGTGCCGGTATCGAAGTCGAACGGCCGCCGCGGCCGGTGACGATCCACTCGTTCCAGTTAGTGCCGACCGACGAGCCGCACGTCTTTCTCGCTGCGGTCGAGTGCGCGCCGGGGACCTACGTACGAACCCTTGCCGCTGACCTGGGCACCCTGCTCGGTGGCGGAGCTCATCTCCGGAACCTTCGCCGAACCGCAGTCGGTCGGTTCACGATCGGCGAGGCAGCAGGCCCCGACGACTGCGTCCTGCTCCCGGTCGAGGAAGCCGTGCGAACACTGGACCGAATCGACATCACCTCCGACCTCGCGGATCTGGTCGCCAACGGTCGGGTGTTGCCGACCTTCGATGGCACGGGCCCCTGGGCGCTGTTCGACCCGGCCGGCGTGCTCGTTGCCGTCTACGAGGCGTTCGGCGACGAAGCGAAACCCGCAGTCGTCGTCCCGCGCACCTAACCAGGAGATCCGTCTCGGGTCAAGTCTGAACCGGGTTCGTTTGGTACCCGGCCCGAAACGAATCAGCTGTTGCAATGCTCCCGGGCCGAGTGGGTGCTGCCGTGAGGCGAGCGATATCGTCCTGGCCGTGCAGATCATCACCGACCAGTCGACGCCCGCCTTCGCTGGCCAGCGCGCGGTCATCACGATCGGCGCCTACGACGGCGTGCACCTGGGGCATCAGGCTGTGATCTCCCACGTGCGCCAACGAGCCGCTGACCTCGGTGCGCTGTCCACAGTCGTCACGTTTGATCGCCATCCTGCCTCGGTGGTGAGGCCCGAGTCGGCGCCGTTGCTGCTCACCTGTGACGACCAGAAGTTGGAGCTGCTCGAAGCGACTGGCGTCGATGCTGTCGTCGTGGTTCCCTTCAACACCGAGCAGGCTGCAGAGAGCCCGGAGTCCTTCGTCGAGCGAGTGTTCGTCAACTGTTTGAGCACGCAGCTCATTGTCGTCGGTGAAGACTTCCACTTCGGTCGTCACCGCGACGGCAACGTCGACCTACTCCGCAAGCTCGGTGCCGAACATGGCTTCGAGGTCGAACCACTCGAGCTGTTGTCTCGCCTCGATGGCGTCGGCGAACCAGTGAGCAGCACTGCTATCCGGCGTGCACTCGCAGGTGGCGACGTGACTCGGGCGAACGAGATGCTCGGCCATGTCTTCGAGGCACGCGGCTCGGTTGTCACGGGCGATCAGCGTGGCCGCCTCCTCGGCTTTCCAACCGCCAACGTCGAGGTGTCGAACACGATCTCGTTGCCGGCCGACGGGGTGTACGCCGGTTGGTACGAGCGCCCGACCGGAGAGCCACATGCCTGCGCAATCAACCTCGGGCGTCGCCCCACGTTCTACGAACACGCCGACAGCTCGCTCCTCGAAGCACACCTGCTCGACTTCGAGGGTGACCTGTACGGCGAGGATGCTCGGGTCCGCTTCACGCATTTCCTGCGCAGCGAGCGCAAGTTCGATGGCATCGAGGCGCTGAAGGAACAGCTCGACCTCGACATCGCTCACGCAGCGCAATTGCTGCGCTGAGCGCTCAGCCCGGCCAGATGACCTGACCGTCGGCGTCGTAGATCCCGGCGATGATGTCGTTGCCGAGGCGTGAGGCCGCGTCGGGCGTCTCGGCATCGCCAAAGATGCCGATCTCGGCGTATGCGTCGAGTTCGGCCTGCAGCGCAGCGCCGTCGGGCACGCCGTAGCCGACACCGTCGGGTGTCGTTGCTTCGATCAGCGCGGCGTCGGTGTTCCAGCGGAAGATCTCACCGTCGGGCTGGAGGAACATCGGGTTGCCGTTCGAGTTGATCAAGTCGATCGCCACCTGTGCGGCGGCGTCGGGGTCGGCGATTGCGTCAGCGAGGCCACGCATGGTTGCCCGCATGAAGTCTTCGGCGGCGGTCGGGTGCTCACTGATGAACGTCGCGTTGCTGTAGATGATGCCGAACGAGCCGGGAACATCGAAGTCGAGCGGGTCGAAGAGATCGAACTCGATACCGGCACGGTCGAGCGCACCCGGCTCGTTGCTCTTGTAGCCAGGGAAGCCGACAATGGGCTCGATGGCGATGTGGACCAACGGATCGAAGCCGTCGACGAGCACGGTCTGGTAGTCCTCTTCGATGGTCAGGCCTGCCCGCAGCAGCATTGCCTCGACGCTCGGTGGCATCTTGAACTTGACGCCGATCGTCGTGCCGGCGAGGTCCTCCAGCGACTCGACGCCGCTGTCGGACTTGACGATGAGTGAGTCAATGGCGGTACGGCCCTCGACGGCAGTGACCACGAAGTCGGCTTCATTCGCCGTTGCGAACGTGGCGACTTCGCTGAAGGAACCGCCGGACGCGAACTGAGCGTTGTTGTTGGCAATGAGCGGATAGTTGTCGGTCGAGCCGCCCGGCTTGATGTCGACGTCGAGGCACAGATCCTCGTAGTACCCCGCATCGGCAGCGACGAGGATGTCGACGATCGACGCAGCAGCGGCGAAGTCGAAGCCGGTGAGATAGGTGATGGTGCCAGCAGCCTCATTGGCAGCACAGCGGTCCTCCGAGAACGGTTCGCCGGCGGTCACTTCGATGTCGCCGCCAGCCGAGGGCGCCGCAGAGCCGTCCTCGGTCGTGACGTCTGACTCTGCGGGAGCGGCGGAATCAACCGCCGATTCGGTGGGGGCAGCCGAGTCGGCGGTGGGCTCGTCGTCGCTGGAACAGGCGGCGACCACGAGCGTGGCAGCCAGGACAGGGGCGATCAGGTGACGCTTGTGCATGAGGACTCCGAGTGCTGGTGTGGGCGGACGCCCATCGGGTGCACTCAGGCTAACGGTGTGACCGTGGGCCGACCGCCTCAGCGCTGGGACGCATGCCACTTGAGCAGCACGCGTTCGGCTGCGGAAATGGCGACGAGTCCGAGGATGCCGAGCGAGGCAGTGCAGAACACGGTGGTCCACAACACCTCGGCAGCCGTCAGTGGCCGGAATTCGACGCGCGAACCAATCGCGCCGAGGCCGGTCGTGCGGTTCATCCTCGTCTCGCTGTAGTACGTGGCGGCGAGTGATATGCCGAGCGCGAAGCGGGCAGTCGTGAAGATCGACGGCAGCGCTGCGGGGAGCCGGAGGAACCAGAACACCTCCCAGGGCCGCGCATCAACACTGGCCAGGAGCTCGCGCGCTGCCGGGTCGGCTGACTTCATGCCCCCGATCACGCCGAAGGTGAGCACGGGGAATGCCGTGAACGCGGCCAGGAAGATGATCGGACTCATTCCCAGGCCCAGCCACTGCTTGACCGATGCGAAATAGGCGACCCACGGCGTGACCAACACGAGGATCAGGACAGGTTGGGCGGCTTCCTCGGCGAAGCGCGATGACGACAGCACAGCACCGACGAGGATCGACACCACCACCGAGATCGCTAGCCCCAGGAGCATGTGCCCAGCGGTGATCAACGTGTTGTCCCAGTAGAAGCCGGGAGCGTTGAACAACTCGCTGAGAATCTTCGACGGGGCCAGTAGGACGAACTTGCGGACGTCGAAGACGCGAACGAAGGCCTCCCAGACCACGAGGAACCCGACGATGCCGACAAGCGGGGCGCCGAATCGACGGAGAATGATCACGCTGACCCCTCCAGGAGTGCGCTGCGCAGTCGGGCGGTGACCTCGAAGAAATCGGTGGTGTTCTCGATGTCGGGTTGACGGGGTCGGTCGAGGTCGATGTCAATTCGTTCGACGATGCGGCCTGGCCGTGGCGACATCACGATCACCCGGTCAGACAGGAACGCGGCCTCGGCAATCGAGTGGGTGACGAACACCACGGTCGTCCCCAGCGGTTCGGTGAGACGACCGAGCAAGTGGCGCATGTCGGTGCGGGTGATCTCGTCGAGTGCGGCGAACGGCTCGTCCATCAGCAGGAGCGGGGCATCGAGAGCGAACGCTCGGGCCAGGCCGACGCGTTGCTGCATGCCGCCGGAGAGTTCGTGGGGGTACGCGTCGGCGAAATCCGCCAAGCCCACCTCACTGAGGAGATCATCGACCGACACCGATGGTGTGGTCGGCGACGCTCCGCGATTGATGTCCAACAGCAAGGCAGCATTGGCCCGCACCGAACGCCAGGGGAGCAGGGCGGGGGACTGCGGGATGAACCCGACTCGCTTTGCGGCACGAGCGACATCTGGGCTGCTGCCGTCGACAGAGATCGTCCCGATCGATGTCGGTTCCAGCCCGGCGATCATGCGCAACAGGGTCGTCTTGCCACACCCCGACGGGCCGAGGAGCGTGATCGTCTCGCCGGGTTCGGCGGTCAGATCGATGTCGCTGAGTGCTGTCACCGGGGCGCTCGAACGTCGGCGAGCCCTCCCGAGTCCCTCGAACGTCTTGGAGACGCCGGAGATGACGAGGCTTGCAGACACGCCGCCGAGCGTAACCTGTGAGCGCAGGGCGGTTCGTTGCCGATCGGGACGTCGCCGCTCGATGGATGACGTCGTGGATGTCACGATGGATGCCCCAGGTGTCGTCGGCGCGTCGACGCCGTAGTATTGCCGAGTCCGTTCAGGCTCCGGCGTGGACGCGATGCAGGCGTTCCGACCCTCGGAACGAATGCGACCTCCAACGAACACGGAAGGCAGTCCTCATGCCCAACAAGGCCGAGACCATCGACAAGAACAAGACCCACGACTCCGACACCGGGTCTCCCGAGGTGCAGATCGCGCTCATGACCGAGCGCATCACCCACCTCACCGAGCACCTCAAGGTGCACAAGAAGGACCACCACAGCCGTCGTGGCCTCCTGATGATCGTCGGTAAGCGTCGCCGCATGCTCGACTACGTCAAGGGCATCGACGTCGAGCGCTACCGCACCATCGTCGCCACCCTCGGCCTGCGTCGCTGAATCGCTCGCACAACTGATCTGCCGAAACGGCTGCTCGCTCCGGCGGGTGGTCGTTTTGCTTTTTCAGCAGCCGATCGACGCGACGACAGCGGGGGCATCCGAACGCTTGTCCACGAGCTGCGGTACACTCTGTGCAGGCCGGATCGTCCGGTCGACGGAGTTTGGGCACTGGTTGCCACATGTTGACTCCGAGGTGTCGTGCGGAGTCTTTGATTTTCTTGCCGTCGATCTCGGGTCAGACCTGGGAACCGGCACCTCGACTCCTTCTCAGAAGCCACGCGGCAGGGTGCTGCGTGTTCGAAAGGAATCAACATGGCTGAAGCCATTTCCGTGTCCGGACCCATTTCAGGGACCGACAAGACACTCACGTTGGAAACGGGCAGGTTTGCTCCGAACTCGATGGGTGCCGTCGTGGCATCGATCGGTGCAACACAAGTATTGACCACCGCCAACGCCGCGAAGAACGTGCGCGACGGCATGGACTTCTTCCCCCTCACGGTCGACGTCGAAGAGCGTGCCTACGCCGCCGGCAAGATCCCGGGCTCGTTCTTCCGTCGTGAAGGCCGCCCGACTGAGGACGCAATCCTCACGTGTCGCCTCACCGACCGGCCGCTGCGCCCGAGCTTCCCTGACGGATTCCGTCACGAGACCCAGGTCGTCACCACGGTCATCGGCGCCGACATGGAGAACCCGCACGACGTGCTCTCGATCAACGCCGCCTCGGCCGCGCTCATGATCTCCGGCATCCCGTTCGATGGCCCGCTCGGCACCGTCCGTATGGCCTACAGCCAGGAAGGCGAGTGGATCCCGCATCCGACCTACGAAGAGGCCGAGAACGGCACCTTCGAGATCGTCATCGCCGGCCGTGAGCTGGACGACGGCGACGTCGCCGTGATGATGGTCGAAGCCGGTGGCTCCGAGAAGGCGTTCTACTTCTACGACGAGGGCGCCAAGAAGGTCACCGAAGAAGTCCTCGGCGACGCCCTCCAGGCCTGCAAGGTCTGGATCAAGGAATCCATCGCACTCCAGCGCCAGCTCCTCGCGTCGGTCATCGCCACCCACGGCGCGATCGAGCCGATGTCATGGACCCCGGTCCTCGACTACACCCCGGAGATCTTCGACGCTGTCGAGAAGATCGGCACGAAGGCCATGGGCCCCGCCGTCAAGATCTCGGGCAAGGGCGAGCGCAACGCCGCCGTCGACGCAGTCGCAGCCGACTGTGTCGCACAGCTCTGCGGTGACGATGGCGATTTCGCTGGCCAGAACAAGATGGTCAAGGAAGCCGTTCGCTCCCTCATGAAGAAGATGGTGCGCCGCCGCGTCCTCGACGAAGGTGTTCGCATCGACGGTCGTGCACCGGGCGATCTGCGCGAGATCAGCGCCGAAGTCGGCGT
>ENA-ORXT01005226-ORXT01005226.1-marine-metagenome-genome-assembly--contig:-NODE-5226-length-12847-cov-7.389115_pt1 | contig 12847 bp, 10 predicted proteins | sample MGYA00237868_ERZ511482 | MGnify/ENA metagenome assembly ERZ511482 | reverse complement strand
GGGGGGGGGGGGGGGGGGGAGGTGACCGTGAGGTGGTGGCATCCGTTGTAGGTCTCGGGGTGACCGCCGGGGACGCGCCACCGCGTCTGCCGACGTGATTGTCGGCACCGCCCCCGACAGACAGCCGCCGCGTCCGTCTGCGTGGCCGCCTCGTGCGAAGGGGGGGGGAGGAGGAAGGGAGGGCTGGACGCGATACCTACGTGTGTGCCCGATCGGTCGGGAGCCCTATGGAGGGGGTCGGCCATTGTCGTGCCGCGGCGTGCAGCATTTGGCCTGGAGGCAGGGTGGACCGCCAACTGACGCCTTGATGCTTGTTTTGGCTGTGACCTGCGTCCTGCCCTCGCTTTGCTTCCCCGTTGCATTTTTATGTCTCCCCTTATCTCCACCCTGCCACCCACACACACGTCCGCATCCACTAATTCATGCTGGCGGCTCTGCGCTCGGCCTTCCTCATGACCTCGTTCAACCGTTTCGATCGGTCGCCTTCCTCATCACGGCCGCCCCTCCTCAGCCCTCCTCGCGCCGCTGTCTGCATCCAATTACCACCCGGCGCAGGCCTACCCATACGTATCTCTCATCAACCCCCTAGCGGTGCCCCCCCCCCCCCCCCCCCCCCCCCCCCCCGCGGGGCCGCCCCCCCCCCCCCCCCCCCCCGCCCGCCGCGACAGCCCCCCGCCCGACGGGCGGGACCCGCGGCCGCCGCGCCCGTGCGGCGGAGGTGACGCTGGCGCGTGGCGTGCGCACGGGCGGGCCCCCCGCCGACGAGCGTGGGCGCACGCGTCGGGGAGGGGCTGCCACGCCGCCCCGCCACGAGACGCCGGTCGTTCGGGTCGTCACAAAGCCTGCAACCTGGACGGGAAGCTGAACTGGAGTTCCGTTCGCGGGCAGTCTGAACAGGAGCCCCTCCCGTTTAGGCTCACGTTCGCGAACGGGAGCCTGCACGGGAGGGGCTCCCGTCCAGTAGAATACTGCAAGCCTCTAGCCTGTTCCCCTCGCAGGACTCTTCCTGTCTCGATGTCACTTCTTAACTAAAGCCTACGACGGGCCAATGGGAGGGCTAAGTGGTACGATCACGTCGATCAGGCTCCTACTGCTTGTCAAGCACCGCTGGACGGGGCAAGGCGCCTGGAAATTGCGGCTTTCGCCAGCAGGCATTGATCACTTGTGACACAGAGTCCCACGCGTGGCCTGGACTGCTAGGCGTGCCGCCACCGCGTCGAGAAAAAGACGCAACTGACGCGAAGCCGCTGCCGGTGCGTGTGTTGTTTTTTCTTGGCGAGTGCAAGCCCGTGCTGGGTTTGGGAAGGGGCTCTATCGTCGTTGTCTGGCCACTGCCTGCCAGAACCGTAAGTGCCGCGCGGCAGCAAGACGCGGGGCGCTGGTCGAGTTGGTGACAAGTGGGACGCCAGGATGAAGTGAGCATGCCACCTCATGCGACGACCTCTTTTTTCATACAGTATAGACGCACACCACGCATGAAAAAGCAGCAGTGTATAGACGCGGATGCAGAAACGAAGGAAACAAAGACACATCACTCTCCGTGACAACGCACGCCACACCCCGCGCCCACCGGTACGGGCGAGTGCCCTACTACAGGCCTGGCTGCTGGTCACGGCTGGTCCACGGGTAAAAGACATTGGTGAAGTAGCGCGCCAGGCGGCGCTCCGCCGTCGAGTTGCTCTTGTTGCTTGGCGTGGCGCGCAGTCCAAGGCGGTCTCCCAGGTCGTACCAATCAACCTGGACGTCCTCGGCTCGCAGGATGCGGTCGGCACTCACGAGCTCCAGAGCGGGGTGAGTAGCATCGTCATGCTCAAAGTCCCAAGCCAGGCGCACACACCCGAAACTCGTCAGGACGCAGCCCGGTCGGCACGCAGAGCGGCGCATGCGCTGCACGACGACGCAACTGCGGGGCGTGCCGTCCAGGGAACGCAAGACCAGGCGCATGCGGCCCCAGCACAAGCCGCCGCCGCTATCCTCGTAGCGGATGAACGAGTACCAGGAGTTCCCGAAAAAGCTGTCTGCAGCACGCAGGTTCTGCAGCGCCGGCGGGGCGCCCCACTCGAAACGCGCCATGATGCGCACCGTGCGGTGCTGCGTGACGTAGCCGTCGTCGGCCATGCCGAGCACGGTGCCGAGGTTGGCCAGCGCTGGGATGCGGCGGAGGTCACCGACGGCCACCCGCTGCGCGCGGCCAGTGATTGATAGCTGCCACATCTGCATCGGCGGGTCTTGACCCGAATTACGACCGCCGGCGCTCGCCGCCGCGTTGCCGCCCGTCGCCCCATCCAGCGTCCCGTCGCCCGCGTCCCCGGTGGACCCGGTCCCAGCGCTGGCGGCACCGACGGTGGTGGCGCCCTCATAATCGCGTCCGCGTGCAGCGGACCGCGCGCCAGGCACCGACGTCGACGTGTCCTCGTCCGCGTCGCAGAGCTCCCGGATGACCGCTGACTGGGCTTCCTCGCAACGCATCATTTGAAGAGCGACACCTGGCCCGCGCTTGTTGCTGCGTTTGAACATGCGCTTACAGCTGCCGTGCAGCTTCTCGTTCACCGACGTATCGCCCTCCCATAGGTTTCCACGGTTACGCAGCTCATCGCCGAGGTGTTGCACCAGGCGGTGGAGTTTCGTAGTGTTGACGTGGCCGTACAGGGTCTGGATGAAGTCAACGCCGAGCACTTTCGCCGCCTCGTCGATGTCGCTAACCGCTGCTTCGGTGAGGACAGTCGGGTCCGCCACATTATCGCCGAAGAGCATTCCGCCCAGTCGGGCGGCCTGGCAGAACATCTCCAGGTAGGCGTCATGAAGGGGCATGCCGTCAAAGTGCTCCTTGTATGCTCTTGATAGGGCGAGGCGGTCGTCGGGCAGGGCGCCTCCCTGCTGCTCGGCGACAGCCAAGTCATCACCAGGGACGGCCCGCCAGCCGTCGTCTCCGTCACTGATGACGTTGCCCACCGAGCCGCCGAGAGACGCACTGCTAGCATCGCTGTCGTCACCGCTCGCGTATTCGCTTGCAGCGTAGCCGGCAGACGCCGAGGCGCGAGGAGCCCGCCCAGTCGGCGCCACCGGCGAGCCGTCGACAGTGGCGGGGGCAGCGGCGGCTACGTCTGGGTGGCCGATAAGGCCGGCCACAATGAATGGCCAAAATATGCTGAAGTGCCGCCAGCTGCGACCCGTCATCGTTGCCTGCGGCTCAGACATGGGCACAAAGCAGCTGATTCATTGGACCACGACAAACGAATGGCACAAGTGACCAGCAGCGGAGAAAGACATTGGTGCACGTCAGTACGGTCGCAGAGACATGTGGTAATCATGCGCCCACGGCAGCGCCCGGTGCTGCGCCATGCTGACTCGTACGAACCTGCTCCACCCAGCTCCGCCCGCTGACTCGTACGAGCCTGCTCACCCAGTTCCACTTGGTGCAACCCTCTAGTGCCCCCCGCCCCCGATCGTCCGCCAGAGCAATAACGTGACAACGTACCCTGGTGCAGACGGCGTCACTTTGCAGTTGCGACCGAGTTCAAAGCCGCGCAGATTCAGAGCGTCCAGGGTGTCCTGCACGGAGCCGAGACGCGCTCGACCGTCGCCTGCACACACCGCGCGCATGACCGCCGGGAGGCGCTGCGCCAAGAGGCGCAAGATGCCCAACTTCCACACATGTAGGAGATCGAAGGACACGACACGATAGAGGTTGTACGGCGCCGTCCCGAGCCCGTGGACGGCACCCAGGGCGGGCGCAAACGCCAGAGCGCTGTGCTCCCGGCCCAGGGAACGGCGGCGGCTCGCACGCGGGTCCTCCGCCCGGACAAGTGCGGCCGCTAGCTGCGCGTCGAGGGTTGTGACCACGTCGCGGTCGACAGCCCGCACGCCGAGCAATCCGCCGCTCACGTCCTTGCTCTCCATGCAGGGAGAGCAAAAAAAACGACAGCGGTTGCCCATTAACGCCAGGATGCTGCGCTCCTCGACTTGGTCAACGACGATGCCAACGACTCGCGGAACAAGGAGGACGGAACCGTGGCCAGCAACGTGCGACGAAACGCTCTCTTCGCTCGCACACGTAAAAGCGCGCAGCGAGACGGCCAGGCAGCGCTGAAAGAGATCATTGCGCATATCACTCACAGCAAGCATAGCGCCTGCAGTCCGCCCGACCGCCTTGGAGATGTGCTGGATGTACCCGACAGTTTGCCACTGGCCGCCGTTGTCCAGCACGTTCGTCACTCTGACGCGCACGGGGAACATATAATGCGCACCGCTCCAAGAAACCAGCGCCTCGTCAGCATGGAGCTGCACCCCCAAGACGCGCGCGTCGGAGCCATGCACGCGCCGCACGTCACGGCTCTCGTTGACGTACAGGTCGGCGTCGAGCGTCCCGTGACGCTCGTGGTCGTCATTGAACTCGTCGCCAGCCTCGTCATCGGCCGCCACGCCGTTCCCCGCCGAAGGCACACGACCAAAGGACACGTTCTCGGCGCCCGCCAGGGCGTCCAGCGACACCTTGAGAATGTCCCGGTAGTAGTACAAGAACGAACGCCCGCCAATCTCGATGGTAACCTCCATCCAGCCGCGCGTGGCCAGCACGCGGTTTTGTTCATGGCGCGTCGCCGTCAGGAAGCCGTGCGCGGAGGGAAAGGCAGCCGACACAGGGCCGACCAGACTGGTACCTTGAGTGGCCTCTTGCTCAGCTGCACACAACGACTGCGCGTACGCGACGTGGTCGCTCTCCGTCAGCCCGCAGCCGCCCGCCGTGAGAGCAAAGCGAAGGGCGCCACGCAGCGCTGGAGAGCAAAAACGAGAAGGGCGGCTCGCCCAGGACAACGGAACAACCGGAGACGACTGCGACGTCTCCGGAAACGCCAGGTAGTATGCTCGGATGCGGGCGGCCGTGCTAGACAGGAACACGTGCTGCGGCAGTGCTGCCAGCAAGTCGACGGCAGAGGCGCCGATTGTGTTGCCGTCCTCGGCCGCCCCGACACCTTCCCCCTCATCGTCGGTGTCGTACAAAAACTGGCCGACGAGCACACCGCCAAGGTCATCGGCCTCATGCGGCGGCGTAGCTACGCCGGCAGCACCCGAGGCGGGGACCCCACCAACAGGCTGCCCCAAAGAGGCGGTCACGCCGGTGGTCAGCTCGTTGGGCGGCGCGCCGCCGTTGTCGGCGCCGACACAGATCCCAGCCGTGGCGTGGTGCACAGTGGCCGTCATGTCCACGTCCTCCGTTCCCGCACCGTCGTCGACAACGGGTGGGACTTGCGTGGAGCCCACATTGGCCGCGACGTTGACCGCGTTGGCGTTGGGCACCGCGTCACTGGCCGTAACCGATACGGCCCCGACCACCGACGACTGCGGCGCTCCCGCGTCCGTTGCTGCCGCTCGGCGGACCACAGAAGACGGCACGACCGCGTCGTCGGTGCCCGCAACGTCTGCGTCAAGCAGCGCGGGCCCAGGCGCGCTCGCCATCGCGGCCATAGATCCGCGCTCGAAGGACTGGGAGGTGGCGGCCGCCGCCGCGGCCGCCGCCGCGCAGCGGCTCTCGTTCTTATGCGACGTCTGCACGTGGCGGGCCAAGTTTGGCGTCTTGCGAAACGACATGCAGCAAAAGGGGCACGCGATGGGATACGCCGACATAGCCCGCGGCGGCGCCATGGCAACGCGTCCGCGTGTGTACGGAGCGGGGATGTCGGGGACGGCGAGGCGGAGCGCCAGCACGGATGCAAGTGCAGGACCACCGTCGTGGGAGGGGCGCGTGAAGTGGGGTGTCGCCTGGAAAAAGGGACCACCGGCACGCAAGTACACACATATATAGAGGTCCGCAGCAGCTCGGACGCGACGCCAGAACCTGCGTCAGTGCATGCCGCGGCCGCGTCACTCAGGCCACCCGCTTACGGACCACACGGCCCCCAACGATGAATGTGGAGGGCGACTCTCGCCCCCACTCCCAGCGCCAGGGTGCACGATGCAGCGCCGGTTCGACGATAGGGCCCTCTCAGCGGCCGCCAACTGACCGCACTCCCTAGACTGCCGCAGGCATGGCACCCAACCCCATCCGTCGCCTCGCGCGCTAGATTCACCAGAGGCAGGTGTTGGCCGCCCATCTGACCGTCGACCGTGCTTGCCGCCGCCGATCACCCCGCACAGGAGCAGCGCCCCAGACTCCACCCCCCCCCCCCCTCACGCTGCCCTCTGGCGACGCGCGCTACCGCACGTCCACTTACAGGCAACCGTTCGCGGTGTGACCGCGACCGCGCAGCCTGATGCGCGAGCGGCACAGAGCCGAGAGCTTGGCCGTATTGGGGCAAAAGGCGCCAGTTGGTGGGCCCGACGACTCGTTGGTGCATCGTCCGGAAGCGGACCGAGATCTGGGAGGCGCAAGCGGCGTGCCGTTCTCGCCGACGATGCACCGTCCAAGTCAAAAAACGATCTTGAGCGTTGCAGCCGGAGGAGTGCGCCACGGACGAAGGCTGCGCTCAAATCGGCGACGAGCAAAGTTCTCTCTCAGACACGTGCAGATGACGCCCAAGAAAAGAATTGACGACTGATTTCAGCCGAACAGTGGAGTGGCGTCAGACACTTGTATGTTGTCTGGCACAAGTTCTCCGCAAAAAAGGGGGGCTTGTGACGTCCGATGCAATTCGACTGCGCATGTTTGCCAATGGAATAGCGTCCTGCACGTTGTAGCACCCTCGAACACTGGTTCTGTCGAAGGCAATTATCAATCATGCGCGTTGACATCAAGTTTTTGAGAACGTCCTCAGTCTTCACACTCGACGTCGGTGTGTTTGGGGCACGACGCAGATCGCTGTCCTCGGCAATCGTCAGCACAGTTCGGCCGGCCCGCGCCACGCGGAAACTGCGACTGTACGTGCCCGAGCCTTCCCCGAGCTGCTGCCTCGCCGCCACTTCTGTGCTCCTCCCCGGAGCCCACCGGCATGGCAATCTGTCGCAACGCGTTCTCGCCCCGGCCGTCGCGCGTGTCTTTTTTCTGGCTGTCCCCGCTTGCCAACACAACCGCCTGTGTCCCCCATCCTCCGTGACGGTCTTCGACGACGGTCCGGTGGCGGTGTCTGCGCTTGGCATCGCGCGAGCGAGGCACGCTCCGCGTGGCTTGCTCTCCACGCCGCCGTCCTGTTGCGCGCGCCCCCCCCCCCCACCCCCTCGTATCGCGCGCTTTGAGCAGATGTCGCCGTTTACCCGCTTGCCTTGGCCGCTTGTGCGGCCGGCGCACACTTTCATGTGTGTTGTGGACCCCTTCTCTGACGGTGAGGCTCCCACGCGGGTGCCGTGGCGACATGCCCTGCTGGCAACGAGCGGCAAGGCGCCGAGGACCGCGCGGGTGCGGATCTGGCAGTATCGCATAAGAGCGCCTGCCGTGAGCCGTCTGGCAGCTAAACTAACTCTCCACCACTTGACCGCCGCCCGCAACCCACTCCCTCACCTCGCCACTGCCGTCGTCTGTTCCCAACCACCTCTCCCTCCCTGATCCGGTCCCCCTCCCACGACTCATCTCCGGGGTAGAGCCGCCGCCGCCACCGGCCGCAATGGTCGCACTTTGCGCTTTTGTGCGGGCTTCAGCGCTCGCGTACGTCAACAATCAAGGCGGCAACACGTCGGCGCCTGATGGGGCGGGTTCCGCCAGTTTCATGGCGGGACTGCACTACGCTTCGGCAGTGGCGACTCCGCAGGCTGGTGCTGAGGGCCGTCCCCCTACGCCACCGCGCTACGCGCAGGGTGTTCGGTCCGCGCCGCCGGCGCTGAGCGCCCTTGCCACGTGGCCCCACGCTCACGCGTCTGGGTCCGCGGGCGCGTTCCTCCCGCCTCGGGGTGCGCTTGACGCGAACCTTCTGGGGAACCGTGCCCACACCATGGGACCATCATCCCCTTATGGCCATGGCGGAGGCAGTGGCGTGGCTTTGACGTCGGCCGCCTCACGTCCGTCGTTGCTCGCAACCGCGGCGGGAGTGGCGTCTGCGCCCCAGTACGGAAGTGGCGGCGGCGGCGCAGCCGCTTTGGGCGCTGCGGCGGGGCACCAAACCACGTTGTCTGTAGTGGAGCAAGGCACCGGGTCGTCAGCGTACGCGCCTTTCTGCGGTCCGCATGGCCGTCTTCATTTCCCTGTACCGCAGGGGGAGCCCGCGGCGAACTCCTTTACGCGCCGGGGCCCTGTCGACGATGACGACGATGACGAGGAGGTCGGCGACGAAGGGGATGAGGCGCACACGCCGCACGGCTCGCCGGGGCCGGCGTCGCCGCGACCCATGGCGGGGGTCCTTCCGACGGCGCCAACTCACAAGAAGCGACGCGGCGCTGCAACGACGCGCTGCTCGCCACTAAGCGCGTCTCAGACGCGGCGCGGGGAGCCTCTGGGAGCTGGTGGGGTCGCCACTGCCTCCGGTGCGGCAGTCGGTGCGGGCGGCTGTGCCGGCGTCGGAGGCGGTCCATTGCAGCAGCCGCGTGCCGGGTCGTTGGCAGCGACCGGCGCGCGCTCGCCTGCAAGTGGCGCCGCGTCGCCGCGTTCGCGCGGGAGGTCAACGCCCGCCAGCGGCGCAACACCGCCCGCCCGCGCTGGCGGTGCGTCATCGACGGCAGTAGCGGGTGGTACCGCGTCCGCGGGTCTCGTCACGGTCACCCACGTCAACGAAATCGTGCGGACCACAGGCGTCGGCTTGTCTAGTGTGCGCCGCGAGATGACCACCCTACGCAAGGAGGTCGCAATCATGAACAGCCAGCTGCGGGCGGTGACTAAGAAGGTAGACGACGTTGCTGTACTGGCTGACCGCTTGACGGCGTCGCTCGTTTTTCAACGCCGCACTCTTGTCACAATGTCGGGCGACATCACTTCGGTGTTGTCGGACACTGCTGCGAACCGAGCGGCTGCGTCGCCACCTGCGACGGGCGGCGCGGAGGAGGTTCGTGGAGGGCGCACGGCTGGTCGTTGCGCTGGTGCCGATGCTGAAACGGCGGTGCGCACGGAAGAGCAGGATGCCCAGTGGGTCCTTGATCTCAAGGTATGTTTATTTTCGACAGGTACCTCGAGTGGGACTGCCTCTGGACCGGGGTGCGCGGTGGGCTGCATCCGTTCTCGTTCTGCATGTGGAGGTTGACGTGCGACGATTCTCTTGGGGCCTGTTCGACGCTGTCGACGCCCTGGATCTCTTTTTTCTTTCGACGACTGACTATACTGCTCCACATTGGCCTCGCTTTCGTGCGCTTCTTGACTTGCTTCCGCATGGCCTCCTGCAGCCCAAGGTTGTAGAGTTTCTGCTGCACATGTTTGGGCGCCCGCGCGGCCCCGCCGACGTGTGGGTGGACATCTCCGATGTCAACGTCTTCATGCAAAAGTGGGCGGCAGAGCGCTTCCATGTCGCCGACCGCGAGGCGGACAAGATGCTGTCGGGTCGCTGGAACCTGCCGCAGCGCCGACGCCACGTGCCTACCGCGGCGCTGACGGGCGACGCGCCAAACGTCGAGTACGTCGTCCCCGTCCGCCCCAGCAAAACCATGGCTTACCGCTACCTGCACCGGGCGGTTTCGCATTTTTATCAACGCATCGGCAACAAGGCCGTCTCGGCGTTTTCCACGTTCGTCAACGACCAGGCGGGGTTGGGCACCCTGCAGCGCACCCGTGGCACGCGCACAAAGTTCGAGGTGGTGTTCGCGCCAGACGAGGCGGCCGACCTGCTCGTCAACGACACCTTCATCACCGACCTCGTCTACCGCGCGGGGGTCGTTCGAGCGCTGCATGTCGTATTTTCGGTGCTCGGTGTGCTTCATCTCTACTCCGAGGCCGGCGCTGCGCCCGGCAGTGCGCATGCTATTGCTTGTCTCACGGCGCACTTTGCGTTGGTGTGCACGAAGATCAGGGCGTGCTTGAAGAAGCGCGCGGCCAGCGATTCCGACGACGAGGACGCGGTCGACACGACGCCCGGCCTCAACGGGGGCCACCGCGCGGAATGGGTTGATGAGTTGGCCACTGTTCGCCGCCTGTTGGCGCGGCAAGGCAACCGCACCTGCAATGGCCTGCGCCTGACGGACGGTGAACAGCCGCGTCGGGACGACCCGTCGTACCGCGAGCACTCGGCGCGGCCCTCGGCGGCCAACCACGCGCCGCATGTTCGCAACGCTCCCTTGGCTGTCAACGACGCCATGCACGCCACCGGCGCGGTCGTGAACAGCTCGGTTGGTGGTCATGGCAATGGCGAGGAGCCGCTGGATGCGGACGCGTCCGGGCCAATGGAGCAGGAGGCCGTGGCCGCTGCACATGCTGCCGTTGCTCACACCATGGCGGGGACGTACGAGGAGGTGGAGTGAGCGCATGCTGCTGTTGCTCACGCCATGGCGCGCGGGCGACAGACTCTTTGTTACTCTTTGTTTTTTAGTAGTATGCCGGTCGACATAGTCAAGCCGTACCCCGTGAGGGCGGCGGCCCCACCGTAGTTCTTGTGTTTTGTCGCACTGCGTGCTGCCGCACCATAACTTCGTCACTCTTTATGGGGTGCGTCGCACTCCCGGTGAGTCGCGCAACAAAGTGCATATGTCACTGGTCCAAAAAAATGGCACCTGACGGCAGGACGACAGCCCAAAAAGAACAGGCGACGCGCCGTACGGCGGCCCTGCGGCCAGGCGCATCGTCGAAGAATAAATGCACGGGCGCGCCAATGAATTTTTGGTCGATCACATCGGTCCTTATCGATTCGACTGCTAGCAGTTTAAGCCCATGGAGGTCGCCAAAACTGCCGAGAACACGAGACTAGAGCCATGCACCTGAACAGGTCTTGGACGGGAGTCGCTCCCGTTCAGATTCCGGTTCAAAGACGGGAGGGTGAACGGGAGTGGCTCCCGTTCAGGGTGTCGACTTTTGTGACGGTCATGGACGCGGGGAGCGGCGTCGGCGCCGGTCGGGGAGGCGGCCGGCGCCGCGCGCAACGGCGAAGGGGCGCCCCGCGGCAGTGTCGGCCCTGACGGCACCCGCTGGACCCCAGCGCAGTACACCTCGTTGCTGGATCCACCACGAGCCCGTTTTCCCCCAAATCGCTCGTACAAAAACTTGCACGACCCCTCGTAAACGCATGTACGAGGCGTTTTTCTTGTGAAAAACATGTTGAAACATGCATACGTTTGCATGATAGCCTTTTGCAATGACTTCTTGGATGCACCAGAAGCCTCTTTGAGAGCGCCTCCTACAGTCGTGACCGACATGGTCAAAGTGCGCTGGTGCAAACGTACACATGTTTCAACATGTTTTTCACAAGAAAACCGCCTTGTACAGGCGTTTACGAGGGGTCGTTCAAGTTTTGTGCGAGCGATTTGGGGGAAAAACGGGCTCGTGGTGGATCTAGCAACGAGGTATTGCAGCCTTTCTGATTCTGGCCGATCCGGACAAGAACAACCTACAGTCCGCACAACTTCTGATTGGTCGAGAGGTCTTATCCGGCCGGATTGATGGCTGTCATGCATCTGTTCTGCACAGTTGTTCTCGTCGGGATCGGCCAAAGTTGGGGAGACTGCAATACACTGCGCAGGGTGGTTTGCTCCAAAGGGCAGTCCATCCCAAAGACGGCCGAGGCGCACCCTGCGGGGTCCATGGCGCAGTGGTGCTTATCGTGTGTTCACGCGCAAACGCGCAATTCTTGTAAGAAGCTCACACGGGGAGCCGACCTCCCCAAACCGCACGCACGTCGAGCCCGTGCCCGGCCGCCCCGGTGGCGCCGGCGGCAGACACCCCACATAGCTGTCGCCACACTCGCGTGGCTCCGCCGCGTCGCACGGGGCGCCCATGACGGGGGCCCCACACACGCCCCGTCGTCCCGAGGGGCACGGCCGGTCTTGGGCACAGACGCCCCCCGTCGCCGGGTCGATGCACCGCAGGTTTGGGGCGGGGAAGCACCCGACAAACGGTAGGCCACAATGACCGCCGGGCTCCAACCGGCGAACGCACCCTGTATCGTCGCACACCAGGCCGCGGCGGCAGGGTTGCCACGAGAGGTCCTCCCGACACGGGCCACCGAGGTCGCCTGTCGCCGCCGGAGGCGGCGGCGGGCGCGTCGGCGCCGCCGTGCGCGCGGATGCGCCGGGGGATGGGGCGGCCGACGAGCAGGGTGTCTTGAACGGTGCTCGGCGGGGGGGGGCGGGGGGGATGCCACCCCCCGCACCCGCCGACGTGCCACCGGCGGGCGGCACGACGCCGACCAGGGGCGCCCCAGTGACGGCTGGGAGCGCACCGCCGCCAACGGCGGGCGACGCGCGTGGCGTGCCGGTGGGCGTCGCCGACGCGGCGGGTGGGGCGACGGACGGCTGCGGCGGAAAGCGCGGCACGGTGGTCCCCACGGGGAACGCCCGTGCCGGCGCGCCGCCACGGGGCGGAGGCGGCAGCGGCGGTGACGGCGCGTGCTTGCCACCCCCTGCATACGGATGCGGCGGCGCCGTCGACGCGACGCCCAGCGGCCGACACCAGCGGCGGCAGGTGTCGGCTGCCACCGGCGCAGGTACCTGCCACCTAGGTGGCAGCCGCCGGCCCGACAGCGGCACCGCGGCCGCCAACGAGGAGCCAGCCCCCCCCGCTGTCGTTGGCGGTCGCGTCGGACCCGCGGCGTCGACGCACCGTCGGTGCGGGCGCTTGACGTGTGACGCGGATGCCCCGGCGTTGAATTCCAGCCGTCCAATTGCCGCGCGGCCCGACGCCGAGATATTTTTTCCCTCTTGCTTCCCGGTGCCCGCCCGCGCCGTCGCCGTCGCGCGCCCCGGCGCCGTCGTCGCCTCTGCCCACCACCATCGTCGCCCCCCCCCCCCCCCCCGTCGCCCCCCACCACCACCGTCGCCCCCCACCACCACCGTCGCCCCCCACCACCACCGTCGC
>ENA-ORXT01005225-ORXT01005225.1-marine-metagenome-genome-assembly--contig:-NODE-5225-length-12847-cov-8.661472_pt1 | contig 12847 bp, 8 predicted proteins | sample MGYA00237868_ERZ511482 | MGnify/ENA metagenome assembly ERZ511482 | reverse complement strand
TATGAACCAAGCAGAATTCGAAAAACATCGCGCGGCGCTGATCAAAGACGCTCCCATTCCGCGGCTGTGGATGCTGGGGAAAACGGGCAGCGGTAAAACTTCCATCATCCGTTATTTAACGGGGGCCACGCGCGCTGAGATCGGCAACGGCTTCAAACCTCAAACCACATTCTCACAGCAGTACGATTTTCCGGACGACGATGTGCCCTTGGTTCAGTTCCTCGACACGCGCGGTTTGGGAGAAGCCGGCTACGACCCCGACGCCGACCTCGAAGCCTTCCAAGATGACACCCATCTCCTGATCGTGACAGTACGCCTGACCGATCAAGCCACCGATTTACTGACCGGACCCCTGACGAAAATCCGAGCGGCCTTTCCCAACCGGCCCATTCTGCTGGCCATCACCTGCTTGCACCACGCCTACACGCACGGAAAAAATGACCTCCAACATCCGTCGCCGGATCCATTCGAATCGCTGAACCAAGAAGATTTTCGTCAACCGTTGCTCGATCCAAATCAGCAAAAACATTTCGACGACATCCATTCGCCCGATTTCGTACGACAGCTGAACGAAAAATTGAAAAAATTCGAGGGACTGTTTGACTGCTGGACTGCGATCGACTTGACGAAACCCGAAGATGGTTTTGACGATCCTGAATTTGGTGGCCAGCGACTCAAGTCCGCGATCATCGAACTGCTACCTGACGCTTACCGACAAGCGATCCTGCAGATCGACGATTTAAACCTGTCACTGGCCGAGGCGCACAGAACGCGCGTCTCACCGGTGATCATGGCACATAGTTTGCTCGCGGCGTCCGCTGCGGTGGTTCCGGTCCCGTGGGTCGACATTCCATTAGTGTTAGGCATCCAAACGCGGTTGGCCTATAAACTGGCGGACATGAATCAGCAAAAACTCGACACCGCCACGATCTCTCAGGTCTCCGCATCCTTAGGCGGCCGCGTCGCAATTCAAATGGGGATCCGAGAAACGCTAAAATTTATCCCTTGGGTCGGCAGCGCTGTCAACTCCGCAGCAACTTTCGCGATCACCTATGCTTCGGGTTGGGCGTGGAACTGGTATTTTATGAGGGTCAGCCAAGGCCACATCCCTACCGCTGAAGAACTCAAAGAAGTCTACGCCCAACAACTCTCGCGCGGAGAATCACTTTGGAAACGGTCCAAAGAAAACGAATCAAATTAGTCAACCTCCGTTTGTGGGTGCTGATCGCGCTGACCGCAGTCCCGGTCACGCTGTACATCATCTTCGGCGCGTACGCGCTGTGGAAGACGAACCTGCTGATCTGGCTGTGGTGGATTTTACCGGCCGGTTGGGCGCTGACGTTCCTGTTAGTAAAGTTCTGGCCAGCCCAACCCAAGCCCGATGCCGTTCCCCCGGCGGCCAAACATTGGACGCCGCGCGATCAAGAAGCAGCCCAAATCGTCCTGCGCTATCAAGAGCAAGTCGATACCGTGACACCGGCTCAATTGACCAGTGCGCAGTTCTACATCGACCGGTTTCAAGAACTCTCCAACGAGCTGGCGACCTACTATCATCCCAACGCGGCGGACCCATTTTCATCTTTGACCGTGCCCGAACTGGCCGCCGCCATCCGGTTGGTTGCCGACGACCTGGAACAGATCGTATTGAATTCACTGCCCGGCAGTCGGCTGCTGACGGTTAACCAATGGCGGTCATTCGGCGACACACCCAAGTGGGCCAACCGTATCCGCAATTCAGTATGGGCCGGTTCGATTTTGATCAATCCGCTGAACATCGCGCGGTATGGCGTGTCGCGCGGCACGATCGACAGAGTCAGCAGTGGCATCCAGTCGGAACTACTGGCGACAATCTATTTAAGATTTATCCGGCAAGTCGGGTTCTATCTGATCGAAATGAACAGCGGTCGTTTGCGTGGCGGCGCAGATGAGTATCGGTCAGAGTTCGAAGCGTCACAACGCTCGATCGAAAAAGTTCGTGCCAGCGAAGCCAACACGGTAACGATTGGTTTGATTGGTCAAGTCTCCGCCGGTAAATCGAGCCTGGTCAATTGCATCGTCTCGGGCGCTGATGCAGCCGTCGATGTGCTGCCGCAGACGAAACGAGTAAAGCGCTATTCGGTGGCGCTGGAGCAATCCGACTCCCACCGCAAGATGAACGTCGTGTTGCTGGACAGTCCCGGATATGGAGAGTCTGGAGCCAACGCGCAACAACTGTCCGAAATCGAAACCGCTTTAACGGAGTCGGACATGATTCTATTGGCCGTCGATGGACATAGTCCGGCGCGGTCGGCGGATGTTGAGACCCTGAAGAAGATTGCCGATCGGTTCGAAAAGATTCCGCATCTCAAACCGCCACCGATCATCGCCGTACTAACGCACATTGATTTGTTGTCGCCGGTGCGGGAATGGTCACCTCCATACGATCTGGAGAATCCCAATACGCCCAAAGCCAAAAACATTGCCCAAGCCGTCGACTACACCAAAGAAGTTTTGGGGGATTCGATCGCGGGAGCAGTCGCCGTTTGCAGCGACAACGATCCCGACCGACGCTGGGGCATCACCGAGCAGTTGATGCCGATCCTATTATCTCAGTTGGACGAAGGCAAATCCGTCGCGATTCTCCAGGCTTTCGAAAAAGCAATCGATGAAGGCTGGGGCAAGAACGTCTGGCAACAGATCAGCTCCGGCGGCAAACAGTTGGCCAAAATGTGGTTGCAAGAAAAAATCAATCGGTTGGGGAAGAAGTAGTTCAAGTAAATAGTAGTGGTTTGTCAAAGCTCAATATTTAAATCAGCCGTTTTTGCAGTAGACCTAGGGCACGCACTTACGACAACTACAGATTTCGTGCTGGATTCCCTCAATACAAACTCGCAGCGCCAGCAAATGAGTCTCCGCACACCAGAGAAACTCACTGCACCGCCAATTCATCGCGTCGCTGAAGCAACTGAGCTGCGATGCTGATCGCAATTTCACCGGTTTGATTGGTTCCGATCGGCAATCCCATTGGACAAACAAAACTTTCAGCCTTCTCCGCTGCGATACCATCGGACTTTAGCTCTCTCACCAGCGCTCCGCGTTTGGATTTGCTGCCAATGACACCTAAGTACGCTGGCGAAATATTGGAGAGCAAGATCTTTGACAAAACGGGCCGATCGGTCGAATGTCCCATCGTCATGCACAGCACGTAGTCATCGTCCTTAATCTGCGCAGCCTGGACGGTGAGGTTCTCCGAGCAAATTTTCGTTAGCTGTTGATGATCGTCCAGCTTGTCCAGCCACTCCGGCCGCGTGTCGATGCAAGTGACGCGGCAGGCAAGCATCAACAGTACTTTGACCAACGCCTGCGCGACGTGTCCGGCACCGAAGATGATGATGTTCCAATCGTCTCGGTTGTAGACTTCGAAATACAGCTTCACCAACCCGCCGCACGTCATCCCGATATCGCGCTGCAAGTTCCAGTCAACGACCGTGCGGTTCTGCTGATCGTCGGCTAACATGGCTTGCGCGAATTCGATGGCGCGGAACTCGACTTTGCCTCCACCCACAGTCCCGTGTACCAACCCGGCAGAGTCCACCAACATTCTGGCTCCGGCGTCCTGCGGCGTACTGCCTGTGGCTTCAACCATGGTGACAGCGACAAACGGCGAACCGGTTTGCGCTAGTTCCGAAAGGGCTTCGATGTAGGGTAAGGATGAAGGCATGGGTTACGTGAGTTATTGAATCGACGCTTGAAATTTAGTGTTATGAAACCGGAGGGCTTGCGCCCGTGCCGCTAACATTGTAGCGGTACGGGCGCAAGCCCTCCGGTTTCGCTGCCTCAAGTTATCCCAACATTTCCTTCTCTCTTCTCTCTTCTCTCTATTGGCTCAAGCAACGCAAAATCTCTTCCCCGGTCGCCGGCAATCGCAAGTTAGGATCAACGTCACCTTCCACCTGCGCCAGCGCATGCTTCACCGCCGCCCAAACCGCGACGCCCAACAGCAACGGTGGTTCACCGACGGCTTTGCTGCGGCGGATGCAGTGCAAGTTGTCATCGTTGGGGAAAAAATCGCAATTGAATTCGACCGGAACATCAGTAATCGCCGGAATCTTATACGTCGTTGGCGAATGCGAAAGCAGCTGACCCGCTTCGTCGTAAACCAGACACTCGGCTGTCACCCAGCCCATCCCTTGCACAAACCCGCCAACCAACTGCCCCATGTCCACGCCGGGATTGATCGACCTGCCAATGTCCATCAACATATCGACGCGGCTGACAACCAGGTCGCCGGTGAAACGGTCAATCTTAACTTCCGCAACCGCCGCGCCCTGAGTGAAATACAAAAATGGATTGCCGCGCCCGGTCTCTCGATTGAAATCGACACCGGGTGTTTTGTAAAATCCTCGTGCCCCTAAATCTATACGTTCCAGCCGCGCCAAATTGGTCAGTTCGCCGAAGGCGATTCCCCTATCGGTTTGTCGCAAATCACGCACGTACCCACTCTTGAATTCGATGTGCTCCGGTGACGGGATCAATCCATCCTCCGGTGATGCAAACAACGACGCAGCAAATTCTGCCAGCCGCTGCTTAATCTGACGGCAACCATCGATCGCCGCGGCTCCGTTAAGATCCGTTCCCGCCGACGCCGCTGTAGGAGACGTGTTGTTGTTCTTCTCGGTCGACGTTGGCATTAAAATCACGTCCAAGAAAGGCACGCCCAGTTCGTCGGCGACCAATTGACGGATTTTTGTATTGAGTCCCTGACCCATCTCAGTTCCGCCGGTGGATACTTGAACGGTCCCGTCTGCGTACACGTTAACCAACGCGTTGGCTTGGTTGAGAAACTTGGACGTGAAGGAAATCCCAAACTTCACCGGCGTCATCGCCAGCCCATGCAAATACAACAGGTCACTCTCACTCCGGGTCCCGATCGCTTTGGATCGCAATCGGTAGTTCGATGTCTCGGCCAACGTCTCCATGATCTGGGTTAAATGATTTCCAGTGAGAAGCTGTCCGTAGGGCGTAACGTTTCGATCGGTCTTCCCATAAAGATTCTTCAGCCGCAGGTCCAACGCATCTACGTCCAGAAATTCAGAAACTCGCTGCATAATATTTTCGATCGCAGCAACAGCCTGAGGCCCGCCGAAACCTCGAAACGCAGTATTGGGCGGAACATTGGTGCGGCAAACTTGGCCCGTGGCCGTAAAGTTTTCGATAAAGTACGCGTTATCGGTATGCAACAAAGTCCGCTCCATCACCGACGTCGACAGATCCGCTGCCGCGCCGCCATCGGAGAAGTAGGCGCATTTGACCGCGCTGATCTGCCCGTCATCTTCAAATCCGACCTCCCAGCGACAAAGGTAGGCGTGACGTTTACCGGTCACGGTCATGTCGGTGTCTTTGTCATAGACAATCCGCGCCGCACGGCCGGTACGCGCCGCCACCAGTGACACCATCAGCGCGGGGATCACCGCTTGCGTTTCTTTGCCGCCAAACGCACCGCCCATACGTTTGCAAATACAAACAACCTGGTGCATCGAAAGACCCAGCATCTCCGCGACCATCGCTTGCACTTCGGTCGTATTCTGCGTCGACGAATGGACGATGATCTGACCTTCTTCGCCAGGAAAAGCGACCGCCGCTTGCGACTCAAGATAAAACTGTTCTTGTCCGCCAATGTGAAAATCGCCGGCCAACGTATGTGTGGCTGATTTCAGAGCGCTATCGACGTCACCGCGGACGATGCTGCGCTGTGGGCCAATAAAATGTTCTCCTGCAATCGCGTCTTCTACCGATAGGACCGGTTTTGTTTCGGTGACTTCAATCTTGACCGCCGCCACAGCCTCGTCAACCGCCCGTTGTGTTTCCGCAGCGATCAAGACGACGGGTTGGCGATAGTACGCCACCCGATCCTCGGCCAAAAATGCTTCGTCCTGAAACAACGGACCAAAAATATTGTGGATCCCAACATCGTTATGAGTGAAGACAGCAACGACCCCGTCGATCTTTTTGGCCGCATCGCAATTGACGCTTTTGATTTCCCCACTGGCCACGGGGCTGCCAGCGAAACCGACATAAAGTTCGTTCTGCAACCGTGGCAGATCGTCGATGTAGTCGGCGGTGCCGCAAACGTGCCCCACCGCTGAATCGTGCGGGATCGTTTGTCCGACAACGTCAGCCGCGTCAGCTTCTGCTGATGAATTGGCACAACCGGAGATTGGTCCCGATGTCTTTCGTTTAAATTCGTTCACGCCACCACCCCTTCGGTCGATTCTTCTTTGGCCTGAGCCAAGAATTTCAGCAACACATTCTTCGCCAACTGCAAACGAAAATCTTTTCCACCCCGCACATCCGACAGCGGTGTGATCTCGCCGACGGCAATATCGCCGGCGGCGGCCATCGTCGCTTCGTCAAACGTTCGTCCCACTAAAAACGCTTCGGTCTTTGGCAGTCGCAGCACCACTGGCCCGACGGCTCCGTAAGCGATACTTGCACTTTTGATCTGGTCGCCCTCGGTGGCAATTAAAATCGCAGCGGTGAAAGTCGAAATATCCATGTCGTGGCGGCGAGAGACCTTATACAGTCGCAACGTCGCCGCGCTATCGGTCAGGGGAATGCGAACGCGCGTTAATAGTTCACCAGGTCTCAGGTCAAACTGCTTGTACCCCTTATAAAAGTCATTCACGTTGACGATCCGCGAACCGCTGTTGCTGGTCAGTGTCAGTTCGGTTTCGCAGACTGACAAAAATGGCATTGAATCTGCAATCGGCGAAGCGTTAATCAAGTTGCCACCAATGGTTCCCACGTGTCGAATCTGAGGCGACCCAAAAACCGAAACGATATTGTGAAACTCGGGAACCAATTCCGCGGTGGCGTCTTCAAAGTCGGCCCACGTTGCTCGCGCTCCGGCTTCAATTGCATCTTCACCCACCTCCAGCGATGCCAGTTCATCCACTCGATTTAGGTCTAACCAGATGTTGGATTGCAAGTGCCCTTTGTTGAATCGGACTCCCATGTCCGTCGCGCCCGCCACTACGGTCGCCTCCGGATGCAGATCCAAAAACTCGACAGCCGCTTGGATCGTGGTCGGGCAAAAGACCGTCTGATCCGCATGGTTGATTTCGATGGCGTCCGATTGACCGGCTGCGATAGTCTCCAACATTTTCTCAGGTGGATAAATTTCGTTCATCCGCCTGGGAGATGAAAGATTGGATTGCATGCCGGCCGCAACGATTGGCGTATACCCGGTACAGCGACAAAGGTTGCCGGTCAAACCGCAACGCCACTGCTGTTGATCGGGTTGGTCGGTTGATTCCAAAATCCCCGTCATCGCCATCACGAACCCAGGCGTGCAAAACCCACACTGAGATCCGTGGCAATCGACCATGGCTTGCTGAACACGGGTCAAAGCCTGAGTCGGTTTAACTCCCGGAGGCAGCGGTCCCGCCAACCCTTCGACGGTCACGATGTGGCAACCATCCAACTGGAACATAAAACCAATACACGAGTCGATCGAAACGTATCGCAGTGTCTGCCCCGATTGGTCTCTTCTGCCGCACAGCACGCTGCATGATCCGCAGTCACCTTCGGAGCAGACAATTTTCGTGCCTGTCAGTCCCCGTCTGACCCGCAAATACTCAGACAATGTCAGAAACGCTTCATCACCGTCAACGCGTAAGAGAGCACCGTTTAGATACAAGTTTATGTGTTTTCGCATGCTACTACTATAAAGTCGTCTTTGTGGTTGCGTAATATCGAGCGACACGAAAAGACAATATTTCACACCAGCAGCATGCTCAAAATTGGCGTGCGACCGAAGGCAACGAGGTTCGAAATTTGGGAAAGCTGCTAGAATAAACGGAGAAGTTCGAATTATTAATCTACTCGCTTAAGATTTTTGGGGCTGAAACCTCAAAATGCAAACCCGCTCAATTCATCAGGTCAGACAAAACCTCTTAACAAAATCCGCATGAACAAAGCCATCATCAGTGCTGCCGCTGCCCGAGTTGCCAAACGTTGTGATTTACTGGCGCTTCGTTCGGATCGCGACGACTGTTTGATGCGGCTGTTCTGTTCGCCCGCAATGAAACTGGCTCATGAAGACCTGTCGCAGTGGATGACCGACGCAGGACTGACTCCACATCTTGACGCACTGGGTAACTTGATCGGCAAACCTTTGACTGAGGATCCTCAACGCCCCGTGCTGTTGCTGGGATCGCATCTGGACACCGTCGTTAACGCAGGAAAATTTGACGGGATGCTGGGCGTGTTGTTAGGATTGGGCGTCGTTGAAACGATCAAAGCGGAAGGGATTGAGCTGCCGTTTGATATTCACGTCGTCGCGTTCTCCGAAGAAGAAGGTGTTCGATATCGTTTACCTTTCATTGGTTCTTCAGGCATTGCCGGCAAATTCCATCCGGCGGATCTTGACCGCGTCGATGGAGAAGGCGTCAGCATGCGGGACGCCTTAATCCGTTTTGGATGCCAGCCTGACGACTATAAAAGCGTTTCCTACCGCCGACGACCGGTGATCGGATTCATCGAGGCCCATCTTGAACAAGCCGTTCGACTGCAAGAGATGAATCAACCCGTGGCCGCGGTGTCAGCCATCGCTGGGCAAACTCGTGCAACGATTAATATCGAAGGCGTTTCCGGACACGCCGGCACAGTCCCCCACGATCGGAGACAGGATGCACTGGCAGCCGCGGCAAAACTGATACTCGACATCGAGCAACTTGGCCAAACCACCGAAGGGCTCTTTGCAACCGTCGGCAGGATCTTTTCACGGCCAAACGTCTCCAATGTAATCAGCAATCGCAACGAACTTTCATTGGACCTTCGTCATGCTAAAAACAAAGTTCGCAAGGACGCACTAGAAACGATTAAACTGATGATCATGGAGCTTAAAAGAACACGAAACGTGTCCGGACGCATCACGACCGAACGTCATTCTCCTGCGGTCCCTATGGATGCAACATTAACGGAACATTTACAATCTACGATCACCGCCCAAGGCGGAACCCGCGAAACATTGATCAGCGGGGCAGGGCACGACGCGATGGTCATCGCGCCTTTGGCCCCAACGTCTTTGTTATTCGTGCGCTGCCGCGACGGCATTAGTCACCATCCTGATGAATACGTTTCCCCGGATGACATCGCCGCAGCGCTCGACGTGATGGTCGGTACGGTTATGTCCTTGACGACATCACTGGATGCGAATTAAATAGATCATCCCACAGAAAGTAACTCATGGAAATTTTTGGCCAAACACGCAGTCGCGTCACACGAAATTACGCGCTGATCACGCCTGACACGCATGTAACGTCGCCGCTGCTCAATTGGACCAAGAGCGAATGCGTGCTGCACGTCTCGCCAGAAATGGGTGCTCGGTTTTCACAGTACACTGCCACGATGGAGCCCAGTGGCACCAGCGGGTTACCGGTCGCAGGCGTGCAACGTTTCATCTATGTGCAATCAGGTGCAGTCACCGTCAACGCTCAGTCGTCAACGAAACTGGCCGCTGGCGGGTTTGCCTATTTCCCCCCAGGCGCAGACCACGAAATCATCTGCGATCAAGCGGCTTCTTTGGTCGTGTTTGAAAAACGGTACGTATCGCGCCAGGGTACGCCTGATCCAAAAATTGTGATCGGTAATGCAGCCGACGTGCCGGGCGAACCGTTCATGGGCGATGAAGATGCGCGGCTGCAAACGTTGCTTCCTGTCGAGCCCGGTTTCGATATGGCTGTAAACATTTTTACTTATCAATCCGGCGCGACGTTACCCCAAGTCGAAATTCACACGATGGAACACGGCCTATTGATGTTAGCCGGCCAGGGCGTCTATCGGTTGGGAGAAGATTATTTTCCCGTCGGCGCAGGAGATGTGATTTGGATGGCTTCGTATTGCCCGCAATGGTTTGTGGCCATGGGAAAAACACCCGCCAGCTACATTTACTACAAAGACATTCATCGAGACGCGTTAGACGCAAACGTCTAAAAGTCCTCAGAAATACTTTTTAAGGCGTCCAGCACCTTTTCCAAAAAAAGCACCATGAAAATCGAACTCGCCCATCAGTCCTACGGAAAATCGCAAGTTTGCCTGTCGCACATTAAACGGCAGGACAGCCAGCACAATTTTGTTCAAATCACCGTCGACGTTGCACTAGAAGGCGACTTTGACAACGCCTATACCGAAGGTGACAACAGCAAGGTCGTACCCACAGACACGATGAAGAACTCGGTCTACGCGATCGCAAAACTTCACGGGGTTGATACGATCGAAACCTTCGCTCAACATCTGGCCAGACATTTCTTTGACTCGTTTGACCACATCACCAAAACAACGATCCACGTTGTGGAGAAGCTTTGGCAGCGCATTGACCTCGATGGCGAGGCTCATGGACACGCTTTCACCGGTGGCGGCAGCGAACAGAATACATGCTGCGCGATTGTTTCTGCTGATGGGACGAAATTGTCGTCCGGCCTCCGTGGTTTGCAGATCCTAAAAACGACCGATTCAGCATTTGAAGGCTACCTCAAAGACAAATACACCACGCTAAAAGAGACCGGTGATCGAATCTTCGCAACCACGATCACCACCCAATGGCCTTGTAAGAATCTTGACCGAGACTGGACACAGACTCGCCAAACCATTCGCAAATTGCTACTTGACGTATTCGCCCATCAGTTCAGTCCATCGGTGCAAAAAACGCTGTACGACATGGCGGAATCGGTGCTGTCTTCCTGCGACGAGATCGACGAGATTTCATTGGACATGCCCAACCAACATCACCTGTTGGCAGATTTGAAAAAACTGGAAATGGAAAACGAAAACGAAATCTTTGTGCCGACGCCAGAACCGTTCGGCGTGATTTCTGCAACGATCAAGCGGCAATAGAGGACGCCCCCAACCAACCCATGACCGAATCAGCCACTTCACCGTTTGCAATCAAATCCAATCGCGTTGTCACGTCCAAGGGAGAAATTCCTGCCGCGATAATCATCCGCGGCGGGAAGATTGAATCCGTTGTTTCGCACGCCGATGTGCCGCCGGATTTTCCCTGCACCGATTTCCGCGATTGGGTTATTTCTCCCGGGGTTTTCGATGCTCACGTTCACATCAACGAACCTGGCCGGACGCAGTGGGAAGGTTTCGCAACGGCCACGTCAGCCGCTGCCGCCGGCGGTGTCACGACGCTGATCGACATGCCGCTCAACAGCAGCCCCGTCACCACAAACGTTGCCGCACTGGCAACCAAACGCCGCGCCGCCGCAGAGAAGTGCGTCGTGAAGATAGAATTCTATGGAGGATTGGTCCCCGGAAGTGAAATTGAAATACCGGGACTTATTGCAGCGGGCGTAAAAGGCATCAAGGCTTTCCTGTGCGATTCGGGATTGGATGAATTCGGCGCTTCGGGAGAAAAAGAGCTTCGCGCTGCCTTAACCATTCTCAAATCGGCAAACATTCCACTGTTGGCCCATGCTGAAATCGTACCCAGCGATGCCGCCTCGCACGATGGCGCTTTTGCGACATGGCCGCAGCAATCATACGCCGCCTACGCAGCCTCCCGTCCCGAGTCGTTTGAGCTGACCGCGATCGAACTGTTGATAGGACTTTGCAGAGAATTTAATTCGCCGATTCACATTGTTCACTTGGCCACTGCGGCGGCGCTACCTATGATTGCTGCCGCCAAAGCCGAAGGCCTGCCACTGACGGTAGAAACATGCCCGCACTATTTGTACTTCTGCGAAGATGATATCGAAGACGGACAAACACAATTCAAATGTGCACCACCCATCCGGTCAGCCGAGAACAGAGCAGCTCTCAGAGGCGCCGTTGCATCGGGGTTGATCGACACAATTGGGTCCGATCACTCGCCCTGTCCACCGGAGATGAAAGAGCTACTCTCAGGAGATTTTGCCAAAGCATGGGGTGGCATCTCAAGCCTTCAGCTAACGTTACCGATCATGGCGACCATCGCCGATCAAGAACATTGGTCGCGCGAGATGCTCGCAGCGCGACTATCACAGCGACCGGCGGAGATATTTGGATTGGGCGATACTAGAGGCTGTATCGCCAGCGGCTACGACGCCGACCTAGTCGTGTGGGATCCGTCCGCCACTTTCACCTGCGCGGGTGAAGAACTGAAACATCGGCATTGCATCACACCTTACGAGAGCCGCACGTTATCCGGAATTGTCCAACGCACCTACGTCGAGGGTCGGATCGTTTTTGAAAACGAATCCGGAATCAAGGACAGCGATCAAACGCTTGTCGATGCGTCCGTTGCTGATTTTCTCAACGCACTCGGGCACGACGATTTCCTTCAGACGCTGCAAACATGTTGCGCCTCAGCGCACTGGTGCGAACAAATGCAGGAGTCACGCCCTTTCTTCAGCGACGATGACGTGCTGAACAAATCGGATAGAATCAATAGCCAACTCGATGAATCCGATTGGCTCGAAGCGTTTGAAGGCCACCCGCAAATTGGAAACGTAGAAACACTTCGCGAAAAATATAAAAACACCAAAGGCACTGCCGGCGACGAACAAGCGGGCGTCCAATCAGCCAGCGCAGACGTACTCAACCGTTTGTCGAAGGCCAACGATGAATATTTGAAGAAGTTTGGCTTCATCTTCATCGTCTGCGCTACGGGAAAATCAGCGAAGCAGATGCTAGAACTGCTTAAACAGCGACTACCTCGCACGCGCGAACAGGAACTCATTACCGCCGGGGAAGAACAAGCCAAAATTACGGCGCTGCGGTTGAAGAAATTAAGAATCCAGTGAGCGGCAAGGCGCTAGCCTAATGGCACTTACTTTAGCTTGATGCAACGCATTTGCGCATCAGCCGCCACGCGATAGCGTCC
>ENA-ORXT01005224-ORXT01005224.1-marine-metagenome-genome-assembly--contig:-NODE-5224-length-12852-cov-14.000783_pt1 | contig 12852 bp, 6 predicted proteins | sample MGYA00237868_ERZ511482 | MGnify/ENA metagenome assembly ERZ511482 | reverse complement strand
ATTACAGGGTCGCGGGAAGCGACCGTGTAATAAGGTCTCGAACTGTCAACTACTTTCGTACAATGGATAAACTTGTCTAAATAGGTGTTTTTTATTTAAATAAAAGGTATATTGTCTGTCACAAAAATGCTTATTTAGTTTAGAGAGAAACAGGATTCTTTCCTATCTTGCAGAATATCATTTGGAAATTACTTTTTTGTTTTGACATTTTATACCTAAAATACTTAATCAGTTTTCTGAAATAGCTTAAGTAAGTACCTAATCATAAATAATCGTCATTTTTGAAGAGACTATTTTTTCATTATACAACTAAAAAATTTTTTGAATAATCTCTTTATTGAACTATTTTTTTAGGAAGTAGAATGGAAAAAGAGTCCTTCACAAAGTGACGATTATTTATGGTTAGGAACGTGATATTAATAAACGCTAACTATTTCTGATATTTGCCTTGAAAACAGGCTAAAAGTATTAGCGTTTAATTTTTTTACGTTCCTTAGGTACTTAAATAAATGACATAAGGAATAAAAAAGAATTCTTTTCCACCATTTCAATAGAGCAAATCAATAATTAGGGCAGTATAGTTTTATCAAGTAGCTGTAAGAGAGATCCTACTGTTAAATCTAACTCTATTCCCTCCAACTGTTCAAAAATCATTTACACACTTCTAATTTGATCTACTTAGCTGGACTTTAGCTAATTCCTACTGCCAAGCGTACCAAAGACTAAAGACCAATGGCTAAAGCCCAGGTAAAGACCAATGGCTAAAGTCCAGCTTAACTAATTATTTAATAAACCTATGGAATGGAGTACAGGTGCTTTAGACTATATATATGTTTAGTGTTGAGTTTGGTAATGGTAGGAGACTTATTTGCTATTATTGTACCTGTTGAACTTTCTGTGCGAGTTCGACACGCCAAACAGATCGTCCTAGGAGAAGTTGTAGAACAATTTGCTTATTGGGACGCTTCCAAACATAACATCTACACAGCTCATAAACTGAAAGTTACCGCCTATTTAAAAGACCAACAGACGGAACAATATGTTCAATTGATCACACTTGGGGGGATAGTGGAAGAGGAAGCCCAAATAGTCTTTCCCAATATTCACCTGAAAATAGGGAAAGAATATTGTTTGTTTATGGAGGAGGCCTCGGCCACGAAAATTTACCCAGCGGCAAGCGTTCGTTCTAGAAACGCCAATGATATTTACTTTCAGGCTTTTGCTTATGTACAAGGTGTTTTACCTTTGAATGAACGGGTATATGTAGATAATTATGCGCAAACCAAGTGGACCGAATCAACCTTAATAGATAAGATATTTAAGACTAGTCATTTTACACCTATGGCACCTAATGGAAAGGTATTTCAGGCACGAAGACCTGAAAATGAGCGAGCTGCTAGTAGTAGAAACAGTAAAACTATTCAATTAAGTAATGGAGTAGGGCAGCCTACTTCTATTTTCAGGGCAGGCACTATTGAGGAAGCAGAAGAAATGATTATTACAGGGACAGATTTTGGAAATGAAATGGGTACTATTGAATTCACAAATAGTAATACAGGAGGTCTTGATATGGGGCTACTTACTTATGAAACAGATATTCTATATTGGACGGATACGGAAATTCGATTAAAGATTCCTTCCTTTGCAGGTACGGGTGTTGTGAATGTAAGAAATAAAAAAGGAACTTCAGTTGGTACCGCTAATGTCACGATAGAATGGACACTTAGCCCTATCTATAGCGACTATAGAAACTTTGAAGAAGATACTAGACAAATGGCTAAACTATTGAATGTTAATAAGGAAGGTGGGTATACCATTTTACTAAATAGTTCCACGGGCTTTTCCACTGATAATAATGCCGCACAAGCTTTTGAAAGAGCCCTTAATACTTGGCAGTGTGTGTCAGCAGTTAATTGGGAACTAGACAGAACAGCGACTACGGCGGGCATTCTAAAAGATGACTTATGCGTTATTCAATATAGCACAGATTTGCCTTATGGTGTTTTAGGCTTAGCTACTACTAGATACAAGGCATTAGGTAGTAGTCGTTGTAGTCAAATGAATACCCTTTGGAGTGTTAGAGAATTTGATGTAGAATTTGCGCCAGAGAGTCATTTGCCAGCTGGATTTGGATGGAATTTTTCAACTGATAATCCCAGTGCATTTCAGTTTGATTTTGAAAGTATTGTATTACATGAGTTAGGTCATGCACTTGGCTTAGGGCATGTAATAGATGAAGAGGATGTCATGCACTTTGCGATTTCCAATGGTCAAATGAGAAGAAATCCCAATGATCATGCTTCTGAAGCGGCTAATCGAAAAGTGGCTTTTAGTATGGCAGATCACTGTATTAATAGTGGCATTCCGATGTCTGCATATCCAGTAGATTGTTCTGAACTAGGAGCACCAGCAGCTCCTATAACTGCTCGTATTAAAATTTTATTAGAAGGCTTTTATAATGAAGCGACTAGCGAAATGAACAATTATTTGACGGTAGCAGGCTTACTTCCAGACACACAACCTTTTAATCGTTCTCCCTATCAATATTCGGGAATGGAGCAATTGGGAACTACGTCCACAGATATAGTGGATTGGGTTTTGGTTCAATTAAGATCAGTAGATAATACAGCAGAAATTGTTCATCAAAAAGCAGCTTTACTTCGGAAAGATGGTTTCATTGTAAATGAAGATGGACAGGAAATCGTAGATTTTAACTTAACGGAGAATGGAGAATATTTTATTGCTATACACCATAAAAGTCATCTCGCTATCTTAAGTAGAGAATCTCAATTATTTAGTAATAGTCCTGGTCTTTATGATTTTACACTTTCAGAATTTACAGCGATGGGGGACGCACAACTCAGCTATTTGGACGGAAAATTTTGCTTAAATGCAGGAGATTTTGACGGAAATGGTATTATTAATAATCAAGATTTTAATATATGGAAATTGAGTAGTGCAGCTATTAATAGTTATTTATGGGCCGATGCAGACGGAAATGGTATTATCAATAACCAAGACTATAATTTTTGGAAAGCGAATACAAGCAAAGTAAGTGTTTTATTGGAATAGGTCGATTTTATCGTTCGATAGGGTTGTTCAGTTAGTTGGTACTTTTAAGTTCAATTGCAAGTATCAAGTTCAACCCGTGACGTTGACCCCAAACGCTTGTCAGCGTTACATTTTGAACTTGAATTGGACACTTACAATTGAACTTAAATAAAACTGAGTGGATAAACTTGTCAAAAATTCTTTATTTTTTTCTATTTAAATGAACGAATCTTATATACTAGGCATGATTTTTTCTTTAGCTAAGATAGTTTGATAAATTGAGGTCTAATCTGATGTTTATTGCTACTATAAATATAGTTTTTACTTTTTTTTGAAAAAAAAAACCTATTTATTTGGTTAAAAAGAAAACAATAGCGATATTTGAGGGACAGTTACTAAATATGTGTTCCTCCCAACATAAAAATTGTGTAAAATCTACTATTATAGTAAATTTCTAGTCTAGATATTCCAAAACCGAAAAGATATTTAACCCTTGATACCATCAACAAAGATGAAATGTATTTAAAACGCCTGTAATGGGTGAAATTCGACCATTCCAATTTATTGGAATGGTTTTTTTTTGCCCTAAACTAAAATTGGACTTTAGCCATTGGTCTTTAGTCTTTGGTACGCTTAGGCTTGGCAATAGGAAGTATTTAGCTAATTCCTACCAAAGACTAAAGACCAATAGCTAAAATCCAACTTCAATTTAAGGCAAAAAAAAGAGGTTTACAATGAATCAATTCATTGTAAACCTCTTTTTTTATGTGCGTTTTATTAAAATCTATTAATAGAATGTAGAACGTAAATCCTCTACATCAGCCTCTTTACGCATCGCTTGCATTAACCGATTGGATACTTGCTGCTGCGTAGTCGTAGAAACTTCTTTCCTTACTTGAGAAATATTGAAATTAGTAGCTGCTGCTGGTTTAGCTTTTACTTGCACTACATAGACTCCATTATTCCCTATAATAGGTTGAGAAACTCCGTTCACAGAAGTATTAAAAGCAGTAGCAATTACTTTTGGTTCATTTCCTAGACCTTGTGTAAACTGTGCATCAAAAGTAACATCTGACGCTTGGTCTACATCTACAGAAAATTGAGAAGCGATAGCTGCTAAATTAGTACCACTCAACTTACTTTTAATCAATTCGCCCTTCTTCTGATTTCTTACCTGTGTTTCTATTTCATCTTTAATGTTTGCCAAGCTAGGCATCCCTGCTGCCTGTATACCTTGTAAACCAGCAATTACATATTTGCTAACATGGTACTTGCCTTCTTCCTTAAAAGAATAAACAGTTGGAGCAACAGCATTGACTTCTGTGTTTGAATCAAAAGCCCATCGAATGATGTCTCTTGCATCGTTGCCACTGCCCAAAGTACCTAAGCTATAGTCATTTGCTTTAACACTTGGTGTTACTTGTACCGCTAACCCATTCTTAGCTGCAGCTGCAATTATACCTAATTCTCTATCTGCTAAAAACGTGTTTGCTTCATCAAATTTTGCACTTTGTGTATTATCACTAGGTATAATAGGTGCACTAATATAAGCCAATCGAGCTCTCTCGGTAGCCTCTTTAGTTCTGCTTATAGGTTCTATTAAGTGAACACCATATTGTGTTCGGACACTATATAATTGACCAATATTGCCAAAAGAAGCAACATCTCCATAAGCTGGTACAAATTGGTTAGGTGGAATGTTTTTGTATTCACCACCATTTGCAGCACTACCCGGATCTTGACTAAATTTAGTAGCCATATCCGCAAACTTTGCGCCATTTTGGATAGCCGTCTTGATACTATCTATTCTTATTTGTGCGGTTGCAAAACCAGCAAAATCAACTGCATTGATTAGAATATGTCGAGTGGTCGCAGAATCTGGTACCGTTTTTCTTTCTAATACCTTTACTGAACGGTAACTGTCTCCATCTAAATAAGGACCATAAGTACTACCAACTGCTATATCCATCACTGCATTTCTAGCAGCAGCAGATACAGATTGAGCATCTACCCATTGGCTAGAAATCGTACCTTCATTGGTTTCTACAAAAATGGTATCATTGCTAGTGTTCTGAAATTCTTGCGTTAACTCTGCCAAAGAATTTCTTATATCTGAGGAATCCGTTGCTGTTGGGAAAACATTAAATACAACGTAGTCAATTTTTCTGGTTTCTTCTTCGCTGTAGAATCTCCCTTTATTAGCAGTTAAGTAAGTTTGGAAATCTGCATCCGTTAAAGAAACCTCGCTATCATCTATATCTGCAAATGGAATCTTTACGTAGTCTAAATTTACTTTTTGGTTTTTGTCTCCATAAGATTGCTCTACCATCCAAGTGGGTGTGTAAAGTGCCTTAGAAACCATCGTATTGATTTTGCTTTGTAGGCGATCTTTAATTACCTCCTTTTCTTGGTGTGCCCAATATCTACGTAATTCAGGGGTCATCTTACCTGTTTCTATTTGTTGCTTGATTTGGTCTAATTGCGCTTTATCCACCTGACCTGTTTGTGGATTTGCAAAACGAGCTCTGATAACTGGGCTTACATTATTACCAAATTGTAAATCCAGTAATTCCTGCTTACCAACACTCAAACCTAAGTCTTCCGCTTGGTCAGATACAATCGCTTCTTCTACAAAATAATTCCAAAGCGCATTTCTACGTCCGAATACATCTGAAGAGTTGCTATAGATTAATTGCTCTGCTGACTGAAAATCATTCCATTCAACTGTCTTTCCATTTACTTTTCCAACGGGAAAGCTATTGCCTGAGCCACCTCCTAATCTGGAGGAACTAGTCATATCCATCAGGATGAATGCTGCCAATGCTAGTCCAATGACTAATATCAACAGCCAACTATTTTTTCTAATCGTTCCTATAAGTGCCATCTAAAATTTCTTTTATAAAAATTTATTAAGTCGTGATTCTTGTTTGACCTCAGCCTAAATGTTTATCACTTAAGGCATATACTGAAAAACAGTAGAATAGATTGCTATTTTCCTTAAAAAAACTACTGTATCCTAAAAATAATTTGTAGCACCAATTTAAATGATTAGTAGCGGTAATTTTTAAAATGGTGCAAACCTTTACAAAAAGGTTTGCAAAATTACGCCCTTTGATTGTTAAAATCAAAAATTTATAATAAGGACTATGCTTTTAGCGTGAAATAAACGTAGATTTAGGAGGTGGGTAACAGAAATAGGGTGTTTTTACTCCAACACCTCTATACAAGACCGATACAAATCCCCCCAATCCTCTCTATCCTTCACTACCGTTTCTAAATACTCCAACCAGATTTGTTTATCTTGTATTGGATCTTTCACTATCGCCCCCGTAATACCTGCCGCCAAATCAGCAGCCCTCAAGGTACCATCTCCAAAATGCGTCGCCAATGCTTGACCACTATTAATCACCGAAATAGCTTCTGCCGTACTCAAGGTGCTGCTAGGAGATTTTAATTTAGTTCGATTATCTGCCGTTTTGCCGCTACGCAATTCCCGAAAAATAGTAACCAATCGTCGAATTTCTGCTAATGGGGCAGGCATCTCTGGCAATTCAAGTGCTTTACCCATTTGCTCCACTCTATGCTTAACAATAGTAATTTCTTCTTCCAAATCACTTGGCAAAGGCAAGACAACTGTATTAAAACGGCGACGCAAGGCACTCGATAATTCATTGACCCCTTTATCTCGGTCATTGGCAGTAGCAATAATATTGAAGCCTCGTATCGCCTGTATTTCTTTATTTAATTCAGGTACAGGTAAGAGTTTTTCCGATAATAGCGTAATCAAATTATCTTGTACATCAGAAGGGATTCTTGTCAACTCTTCTATCCGCACAATTTTTCCGTTTTGCATCCCCGTCAAAACTGGACTTGGCACTAACGCCCCTTCACTCGGTCCTTCCGCAATTAATTTAGCATAATTCCAGCCATAGCGAATAGCTTCTTCGCCCATGCCTGCCGTACCTTGTACCAATAGCTTAGAATCCCCAGAAATAGCTGCTGCTAGGTGTTCAGAAACCCAAGTCTTGGCAGTCCCTGGTATCCCAACCAATAACAAAGCCCTATCCGTTACTAAAGTAGCGGTCGCTACTTCTATTAATCGTCGATTGCCGTAATATTTAGGTTCGATAGTTGTACCATCTTCTAAGGTGCCACCCATTAAATAAGTCACGACTGCCCAGGGAGATAGTAACCAATTCGTCGGCTTGGGTCGGTCGTCTACTTTTTTTAGATGCTTTAATTCTGCTGCATACTGATCCTCTGCATGAGGACGTAATATTTCTTCCATACTATTTTTTTTAAAGAGACCGCTTCGCTGTCAGATGTCAGACCGAAAAATTATATTTTTCTGTGAGAAGTGAGACTTATGACGTGTTCAAAAGAGGTCAGAAATCAGACCGTCAATTGCATTGACTGTCAGAAGTGAGATTTATGGCATGCTCAAAAGAGGTCAGAAGTCAGACTTTGAGTCGTTTTCTACGACTTCGTAATAGGGGCCTAGAACATATTTGATCCAGATACTTTTGTTGGCAACAGGCTTCATTTTTTAATTAATTCTTCAATTCTAGATTGCAACCTTTTTTCAGCATAAATTATAAATGATTTCTCTGGTTATTTGTTTCATTCGTAATTATTTTTTCTCATGCTTGCTTCTAATACATCATAAGTCTCCTTTTCTCTTTGGCAGATTCTAAATATGACAAATATTATTTTGAAAAAAAGTGGGGCGATTAGAATCTGCCAAATAAATATGGTTCTTTGACAAATGTCGTGGCGATACTCGTTTTGAGAACTTCGGGAGCTGGCAGAAGAGAAGAGCTAAAGTTCTTAAAACCTATTGACTTTAAGAACTTTAGCTCTTCTCTTCTGCCAACTCCCGAAGTTCTCAAAGTTTAGCTTAAGTTCAATCCCACGGAATTTGTCAAAGAACCATAAATTGGGACTTTAAAATATCTGGATCAAATATATTTTGCGTCATTTTTTACCTTATTGATGACCATCTCTTTTTTTTGGAGTAAATACAGGAGCGTAGCTCCGACAACGTCTGTAGGAATGGGATATGGAACCACGTCAAAGGAGCGTAGCTCCGACAACGTCTGTAGGCATGGGATAGGAAACCACGTCAAAGGAGCGTAGCTTCGGCAACGTCTGTAGGAATGGGATATGGAATCACGTCAAAGGAGCGTAGCTCCGACAACGTCTGTAGGCATGGGATATGAAATCACGTCAAAGGAGCGTAGCTCCGACAACGTCTGTAGGCATGGGATATGAAATCACGTCAAAGGAGCGTAGCTTCGGCAACATCTGCCGCACGATTTTACGTTGCCGAAGCTACGCTCCTTTGACGTGGTTCCATATCCCATTCCTACAGACGTTGCCGAAGCTACGCTCCTTTGACGTGGTTTCATATCCCATGCCTACAGACGTTGTCGGAGCTACGCTCCTATATTTCACTCGTCCCCCTGACAGAAAGTGCGTCGAACACGTCCTAAGTCTCACTTCTCACAGAAAAATGTAATTTTTCGGTCTCACTTCTCACAGCGAAGCGATCTCCTTCCTAAAGCTCAATATATTTAAAAAGACTTGAATATCCGTTTCCCAGCCTGCCCAATTTCTTTGTTCTTTATACCAAAAAGCAATAATTTCTGGATGCAATAAAGGATCGATAGCGTAGGCTGCTTTATCTCGTAAGATAGCTCGATAAAGCGGACCCGTATAAGAAAAGGTCGCATGTTTACCAATCCAATCTCGTAATTGCGTCATAAATAAAATAGCTACGCGTTTGTCCCATTGTTGATTATCCAATAATAATAAACGCAAGATAGGAGACTGTTCACTAGGTAAAACGGGACTAGCTTTTAATTTTTCAAACAGTAATTGATTAAATAAGCCATTGGGCATCGCTTTTAAGATAGCTTCCATTTTCAAAGCTTGCCCTGCTTTTGTGTGGAACTGGTTTAACCAAAAGCCTAAAATAGCGGTCATCCAACTTTCATTTTGATGAAGCATGGTGGATTCTACCAAGGCATTACCCAACAACATAGACCGATCACTTTCTGCAAATAATTGGATAATTTGTATCGGACTCGCAGTCAGATGTTTTTCCCAAAAAGAGGGAGGAACTAACTGTATCATCTGCGCCAACATATTAACTTTTGGATTGGCAGAAGCCCCTTTTTGCTTTGGATTAATACCATCTCGGATTAAACTAGCGTTGTCAAGTGTTGGTAAATCTACCACAAAAGTACCCGTTTTTTTGTCTATCGCAATTAGCTGAGCTAATTCTGCTTGCAAACGATGCTGTAGTTGGCTATTGGCTAATTTAGCTAAAAAACTAGCAGCGGTCACTCGAATTCCTTTTCTAGAAAAATTGAGACATTCTTCCAAAAAAGCTTCATCTGCTAGAGATAAACCCGTTTGTAAACATTTCAATAAACTCGTTTTCTCTGCTAAGCCATCTTTTTCCCAAGTTGTACGCAATAAAGCTAAACCTTTCTTCGCAGTGGCACTCCTTAAATGCTTTAAAATGGCAACCCTTTCCTCCTTAGTCCCTAGTTTCCAAGCTGCTGCTGTAGTCTTAGGGACTTGCAACGATTTCCATGCAGGGTTTAAAGATAGGAGCCATTTTCCTCGTTCGCCTATGCTATCTTTTATAGTTAGCCAAAGGTTTTCGTCCTTAACACATTTATCAAAAAGGACAGGTAGTGCTTCTGGGGGCAGGCATTTTTTATGAACACGCAAATTTTCCACATATTCTGGCAATAGTTGTGGATAAGTGTGCAGTATTTTTTTTAAATGCGCTGTGGACTTAGGTGTGCAAACAGTATCTGTTTCTTTAGGACTTGTAGATATTCGTTTCTCTGTCCATTCTTGTGGCTGCCAGCCTGCTTTTTGCAAAGGACCATAGTAAGCTATTGCTTCTACTAATACCTTTGTAATTTCTTGTTGGGTATTAATCCCTACTTCCTCCAAGGCTTGTCGTAGCTTGGGGCTTAGGGTACTTCGTTCGGTACCCAATAGCGATAATTGAACTAATTGTTCCCAAATCATGTCGCAAATTAAGTATAAAGATGTTATATTGTTTTATTGTTTTATTGTTTTATTGCTATATTGCTTTATGGCTGAGTCCACTCTAAAAGTCGATTTGGGCAAAAACTGCCAGATTTTTAAAATCTGGCAGTTTTGTTACTCTAATAAGATCAATCATTTACACAAAATAATTATTAGCAGTTGTTTTGATTTTTCAAAGAAACTGACTTTTTAGAGTAGACTCATTGTTTGATTGTTGTATGTCAACGTCTTATATGCAGCCATCAAGCCATCTAACAATCTTATCAGACTACTTAAGCAGAATTAAAATATAAGATTATGAACACAATTAAAACAGGCATATTATCTTTTGGATTTTCTGGTAGCTTATTCCATGCGCCTTTTCTCCAGTATCATCCTGGATTTGAATTTTCTGCGATTGTAGAAAGAACCAAAAAAAAAGCGCATCTAGCGTACCCAAAAGTAAAAAATTACGATTCTATTGAGGAACTTTTATTGGATGATTCTATTGAACTTATAATTGTAAATACGCCAAATAAAACACATTTTGAATTCGCTTTACAGGCAATTAAGGCCAAGAAACATGTGCTAGTTGACAAACCTTTTACAGCTACAGCCTCAGAAGCAAAACAGCTATTTAAAGAAGCAAAAAAGAACGGTGTATTGGTATTGCCTTTTCAAAATCGAAGATATGATAGTGATTTTCTCTCCGTGAAAAAAGTGGTCGAATCTGGTAAATTAGGAGATTTGATTGAGGCTCATTTTCGATACGATAGATACAGTACCACCGTTAATGAAGATAGTTGGAAAGAAGTACCTGGACCTGGGAGTGGCGTGATATATAATTTGGGTTCACACACGATAGACGGCGTAATTTCAATGTTTGGTATCCCTTTAAAATGGTCTAAATATCCCTCTTATGTTCGCCCCAACACTCAAGTAGTTGATTATGTACATATTCATTTATTATATCCTAATAACTTACAAGTGTTTGTAACCATCAGTTTTTTGGTGGCAGATCCGCAGCCTGCATTTATGCTTCACGGTTCATTGGGAACCTATAAAAAGAACCGAACGGATGTTCAGGAAGATCAATTAAAGGAAGGGATGCTACCTGACAATTTATTGTATGGGGTAGAATTACCTAAAAGTGAAGGACTATTAACTACTGTAGATTCGAATGGATTAAAAAAACAAGCGCACATCGCAGCAGAAAAAGTAAGTTATATAAATGTCTTTGAAGATATTTATCAAACCATGAGAATGGGTAAGGACTATCCCGTAACTGAAGAACAAATGATAGCACAATTAGAAATTTTAGAATAGTCAAAATGAGAAAAAGCTTACAAATCGTCCTTTTAATTATACTATTATTGCATGAATAAAGCAGAATTAAAAATTCTAATAAATTCTCTTCAGCAAATAAAAAATCCTAGAGAGGAGAATATTTGTTCTTATTTTATGGGATTTAGTGAAGAAGAAGTTGGAAAAAGCATTGGACAGACAAGGAAAGGAACGATTATGAATACGCGTTATTGGGTTGCTCACAGATATGAAGATACCTCGCAAACTTTTGAATTGGGATACAAGAATAGGAATAATGGTAGTTATGTAGGCTTTACCGAATTAGTGGGAGATTATTTATTCACCTCTTATTCTATAGATAAAACAAACAATTCTTGGATAGAGCAAGTTGACCATTATGCTTATATAAAAGAGCTTGATTGGGTAACTGGTTTTTATACCGTATTGAAAGAAATCTACGAAAGAAGCGATTTCTTAAAAAAACCAGAAAAGACGGAGAAAACTATATCCTTTGCAGAAATAGCCCAATACTTTACGAAAATAGCCCCTGGAGAAGAAGTAGAAGAATTGATAATTAATGACACCCATAAGATAAAAGTTGGAGATTTAGTAGAACTTTCAGACCTAATCGGGATCGATTATCAGCAAACAAAATATTATGATAGGTCGATTAGAAATCCTTCTTGGGAATTGTTTTATCCCTCAAAAAAGGATTTTAAGTTTGTTAAATTCTTCCATGAAGACAAAAAAAATAATTTTGGTCCTGTAACATTTAGTCAAGTTTGGAGGATGTTTAGTGGAGTAACTAATACCATTTTATCTATTAAAAAGAGCGCAGGAAAATATTTTTTATATACAGAAATTTTCGAGATTGAGATTAAAGGTGCTATCAAAGAAAAAGAAATTATTTTATCCAATGAAAAAGAACTAGTTCTAAATGCTTCTGATATAAATGAACATATTAAAACTAGGTTTGATAACTATAGAATGGCTTTCATTACCACAGAAGAATTTTTTTTAGATTTTCCAATTTATGATTTTTATGATTTTAGAATCTAATTTACGAAGCTTAGACAATAAGAGTAGTTGTTCTATATAACGAGTCGGAAACTTTTTTGGTTCTATTAATTGCTTGAGTCTTTGGAAGATTAAACGAATGATCGCATCATGGCGATCAGGTCCATAATTACTCAATAATGCTAACAACACAACTTCTGGTACCTGATTACTCAAAAGTAAATTGGTATCTATCTCATAAATATTGATCGAATCAAAGCCTTCAAATACCATTGAAGAAGGCAGGTCAGATTTCATTGTCATTCGTCCTTTTCCTAAATAGATCAGCACATGGCGAATCGGTAAGCGATGCTTACGACTTATTATACCATGATACTCTTGCATTCGATAAAGCATATCAGGGTCATTTTTAGTCTGAAACTCTATATG
>ENA-ORXT01005223-ORXT01005223.1-marine-metagenome-genome-assembly--contig:-NODE-5223-length-12853-cov-3.244051_pt1 | contig 12853 bp, 12 predicted proteins | sample MGYA00237868_ERZ511482 | MGnify/ENA metagenome assembly ERZ511482 | reverse complement strand
CGTGGCCGGGGGTGTCAACGATGTTGATGCGCAGGCCCTTCCATTCAACAGATGTCGCTTTCGCCAAAATGGTGATGCCGCGTTCGCGTTCCAGATCATTGCTGTCCATGGCGCGTTCTGTGGTCGCTTGGTTGTCGCGGTAGGTGCCCGATTGTTTCAGCAATTCGTCCACAAGGGTGGTCTTGCCGTGGTCAACGTGGGCGATGATGGCGATGTTACGCAGGTCCATTGGATGTCCTTAGATAGGCATAAAAGCAGGCGCAAACCGCAGCCCGCAGAAGATGTTGGATGGGCCTTAACGTGGTCACGCGCAAAAGCAAAGGGGGCGTCTTGTAAATATGGCGCTTAGGTCGCCACGTACCAGTCTTTGCGGTGGTTGAACGCGATGATCATATTAACGATAAACGCGCCCAGCATCGACAACAGCACCGCGCGGACGGGAATAACGAAGAACGCGAGGCCAAAGATGCAGGCGTTTTAGGCCGCAGTGTTTTCCAAGTTGTTGTGCCGCCGCGCACGGCGGCACAAGCTGTTTTCCCGCGAACACCATCGCTGGTAACATTGGTTGCAATCATCGCAATGGCGATCTTTGCGTTCGTAAGACTGTTTGGCGCAGGCGCGCGGTATCCAGCCTAATTATACCACAACTTTTAGATCGCCATTTGCGGTTCGAAAAAGGTTACCCGTACCCAAGCCTGCAGACGCTGCCGCCGAGTTATCAACATAAACTGGCAACAGTGGCATTTCGATCTGGCCGGATTTCCGCGCCGTCATTGCGTTTGATCGCGTTGACGTCGATGCGCCAATGCCAACCTGAAAAACAACCTTGTCGGTTTCAGGTGACGCATATTGCGAAAACATCCCAAGTGCGACGCCCCCTTCGTCACACACCGTATGACCGCGCCCGGACGCAAGCGTATAACGTGCTGACAAGGTAATTTGGAAACCAAATCCTGCAAAGTAGTCAGCCGAAGCGTCAGCAACAACAGCACGCCCCGCAACAATACCGTAATTTGCAAGGTTATCCGTCACGCATTCATACCCCAAGGCAAACGAATAGTTTCCTTCGGCGGCGCATTGCTCTCCCCAAGAGATCGATCCAGTTGCGGCGGGTCCGTTCGGGGGGATTTCGCTAGACCAGCTATCCCTTGAAACCAACGTGCGAAATGTGGTCATTGCAGTCGCGTCGGTTGCGTCAACAGGTCCGGTACCGCGCCCGTAAAAACAGGTGGGTGTTCCTTCCATACCCGTTGCGCTTTTGATCCGGTCATATCCGGCTTCCCAAAGGCTTTCGCCAAGGAAATGCGTAAAATCACCAGAGCCAGTCAAACTGTATTCTGTCCGAAGCCCGTTACTTGGCACAAAGATGCAACGCGTATCGTTTTGCATGCACATGTGACGCATCGCATCGCGCCACTGATAGCGGTCATGTAAATCAGACGGGGACATCATATAAATCGGCGTATTTTCTGCGCACCAACTTTCCGCACGTAGTTGGGTGCGAAACGTATTTATCTTTGTAAGGTATGTCGCAAAGTCTGATTCAAAATCCGCTTCACCTTGTGCAACGATAACCTCGTCGATTTGGACCTTGCTTGCCGTGGTCATGTAAGTGGTGGCAAGTGCGGCGGTAACCTTCGATGCGATTGCAGCGTAGCGCGGCGAAGAAACGCTCGTATCCACCCACTCGGCGATACTTTGCCCACCTTGTGCATCGTAGATAACAAACACAGGGCGTCCGGTATCATTGGCCACGCGGTGCGCGCGTGCCAACGCATAGTTGTTGTTGCCAAGATTGCCATGCGGGTTTGCGCGCGCAAGTGGATTGAGCGTGCGGTCAGATGAACCCCAATCGCTGGTCACACCATCCCAGACACGTACAAGCGGCGATGCGGGATTGGGTCCGTCATTGTTCGCGCCCGCTGCGTTCGACTGACCGGTGATCACGATGATGTAGGGTCCGTCAACATGATGAAGTGCGGTGGACCCTGACGTTATCAAATGTGCGTCAACTGGATCTGCGACAACAGTAAAAACTGCACCTTCTTTTACGGTCGTAATTTGCGTGCCGATCCCGTGCGGACTCGTATCAGCCAGAACCGCTGCGACATTCGCAAATGTTTGCGCACTTCCTTGCGCGATGAAGTCTGCCTTACAATCCTCCAGCGTGCCAATGTCAGTGCCATTGGAATTAAGTGTTTGGGTGCCCAATGGACCCGTCATAAATGAAGAAAGGGCAATGGCGTCTTGCGCCGCGTCATCAAGCTCTTGCTGTGTAGCCATTATTATCTCTCGAGGTTTATTGCGATAAGCGTGAAGGACAACGACAATGGTACCGGTTGAGGGGTAAAGTCGCGTCTTAGAAAAATAGCGCCAAATATGTCATGTGCGGTGTTCAGCATTAGCTACAGGCCAGAATGGCAGTCGCCGTCGTCCCTGTTGCCCAAATGCGTGTGACGCGAATGGGATGCCAACCAGCGCCGGCATTCGTCAGCGTTACAATGTCACCATCAGAAAGTGTCACATGCAGGTCACCACCGCCGCCGACATAAACGGCCCGTGACGTAAGCGACAAGTCAGCGCCATCGCTGGGCGTAACTTCTTCGGCACGCATGATAGGATCAGTCATACCAGGAGCGTGTGTTTTGAAAAGATCAGTCATATCAATTACCCTTTGTGTATCTGGGGCGGATATGACGGGTTGATCGTTTATGCTCTGTAGGTCCACCGAACGGTCCGGTGGACCAAATCGGTTAATTATCTTTATCTACGTTTTGATGTTGGGACCCAAGACCGGCAATCGCAAGGTCCATTTTGTCGCCAGCTTTCAGGAAAACAGGTGTTGGTTTCATGCCCAACCCAACACCCGGTGGCGTCCCTGTCGAAATAACATCACCAGGGTGCAGCGTGAATAAGTTACTCAGATGGGCGATAATCTCGGCAACAGAAAAGATCATGGTTTGGGTGTTTCCGGTTTGCATACGCGCCCCGTTCACATCAAGTGACATCTCCAAGGCCTGCGGATCAGGTACCTCGTCTCGCGTTACAAGCCACGGACCAATCGGTCCAAACGTGTCGCAACTTTTCCCCTTGGTCCACTGTCCTGTCAGTTCAGTTTGAAACGCACGCTCTGACACATCATTGACGATGCAATAACCTGCAACATGATCCAACGCATTCTCGGCTGTGACATATTTCGCGGCCTTACCAATGACGACGCCAAGCTCGACTTCCCAATCGGACTTTGATGATCCGCGCGGTAGAACGACAGTGTCATGCGGGCCGACGATTGCCGAATTCGCCTTCATAAACAAAATCGGATGCTCTGGAATAGCCGCACCTGTCTCGGCGGCGTGATCAGAATAGTTTAGTCCGATGCAGCAAAACTTTCCGACCATCCCGACACACGGCCCGATCCGTGGCGCACCATCCACCAACGGCAAATCTTTCGGATCCAAGCGTCGAAGCTTTGAAAGTTCCGCGTCGGAAAGTGCTACTCCGGTCACGTCATCAATGTGATCAGACAAATCCCTGATCTGCCCATCATCATCAAGCAGGCCCGGTTTTTCTTGTCCCACATCGCCATATCGCAACAGTTTCATAGATGTATTTCCCTATAGTTTAAAGGTGCTTAGCCAGACCAGCCGCCGTCGATCACATGCGGTTGTCCTGTCACAAATGCACTTTCGTCGCTTGCCAAATATACGACAAGTGCAGCGATTTCTTCAGCGGTAGCAATGCGGCCCATCGGTTGCCTTGCGATAAACGCCTTCATCGCGGCGTCATAGTCGCCCGTCGCATGAAGTCTGTCGTGCAGGCTGGGGCTATCCACAGTGCCCGGACAAATACAATTACACCGAATGCCTTGGGTGATGTAATCAACCGCGACTGATTTCGTCATTCCGATCACGGCGGCTTTGGTGGCACCATAAATAAACCGGTTAGGTGCGCCGATGATACTTGATGCTGCTGACGACATATTAATGATCGACCCGCCACCGCGATTTAACATGCCAGGCACCGCTGCTTTGATCGTATGGAACATCGCGCGCACGTTCAGGTCGAATGCAGTATTCCAATCGTCGTCAGTCGCGTCAAGGACTGTTCCGTGATGCACGAAGCCTGCACAATTAAAAAGAATATCCGGCTGGGCATCCGCGATAGCCCGCGCGACATTTTCTTGGTTTGTCACATCCAGAACAGCGGTCGTAATCCGACTGGTGCTCAAGGACTGTAATGCACTGTCATTGATGTCGGTCGCAAATACGTCTGCACCTTCTTGCGCCAATGCCATAGCACTTGCACGCCCGATACCTTGCCCTGCCGCTGTTACAAAAGCACGCTTCCCGTCAAGACGTCCCATCACAACCTCCTAAAATAGCAAGCCATGGTGTTTCCCAACACCTTCTAGCGAAGCCACTCAGCTATAATTCAATATCAGAAGCGAGGTTTGTGCAACGGGGTAACTGCCACGCGCCATTGAAAAGGAGGTCATTGCTCGGGCGGGGTGGCATGCGTTAACCGGTATAACCACGGACGAGGCTTGCCGCGATCAGGCTCCAACCGTCAGCAACGACAAAGAACGCAAGCTTGAACGGAAGCGCCACAATTGCTGGTGGTACCATCATCATTCCCATGGACATCAAGACCGCTGCAACAACAAGATCGATGATAAGAAATGGTATGAAAATCAAGAACCCAACTTGAAAGGCCCGCTCCATTTCACTTAGAAGAAATGAAGGGACAATAACCGAAAGCGGCACATCCTGAATCTCAATCGTCGACGACAGCTCGGGGCGAAGTGCGGCAAGCTCTGCCAGCGTATCTGGGTTGATACGCGCGACCATGAAACCTCTTAGTGGTGGCATCGCTAACGTAAAGGCCGATTCCACATCGATATCGCCCGCCAGCATTGGTGCAATACCGGCATCCCAAGATGCGACAAAGACAGGTTCCATCACAAAGTACGTCAGAAAAAGTGCCAGTGATATCATCAGCATGTTTGGTGGCGATTGCTGAAGCCCGATGGCCTGCCGCAAAATCGCCAGCACGGTGACGATAAATGGAAAGCAGGTCACCATCATAGCGATTCCAGGAACGAGGCTTAGCACCGTCACAAGGATGAACAGTTGAACCGAACGTGTCGCCAGTGATCCCTCTTCACCAAGTGTGATAGACAGGTCTTGCGCAGCAGCGGGCCCTGCAAATAACAGCAGGCCCATCAGGCATCCGATCAAAAATAGCGGGATCGGGTTATTCGGTTTCAGTGGGTTCATTTACAACCTCGGTCAAACGTACCGACAATTGCCCGGCATTTTGTCCGCTCATTTCTTGCAATTCACCGCGGGCGATCAGTCGGTCACCGACAAATAGCTCGACAGGATCATCAATGCGGCGATCAAGAGGCAGGATCGAATTCTCTGCCATCATAAGTAAATCACGCACGCGTGGTCTTGCCTTTCCGACGGAAATTGTCACCTCTATCGGAATTTGCTGCATCAAGCCTTTTGCATTTTTGCTCGTTGGCTCTGCGGCTGACGGGTCATCCATTTATTGAATCCTTCTTTTCATCCACAAACTGGAACGCCGAAAGTGCGGCAACAAGCTCTTGAAGAAGTAATTGAGAATCAAACGAGGTTTCATGCGCACCGTTCTGAAACCTAATTTCACTTTCTCCGATTTCATGATCTGAAGTCACATCAACCGGAAGCGCACTGACAGACCGAGACGCCTTGGCAAAGTCATCCAACAATCGCGGATGAACGGCGATCTTTATAGGGGCATCCAGGTCATGCTTTGCAGCCTTCTCTAAAACGTCAAAAAATCGCGCATGAAGGCTTGCATCAAGACATTCAGGAACAAGGTGCGTCGTCAAAGCTTGAAACAGCGGTTTGAGTGTTTTTGTAAGTTCTTGCTGTGCTTCGCGGTACCCGAAACTCATATCTTCAAGCGTCTTCGCAAGCTGCGCCAAGGCCTGCACGCGCTGCAAGTCGGCGTCTGCACGACCTGCTTCAAAGCCGATGCCATACCCCAAAAGATCTTCTGGTTTCGGCGTATGCTTAGCAAGGTCCGGCGAAACTGACGCAAAATCCTCTAAGAGGGAAATGATCGTCATCAAATAGCTTCCTTCTTGTTTGGTTCTTCAATCCAGTCTTGTAGAATTTGGATTGTCTCTTGTTCACGCTCCGCGATCATCTCGCGAAGTCGGGCAACTGAATCGCCGTTTGTTTGCGCAGGATCCAGCGCTGGCGCATCCAGTGCGTCAAACATCATCCGGTCGTTATTTGTCTCGAATCCGCCAAACGCGCTGTCCCCCTCAAAGACGTCGGGTGCCGGAAGGGCGTTCAGGTTAGACGCCTTGCCACCAGCCAAAATCGGCCGCACGACAAAAAGCCCCAATATAATCGCGACAAGTCCTACGATCGCAGCCTGCGCCAATTGCATGACATTGATAGGAAGCGTCGCTGGCGTCGCTGCGGCCTCTGTGCCCAGCGTAGGTAGCGGTTCAAACGACAGCGACCGTAGCGTGATATTGTCACCACGCGCTGTGTCCAATCCAACCGCCGAAGAAACCAGCGATTCTAACGTCGCAAGTTCTTCCGGCGTGCGTGGCGTGAATGTTGTCGCACCATTCGCGTCAACAGACACGACATCATTGACCAACACCGCAACGCTTAGCCTGCGCACGTCCCCAGCTTCGATAACAACCTGACGCTGGACTTCGGAAATTTCAAAATTTGTCAGGGCGCGCGTTTCGCTTGTTTCGTTCTGCGACCCACCTGATCCACCCGCAGCATCCCCGGCGGGCAAGTTCGACGCAACTGTCACGTCCCCGTTCCCGCTATCTTGTGATGTGCCAGAGCTTTCGGTGACATCAGTACTCACCGCGATACGGCTTTCAGGATCAATCGTTCGCTCGACAATTGATTCAGACTGGTTGACCGTTTCGACCGTCACTTCGACAATTGCATTTCCGGGTCCGACCCGCGCAAGCAACAATCTTTCTGCTTGAGCACGTAGTCGGGCCGAAAGCTCATCTGCTGTCGTGTTGGCGCTTGCAGGTCCGGATTCAGAGATCAGGCCACCTGCATCATCAATGACCGCCACGTCTTTTGGAACAAGACCCGAAACCGCCGAACCAACCAAATACTGAAGCGCCTTCGTTTGTTTAGAATCAAGCGATCCCGCCTGTGTCGTCACTGTAACTGCTGCGGTTGGTGCATTGTTGCGCTGGAACGGGCTGCCGTTCGGCGTGGAAATATGGACCCGTGCTGCGCGGATGGCCGGATTTGCCAGAATGGTTCTCGCCAGCTCACCTTCTTTGGCACGCCAATATGCTGCATCAAACATCTGCGACGTCGTGCCAAACCCCGACAAGCCATCCAAAAGTTCGTAACCTTGCACACCTGTTGCGGGCAATCCTTCGCCTGCAAGTGACATCCGTAAACTGTCGCGCGCAGCAGGGTCGACATAGATCGCCCTTGAACGGACTTCATACGGCACACCGCGCTGGTCAAGTGCTGCCATAACCTCACCGGCGGCGGCAGGTTCCAACCCGCCAAACAGCAAGGTCAGGTCTTTTTGTCCGGCGTTACGTGCAAGAAATACGATGGCCGCAAACATTGCCAAGGTTGCGACGGCCACGATGATTTGGCGGCGGGGTTCAAGATTGTTCCATGCGGACAACATATTGGGTTTTCGTACTCCGGATCTTTGAGGGCGTTCTGCCCGCTATCCAGAGAAATGACTTAACAGCCTTAACAATCGGTTAGGGCTTCTCGGATAATTTTCATCGAAAGCAGATTATTTGGAATCCCAGCATGACTGATAGCGTTGACGCGGCAACTGACAGTAAACCAAAGAAGTCGAAAATGCCTCTTCTGCTCGGACTCGTCCTTGCAATCGTGGGCGGCGGCGGTGGGTTTTACGCTGTGAATTCTGGCCTTCTACTTGGTCAGCCTGCTAGCGAAGGTGATACAGGCGCGTCGCAAATGGCCGAAGTTCAACCGCTCAGGGATTCGCCCGCAGACCTCGCCTACGTACCGCTTGATCCACTGATTATTTCGGTGCGCGATGATACGGGCCAAGCCCACTTGCGCTTCACCGCGCAGCTCGAAGTTGTCCCAGCCTACGAATCTGACGTGGTATCGTTAAAGCCCCGTATCATTGACGTTCTCAACGGATATCTCAGGGCCGTCTCTGTCGCAGAAATGTCTGATCCGCTCGCACTTATCAGGCTCAGGGCACAGATGCTTAGGCGGATTCAAGTTGTCACAGGCGAAGGCCGCGTAAAGGACCTTTTGGTCATGGAATTTATCTTAAATTAGAAAGCGGAAAAATTGACATTAATTGCAGACGTCCTCTTAACAGCTGGCGCATTTGGCGCTGGTTTCTATTGCTTCGTTCTTTCCAGAAGATTGCGTAACTTCACTGACCTCGAAAAAGGTGTCGGTGGCGCTGTCGCGGTTCTATCCGTTCAGGTCGAAGACTTGTCAAAGTCGGTAGAAGCAGCGCGTGCGTCAGCACAGCAATCGGTGTCTACGCTAACATCTGTCAGCGAACGTGCTGAAGGCGCCGCAAGACACTTGGAACTTCTTGTTGCAGCGATGCACGACCTTCCATCCGAATCGCCAGCGGTTGATCTGCCAAAACAGGCCAACCCTTTCTTTGTCCGCCAAACGCACGATAGGGCTGGCAGCCAATGAAAAAAGCAAAGATCAAACGCCGTAAGGGTGGCACATTAAGCGCGTTGGCGGGGATGCTGATCGCATCTGCAATCATCCGCATTTCGGTCACTGGCAGCATCGCAATCGCCGAGACAGATCAGTCGTATGACGACATGCTCATCGCCAACGAGATGATCGACGCGCCCACAAAAGCCAGCAGGCTTGCGATGCTCGAAGCGCTTCAACAAAGAGAAGCTGATGTTTCAGCAAGAGAGATACAGGTCAACAATAAATCGCAGGCGCTCGCGATCGCAAAGGCCGACGTTCAAGAACAGATTGATATTCTTGTCGCGGCAGAAGAAAATCTGCGTGCAACAATCGCACTTGCTGACGTGGCGGCAGAAAATGATCTTTTGTCATTAACGGCTGTCTACGAAAATATGAAGCCAAAAGATGCAGCGGCGTTATTCGCAGAAATGTCGCCAGAATTTGCCGCAGGCTTCCTAGGATTGATGCGGGCAGAATCAGCCGCACTTATCATGACCGGGCTAGAGCCGAATACCGCATATTCAATCAGCGTTATTCTTGCAGGGCGAAATGCGAATGTTTCGACGAACTAAAGTGACGTTTCCTTAAGACGTTTCATGAGATCAACCAAATAGACACCACAAAATCGCAGCATATCAAGGAAAGACCAGAATGGTTGGACTAATCGGCATCATCATCGTCTTTGTCATGGTCTTTGGTGGCTATATTCTTGCAGGTGGCAAGATGGGAATCATTCTCAAGGCGCTTCCATTTGAAATGATAATGATCGGCGGGGCTGCTTTGGGCGCCTTCGTCATTAGCAACGATGTTGCTGGTATAAAACACACGTTCAAAGACATGGGAAAAGTGTTCAAAGGTCCAAAATGGAAATCCGATGACTACCGTGATCTGATGTGTCTTCTTTTTGCCCTGATCCGCATTGCGCGTGCAAACCCTGTCGCTCTTGAAGAACATGTAGAGGGACCAGAAACCTCTACAGTCTTCGGAAATTATCCAAAGATCCAAGCAGATAAAGAAATCGTTGCGCTGATCTGCGACACACTAAGATCTGTCAGCATGAACTATGACGATCCTCATCAAGTTGAAGAGGTTTTGGAAAAACGGATAGAAGCAACGCTCCACCACAACTTGCATTCCACGCATGCGCTTCAATCCGTTGCCGACGGATTGCCGGCACTTGGCATCGTCGCTGCGGTTCTTGGCGTTATCAAGACAATGGGGTCGATTGACCAGCCACCAGAAGTCCTCGGAAAACTGATCGGCGGCGCACTTGTCGGTACGTTTTTGGGTGTGTTTCTTTCGTATGGTCTCGTAGGTCCGTTCTCCTTGCGCGTCAAAACTGTTATAGAAGACGATGCAAACTTTCCCAACTTGATCCGCGAAGTACTTGTTGCGAACTTACACCGACACGCACCGAATATCTGTATCGAAGTCGGACGCCAAAATACCCCGCACCATTTTCGCCCTGGGTTCTCTGAATTAGAAGAAGCCCTCAAAAATACAAAGCAAGAAGCAGCATGAAAAACTATCTTCTGCTCATTTTGCCACTTTTCCTTGCGTCAAATTCAACACTTGCAAGCGTGACGGTCGATACTGGCGAACATGAAGACTTTACTAGGCTGGCCATCAACATTCCAAAAGGTGCCGACTGGAATATTAATAAACGACCCAATGGAATTTCTATCGAAGTGGTCGATCAAGAGTTTGCTGCATTAGACAACTTTTTTGCAATTATACCAAAAGATAGAATTGGAAGCGCTGAACTTATTAATAATGGTCAGCAGCTTATGCTAACCTTGAACTGCAATTGTGAATACCGAACAGAAATATGGCAAGACATATGGCTTGTCGTCGATATTTATGATCCGCTACCAACCAGCACATTGATCGCTACCGACGAACCTGTTGATCGAATTTTACCTGAACTGCGTCAACAGCAGGTCATCAACTTGCCACTCGTTTTCAATGAAAATGACGTAAAACCTCCCGAAAATGCGCCAAACCTGCCAGTATTGCAGATATCATCTGTAGCAAGCGTCATTGATTATGACCGCTATATACAAGGGGGTTTGAACAGGGCGGCAATGCAAGGTCTGCTTACGCTAAAAGAACAATCCAGCGCTGAAGTTTCAAATCACATAGATGCAAATCAGGCAAGATCGCTTCCACTGCACCCAGGGGTCTTAAGCCATACGTCGCTTGAAGACCAAGAACCAGTATCCGCGATGACAATCACTGATCAATCAAGTCTCGTATGTATCTCTGATGAAGACATCAACATTTCAAGCTGGGGCGAGCCGGATGAATTTAGTCGCCAAATCTCAGAGAGACGAAAACTCATTTTCGACCCTGCGGGCGCACAAGACGGCAATGCGATTCTCAACCTCGCCAAGGCGTATGTATACTTTGGTTTCGGGCGTGAGGCCATATATGTACTGGATATGCAAAGTTCTCAGAATGAAAAAAGCCAAATTATTAAAACAATAGCACAAATTATCGACGGCGATCATGTCTCGGACAACAATTTTTCTGAACAGCTAGACTGCCAGACCGATATTGTATTTTGGGCATATATGTTAGATGCACAAAAACCTAATCTGAGCGAGAGTAAGTTAGAAGATATCATACTTGCATATAAGAAATTACCAAGAAATCTTCAATCTCACTTTAATACCCGTCTCTCGGAAAGGTTAATAGACGCAGGCGAAATGCAACTTGCTGACGATATACTGATTAACCAAAATGAGGAATCTACTGCTCAGGTTCTTTCAGCGCGAATCGAAATTGACCGCGGAAACTCGGCATCAGCTTTGAAGATACTGGACGAGCTGGTGACATTTGACCAAAGATCAACACCAGAAGCTTTGTTGAAATTTGTTTCCATAAAATTGGAAAACGAATCCCCTATTGAACATTCAGTTCTTGAAACTTTAGAAACCATGCAAATCGAGTTCAGAAATCAAGCTATCGTCGCTGACATGATAAATGCCTATATCTCTATTCTTATCCATAACCAAAATTTTTCCGAAGCTATTATTCGGCTAAGAAACATCGGCAACAAAATTTCACCCTCAACGCGTTCAACGTTGACAAATGATACATTTTCCGCTGCTCTAGCTTCAGATGATACAGCCTCGTTCTTAGATCTTGCGTTCTCAAAAGAACTAAAGAACCAAGAGGATGGCTTAAAATCGGCATATGCAAATAGGTTAAAAGAATTAGGCTTTGATTATCACGCCCATCTAATATCTTCGAATTCTGAAGCTTTGCGTTCAGATCAAATAGATTTCCCTCAAGATAGTCAAAACACCCTAACTCAAATTTCCGAAAATTCATTACCCAACATAGATCAGTTACAAAGCACTGATAACCCTGAAATTGATTACTTGAGCGCACTTGAAAATTCTCAAAACTTACGATCAAATTTAGATCAAATTTTTGAAAACTAGATCAGCCGTTAATACTGATTTCATCTCCTTTCTTCATGATCATTAAAGATAGACTTAAAAATTGAATCAATGATCGCCCAGAGAAATTATGATATACAGTAAAATTCGGTCTATGTTTCAGCCGACAATCATCTTAGCTTTAGCACTAATGGCGATAATCGTCATGATGATACTACCCATGCCTGCTTGGGTGTTAGATCTTGGTCTTGCTGCATCCTTTGCGCTTGCGATACTTATGTTTACGGTGACACTTTTTATCGAAAGGCCGCTGGATTTTTCAGCCTTCCCGACTGTGCTGCTTGCATCGTTAATGTTACGCCTTTCGCTCAATGTCTCTTCGACAAAGTTGATAATCGGAGAAGGGCATACCGGAACTGACGCAGCTGGCGACGTCATCGAAGGCTTCGCGATGTTCGTGATGAGCGGAAATGTCTTGCTTGGCGTCGTGGTATTTTGTGTCCTGCTCATTGTTAATTTTGTCGTGATTAACAAGGGTGCGACGCGAATGGCCGAAGTCGGCGCCCGGTTTGCGCTAGACGCCATGCCCGGAAAACAGCTTGCGATTGATAGTGATGTAAGCGCAGGCGCGATCGACCATACAGAGGCCAAACTTCGCAGGGAAAAAGAACAGGCAGAAACAACGTTTTTTGGATCTTTGGACGGTGCGTCAAAATTTGTAAAAGGCGATGC
>ENA-ORXT01005222-ORXT01005222.1-marine-metagenome-genome-assembly--contig:-NODE-5222-length-12856-cov-69.505282_pt1 | contig 12856 bp, 6 predicted proteins | sample MGYA00237868_ERZ511482 | MGnify/ENA metagenome assembly ERZ511482 | reverse complement strand
ATGACATGCCCAGTATGCGCCCTCAGTGTGACGGGACGGGTTAGGAGCGACGGAGACTGTAGCATTGAGGAAAGACCCCGGGCCATTAACCGCCGTAGCCCGGCAATTCGATAAGAACGGGATGTACTCAAAACCTTCTGTCAACACCTGCCGGACGATGGATTGCTCCACGCCAAACCAATCCACCAGCACGGAGCCGTAAACGTTTCTGTAATCGTACTGCATGGGCACTCCGTCCTGCGGCATTACGCTGTCATCAATGACCGGATTTTCACCCACGATGCCACCGGAAACACAATCACCAAACAGGAAAAGAGGCGCGGCGTCACCGTGATCCGTCCCCTGGCTAAGGTTGGAAATGATCTGGCGGCCAAACTCGGAGTAAGTCATGCCCAGCACGCGGTTACTAATTCCCAGCGCCGTGAGGTCAGCCTGAAAGGCGGCGACGGCGTCGGACAGGGTTTTGAGGAGGTTAGCGTGCGCGCCGGTAGCCGGCTCACCAGCTGGCGCCTGATCGGCGTGCGTATCAAAACCTACCTGTTCAATGATGTAGATTCTTGTTTTCAGGCCGCCGGAAATCAGGCGGGCAACGCTGCGAAGCTTAGCGGCAATGATGTTATTATCCGGATAATCCGCCAGGGTACTGCCCATTGCCGCGGCATCCTGAATACCGCCGGCGTATTGGTTAGACTGGGAGATGGTCGTTTGCAGCCAATCCAGTTCCGCCACGGCTGCGGTGTCCACGAGCTCTTCGCCATAGGTCGGCCATAGAGTCGTAATTAAATGACCGTCGCGGCTCTCTGTTACTTTCGCCCAAAGGTCTTCGGTGATGAACGGCATGAAGGGATGAAGCAGGATTAGAATTTGATCGAGCACCCAGGCGAATGTCTTTTGGGTTTCTTCTTTCTCCGCGCCGTCCTCGCCTGACAACAGAGGTTTGGAGAGTTCCAAATACCACGCGCAGAAAGTGTCCCATGTGAATTTATAGACGGCGTCGGCGGCATCATTAAAGCGGTACGCATCTATGCAGCGGGTAATCTCGGCAGCGGTTTTCGCTGTCTCGGAAATGATCCATTTATTGACGGGCAACGTTGCCGAAGATGGGTCAAACCCGTCTGCCGAAGTGCAGCCATTCATCTGGCCGAAACTGGCGGCGGACCAAAGCTTGGTGCCGAAATTACGATAGCCCGCGATACGGTCGACGGAGAGGCGGATGTTACGCCCCTGCCCGGCTTGGCTCGCGAGGGTGAAGCGCAGCGCGTCGGCGCCGTATGCCTCGAAGCCATCGGGATAGGCTTTGCGTGTCGCCTTGGCGACTTGCGGGGCTTTGTCAGGATTTTTCAAACCGCGCGTGCGTTTCTCAATGAGTTCATCGATAGAGACGCCGTCTATCAGGTCGAGCGGGTCGAGCGTATTGCCGATAGATTTCGACATTTTCTTGCCCGCTTCATCAAGGACCAGCGCATGGATATAGACATCGTCAAACGGCACCTGCCCCGTGAAATGCAAACCCTGCATCATCATCCGCGCCACCCAGAAGAAGATGATGTCAAAGGCGGTGACGAGGGTTGAAGTCGGGTAGAAACGCTCGAGTTCTTCGGTGCTCTCCGGCCAGCCAAGTGTGGAGAAAGGCCAGAGGCCGGAGGAGAACCATGTGTCGAGGACGTCGGGGTCGTGATTATAAGTAAGAAAATAAGTCTTACCGTCGGAAATAACCATTGCGTCGATTACATCGGCTTTAATTCCAACATGCTTTACTTTGTCAAAAATTGAAAAACTCAGGAGGTAATTTGCAAACTCTACTCCCAATTTTTTATTATCATTTTCAGATACACTAACAAATGGCTTATCTTGTAATGCGCAAGTTATGCTAACTAAGTCATCGTTTTCGGCCTCACCCTCCCAAGATGCCTCAGCCCTAACTGTGCCTACCAACCAGGCAGGAATCCGATGGCCCCACCAGAGCTGGCGGGAGATGCACCACGGTTGGATGTTGTCCATCCAATGGTCATAGGTCTTCTTCCAATTTTCGGGGATGAAGCGGGTTTGGCTTTTGTCCCCTTCTCCCCGAGGGAGAAGGTCCCCCGCAGGGGGGGATGAGGGGGATACGGCGGATGTAGAATTGACCTCGGCGGTTGTCGCCGTAGTCCCCTCACCCGACCTTCGGCCACCCTCTCCCTCGGGGAGAGGGGAAGAACCGGCATGACCACGATCAACCGCGGCAACCGCCTCGCCCGCTAATTTCTCCGCATCGACAAACCATTGGTCCGTCAACATCGGCTCAATCACGACATTTGACCGATCCCCGTAAGGCTGCATGATTTTCTTATCTTCGACCTTAATCAGCAGACCTTCCGCGTCGATGTCCGCGACGACAGCTTTGCGAGCCTTAAACCTATCCATGCCGACATATTTCGCGGGCATGATCTCAGATTCTATCATCTCTCCGCGCGGGCCCATGAGGGAGTACATCGGGATGTCATTGCGTTTGGCGACTTCATAGTCATTGAAATCATGCGCGCCCGTGATCTTCACTGCGCCCGAGCCGAAATCCATATCCGGATATTCATCCGTGATAATCGGGATGAGCCTGTCAGCGAGCGGCAAGCGCACCATCTTGCCAACAATCGGCGCATAGCGTTCATCATCAGGATGCACCGCAACCGCGCCGTCACCCAGCATCGTTTCAGGCCGCGTCGTCGCGATAGAGATATAGTCACGCTCCTCGGTCAGGATGATATTTCCGTCCTCATCCTTCTCGACATAAGTATAGGTCTCGCCGCCCGCGAGTGGATATTTGAAGTGCCAGAAATGGCCGTTCTTTTCGATGTTCTCGACTTCCAAATCCGAAATCGCAGTTTGGAAATGCGGGTCCCAGTTTACGAGACGTTTGTCGCGGTAAATCAATCCCGCTTCATACATATCGACAAAGGCTTTGGTGACGGCGTCGGCCATTTGCCCGCCTTCGCGGTCGCCCAATGTGAACTTGGACCGAGACCAATCGCAGGAACTGCCGAGACGGCGGAGCTGCTTTTCGATCATGCCTCCGCTTTCCTCTTTCCACGCCCAAACGTGGTTGAGGAACTGCTCGCGCGTCATATTTTTGCGGGCTTTTTGTTCTGCGGCGAGTTTGCGCTCGACCACCATCTGCGTCGCGATACCTGCGTGATCCATGCCCGGCTGCCAGAGGACCGCTTTACCCTTCATCCGGTTAAAGCGGATGAGGATATCCATGATCGTATTGTTCAGCGCGTGACCCATATGCAGGCTGCCCGTCACATTAGGCGGCGGGATCACGATGGAATAATTATCATCTTTTGTATCCGTAGGCTTGGCCGCGCGTGGTTTGAACGCGCCGCTGTCTTCCCACATTTTATAAATGCGGGCTTCGGCCTCTGACGGGTTGAATGATTTATCGAGCATGGTGCAAATCCAAAGGAAAACCCGCCCCTAAATAGGAACGGGTGGTATTTTCGTGAGCCTTAACCCACTCAACAGAAAAGATGAAGGGTCGGCGTGAGCCTACTTGCCGGAGCTGATGCGTTTGACTTCCTTCGCCACGGCGCGCTCAACAATCCCTTTAAGATTAGCATCGAGCCATTCTTTGAGCATTGGGCGCAGCGCATCTTGCACCAAATCACCGATACGCGGTCCGCTTTCGTTGAAAACCGCTTTGTCCTCGACGACTTGGTTCAATTCAGCAAAAGCTCCGGCCGCAGCCGTTTCAGTCACCTCGTCTAAAATGGCGTCTGTTTTGACGGCTTGTACGGGCATGGAAGTCTCCTCGGGTGTAGAAATAGGTTCACGCGTTTGTTCAGAATAGGTTTCGGCAGCGTCAGCGTCAGTCTCAGCCTCAGCCTCAGCCTCAGTTTCAGTCTCGCGGAGCGCCGTCGCGCCAAGCGCTGCTCCGCCAACAGCCGCAGCCAAACCAGCCGTAGCCGCAGCAGCGACAGGCGCCTGGACGGTTTCAACGGCGACGGCATCCGCTTCGGCGGCGGCAGCAATCTCGCTCAAGCTCGGCAAATCCTCTACCGACGTGTCGTGCGTTAGCAGCTCCTCGTCAAAATCGAGGTTTTCTGCGATATTTTCCTGCTCGGCGTCCAACACCGCATCCAAAGATAGATGTTCGTCCACTTCAAGGTCATCCGGCACCTCAAGGGCATCCGGCCCCTCAAAGTCATCTGGATGTGTCTGCAACTCATCCTCTACCGTCATATCGAGGATGTCGCCTAAGATATCGTCCTCGGCATCAGGAATGGCAAGCAAGGCGTCCAAATCTTCTTCCGCCTCGAGCCCACTCGGGTCATCCGACAAGTCCGCCATGAGTGATTTCACGAGATCTAAATCAGATACTTCTGCAGAGGTCGTATCAGCGGTAAAATCTGTCTCGATTATATCCTCAGCATAGGTGTCCTCGCTGCCGGCAGAGGCCTCTTCAATTTCAAGAGGGGACATCAGAATATCATCAAGCAAACTGTCCATTTCAGTATCGTCATCAGCCGCAACTTTGCTGAGCCCAAGCCCGGCGATTGCAGCCGTTTGCGAAGGCATGGCATGGGTGGTCTCGATTGGCTCTGCGTCTGTCAGAGGGATATCGGCATCTAAGAAGGACAATATATCTTCATCTGCATCCGGGATTATCTCATCCGAGTCGAAGTCTCCGAGAGTCGTTTGATGGGCGTCAAAGCTCAAGACATCTGCATCGGCGTCCACGTTAGACGCCGAGAGCGTGTCGCCCCTGAAAGAGGTCTCATTGGCGTCCGATAGCAGAGGATCGTCGTCCAAGCCGGCCAAAACGTCGTCAATATTCAGATCGACGCTATCGCCTTCATCGTGAAACGGTTCAGGCTGAATGACGGCGGCGTCCAGCACAGCGTCGGACGTTAAGTCATTGGAATCCGAATGAATTCCCCTCATCATGTCACTTAATCCCGGCGCGGCAGCAGTTTCGACTAAATCGGCGGTCGGCACATCTTCAGGCGAATCCATCGCCACGGGCTCGTCGTCAGATATGATTTTTCGAATAGAGGCTAGAATATCCTCCATGCTGGGTTCTACCCCATTGAGGTCTTTTGACGAATTTGGTGTCTGTTCAGACATAAATGACAATCCCGCTATTGCTCGACAAATAAATGCGCCGACCCCGCGGCCCCCAATGGCTTAATCCCTGTACAATATCGTTAAAACAACGCTTCTCGCTTGTCCAGCGGCGCAAGCGCTCAATCCACGGGAGAATCACTCGGAACGTATGTTTCATCAATTTTCCCGTCCCCATCCGCGTCCAAAAGCGGATCATAGGGCGGAATCGACGGCGGCTGTACGGGTTCGGTTAGAATATCCAGCGCGCCCTCTTCGTCCCAATTTACGGGTTTCCGGGTCTCGCCGGGCAGTTTCCGGTCCAAACGTTTGATAAAACCGGGCGCGTAGCGATCCATTTTCTCCGTCAGGCCCTGATATCGGATGATGTCCAGATTATCCTTTGGCACATACCCATCGACAGGCAGTCTGATGCCCTGCGCATCAAATACGCCCATCGTTGAGAGGAGTTGGAACGTCGCGACGCTCACATTTCTTTCGGCTTCAATCACGGAGAGCTGCGCGTTTAAGGTTTCTTGCTCTGCATTCAACACATCAAGCTGATCGCGCGTCCCGACAGATTGCTCCAGTGTGACGCCTTCAAAGGCGACATTCGCGGCACTGACTTGCCGCTTTGCAGCTTTCAGGCTCGCGCGGGCCGCTGTTAACTGCGCCCAAATTTGCGTGACAGCCTGATCAATGGCCAATTCAACATCGCGGGTTTCAAAGGCGAGCCGCGTTTTGGCATGTTCCGCCTGACGGCGTCGCGATCGGTTGCCGCCGCCGGAATAAATGGGGACCGTTACTTGAGCCGTGATGGAGGCGGCATCAATCGATTGCAGTTGAGAGAGCTGTTCACGTTGGCGGCTTAACCCGCCGGATAAAGAGACGGTCGGACGGCCTGCGGCTTTGGCGACATCAATGGCCGCCCGGCCTGCAGCCTCGTTAAAATAAGAGCCGATGAGTTGCGGGTTATTTTCGCGCGCGGCAGCAATTGCCTCAGGGAGGCTGGGCGGTAGGCTGTAAATTGGCGGAGCAGAAAGGAGTGTTGCCGGATGTCCAACCAATCTCGCGAAACTCGCTTTTGAGACAGCCAGTTGGGCTTCGGCTTGCGCCACGCCTGCCTCTGCCAAGGCAAGGCGGGATTCAGATTGCGCGATGTCCGTGCGCGTGCCTGTCCCTGCATCAAACCGCGCCGTGGCGGCCTCTAGCTGACGAGACAAGACACGCACATTATTCCGGCGGATGCGGGTTGCCTCCGTATCGCGGCGCACATCGACATAAGCGCTGGCCGCCGACAAGAAGAGATCAGTCTCCTGTGCGCGCAGATTCTCTCGCGCCGCAAGTATCCCCAGCTTTGCTTGTTCTTTGAGCGCCTTGACCCGCCCGCCTTGATACAAAGGCTGGACGATCTGCACGCCAATGTCGTTCGGACGTCCGGATATACTGATATCGCCACTGGCGGCACCGCCGCTGAACGTCGCCGCGCCCCCCGGAAAATTCACCCAACTTTGCGAGATAGAGGCCGTGCCGCCAATCGTAGGTCGACCTTGCGCGCGGGCTTGGACATAGCTCTCATCAATTTCCCGGAGCCGGGCCCGTTCCGCCAATAGACGGGGATTGGAGTCATAGACGGACACGAGTGCCGATTGCAAATCCTGCGGCGCCCCCTGCCCTTGGGCAGGCGTGGCCATCACGGCAGAGCCGAGCAACGCGGATAGGATTACACTACGAAAAGACACGGTCTATTTTCCTTGGCGGAGGTCTTCATGCCCTCTCAATAGGCGCATCGATCTTAAATTGGACCTAATGAAGACAGCGCCCCGCCTATACACCATTGTATAGCGTTCGGCGCTCTAAAAAACGAAGGCTGGCTCGGCCTCAAATCCGGGCAAATAAGGCGCACTTGTATCGAAGGCGACAGTTTCGCCAACGGCATCACCCGACTTGGTAAAGACAGTCACGCGGCCCACGGGTCCGATCTGGATGATACAAACCAACCGCCCGCCATTGGCGAGTTGAGAGAACCACGGACGATGAACGCGTGGCAAGGCCGCACCAACAAAGATAACATCAAACGGACCATGTTCGGCCGCGCCCGACTTTAGATCGCCTTGGACGACGGCTGCATTAGAGATATCTGCCTCAACCAACAGCTCTGTCGCCCGCGCGACAGCCGCTTCATCCGTTTCCAGACCAACAACCGTATCTGCCAATTGCGCCAGAATCGCTGTCGAATATCCACGTCCACATGCCACGTCCAATACGACGTCTTGGGGTTCAATTTCGACGGCTTGAATCATTTTTGACAAATCGCGCGGTGACAACATCGTGCGGCCCTCATCGGTCTCAACTTGACAATCCGCGTAAGACAGAGCTTTGCGGGCGGTTGGAACAAAGGCTTCACGCGCCGTATGGCGGAATGCGCCTAAAATATCCAAATCCGTCACGTCGGATGTGCGGATTTGCGATTCAACCATCGAAGCGCGGGCGGCAGAGAAATCAGTCATGTAAGCGGACTCGTGAAAAAGAGATGTGGTGTGTGATCGGGCTATAGCCGCAGCATGCTAACATCGCAATCAGCTATTGCGAGCTACGCCGCATATGATTATAGCACCGCTTCCACCGCGCGAGGTACCATGGCGGAGTGGTGACGCACCGGATTGCAAATCCGTGTACCCCGGTTCGATTCCGGGTGGTACCTCCATTTTCTTAATGCCGCCAGATTAACTCATTGCGCACGCCTTTAGCGCAACCGAGTCATCGGCCAGTTTTACTTTATCCAGAGTGATCCCTCGCGTCAGAGACATCTTGCCAAACATGAAATCGCGAGGCGCATTGACGGCGTCGACCGCGATGAATCTTTTATCTTTGAAATAATAGGCGGCAAAGCTGCGGCCGGTTTCCATATTGCCGCGAATAATGACATCATCATACTCGCCGGAAAGTCCTGCAATTTGGAGCTTGAGATCAAATTGATCTGACCAGAACCAGGGCAAGCTATGATAGGGTTTCGGCGTTCCCGTAATATGGCTGGCGACGATCTTGCCCTGCTCTGTCGCATTCGGCACGGATTCAAGCCTCACATGTTCGTCATAGATTGGATTATAATGCCAGGTGACATCCCCTGCGGCATAGATATCGGGGTCTGAGGTTTGGCAATATTCATTAACCTCAATCCCGTTGCCAATGTCCAAACCCGCCATCTGCGCCAGCTCAACATTTGGAATCACGCCAATCCCGATAATGACCATGTCGGCGCTCAGAGTTTTTTCGCAAGCGGTCAGGACCTTTAGACGAGAGCCGCTTTTCAGGATTTCCGTCGCCATCACATTTTCAAGAACTTCAACACCCTGCTCTGTGTGAACGCGTTTGTAGAACGTGGACATGATGGGCGCAGTGACCCGCTGAAGGATACGCGGCATGGCCTCTAAAATTGTGACCGCCAAGCCTTGCTTTCGCAGCGATGCAGCCGTTTCTAATCCAATATATCCGCCGCCAATAATGACTGCCGTCTTTGCCGTTTCGGCTTTGGCTTTAATTGCCAACACATCCGCGGTGTCGCGCAGATAGAAAACGCCCTCCAAATCCTCCCCCGGCACGGGCAAGCGCCGAATCCTTGCGCCCGTCGTCAGAACAAGTTTGTCATAGGGCAGCGTTTCGCCCTCATCCGTCAGAATAGTTTTATTTACGCGATCGATGGAGCCGACACGGACGCCGAGTTTCAGCTCGATCTTCGCTGTCTCATAACTCTCCAGAGGCCGGATAAGAATATCTTCGATAGACTTCTGCCCGGACAGGAAGTCTTTGGACAATGGTGGTCGATGATAGGGTAAGACCGCTTCGTCCCCGATAATCGTGATACCGCCTGCCCAGCCTGTTTGCCTCAGGCTAACACCGGTTTGCGCAGCGGCATGGGACCCTCCGATTATAATCACTGACTTCGTCATTAAATTTACCGTTTCACGCAAGGACCAACGTTCCAACTAGAGCATCGCAATCAATAATTCCACATCGTCCCATCTTCGAGGCGCACAATGGGATGGTAGCGGCGATCAAAGCTATATTTCTTGGACTCAGACTCATCGAAATCCACCCCGAGACCCGGTGCGTCGCTGACGTAAAACATCCCGTTTTCCATCTTATGTCCCGACGGGAAAAGCGCGGCGCATTCGGGCGTTCCCAGAACGAGATATTCTTGAATACCGAAGTTTGGCGCCCACGCGTTGAGATGCGCCTGCGCCGCCATGGAGAGCGGCGAATGGCTGGGTGCGCCGTGGAAACCTGTCCGAACATTATGTATCCCGCAGAGGTCCACAATGCGTTTCACATGGGTGATGCCGCCCGCATAGGTCACGGACACACGAATGAAGTCGAGCAGCTCTTCCTCGATCATGGTTTTGCAATCCCAGATCGAATTGAAAACTTCTCCAATCGCAATCGGAGCCGTTGTGTGATGACGGATGAGGCGCAGCGACGCTTGATCATCTGCGGGGGTTGGGTCTTCTACCCAGAACAAATTGTATTTTTCTATCTCTTTGCAAAACGCCGCCGCCTCGCGCGGACGTAGGCGGTGATGCACATCGTGGAGAAGTTTGAGATCCGGGCCAAACCGCTCGCGCACGGCCTCAAAAACCTTTGGCATATATTTTAGATATTTCTCAGAGTCCCAGATTTCCTGATCCGGCAGCGAGCCATATTCCGTGATGAAGTCTTTTCCGCTCCCGGCGTTGTTGCCTTTGCCGCTCGCATAGCCGCCCTTGGGCATGTCCGGAATACCGCATTGGAGGCGGACAGCTTTATAGCCCTGCTCTATGTAATAGGCGACACTGTCGAGCAAATCTTCGAGGGTCTCTCCCGTCGCATGAGCATAAACCAGCGCGCCGTCTCGGCTCTTCCCGCCAAAAAGTTGATAGAGCGGCAGACCCGCAATTTTCCCTTTAATATCCCACAGCGCCATATCAATCGCGCCAATCGCAGCCATCGCAATCGGTCCTCTACGGAAATAAGCGCCGCGATAGAAATATTGCCAAATGTCTTCGCTCCGGCGCGGGTCCATGCCGATGAGGCACGGTATCATGTAGGTTTTCAGAAACTCAGCCGGTAGGGTTTCGCGGGTATTGAGCGTGCCGTCTCCAAGCCCGTAAATCCCCTGATCTGTCATGATTTTCAAAGTGACGTAGTTCTTCCCCGGTCCCCCGACAAATACCTCTGCGCTTGTAATTTTCATTTTATGTCTTCCAATTCTCGCCTTGGACTATACCAATGAACTAAACCAATAATAGTCTCTTCGAGGGACAAAACAGTTTAACGGGGATAATGATGGGTCAGCCAATCAGAGTTTTGGTTCACGGCACGGGCTTTGCCGGACAAGGCCATGCGGAAGCCTTTCGCTATGCGGGCGCGGAGGTTGTCGGTATTGTCGGCAGAACAGAAAGCGTCGTCGAAAAAATCGCCGCTGAGATGGACATTCCTTATGGCGGCCTGGATTGGGCGAAGGCACTCAAGGATTGCCAGCCGGACGTCGTCTCAATCGCCACGCCGGGCGGTGCGCATTTCGAGCCCATCAAACAAGCTATTGCGCATGGCTGTCATGTGTTTTGTGATAAGCCCCTGACGGCGGATGGCCCCACGGCAAAAACTCTTTATGAGCTCTCGGAACAGAAAGGCGTCAAAACGGCTTTCGCGGCCAGCTTCCGTTATATGCCCGAAGTGCTTCACGCCAAGCGCTTGGTGGCGGACGGCGCAATTGGAGAGCCTCTGGAAGTCGAATGCGTTTCGCATTTTAATTTGGAGCGCGATATTCCCTTCGGCTGGTCGCACCGCAAAGAGGATGGCGGAGGTCGCCTGAATAATAATTTCACCCATAAACTCTCCATCGTGACCTCAGTCGTGGGCGAGGAAATTCTGGCGGTGATGGGCGAAGTTCGCGACGACATGGGCAAGGCCCCCATCGTCAAAGGCGTGCATAATTTCAAAACACGGCGGGAGCATATCCCCGACAATCTGGGTGACCCGAATCTCGAATGGGGTGAATCCAATGTGGAGTGGTCTTATAATGTGACCGCGAAATTGCGCAGCCCTTTTGCGAAGAAACCCGTCACCGCATTATTCAAACATGGCGGTCTGCATCCGCGATTTAACGAAGATTATATCGCCTTTTACGGCAGCAAAGGCGCGATCTATATTAAAGGACATTACGGCAGCGGCCCGCTCTATCTTTATGGGGCATCTAAGAAATGGGTCGAGACATCCCTGCCCGCAGATATTGCCGCTGACATTCCGGATGTGGACGGTGATACGGAACGCAATTGGCGTTACCTCATCCGAGAACTGGTCCGAGACATTCAAGGCGAACCCACTTCTCATTATCAAACGTTCAAAGAAGGTAGTCAGTATCAAGAAATCATAGACATACTCCGCAAAAATGACCGCTGGGCAGATGTGTCCCATCTACAAAACCCCAACGCATCATGAATTATGACTATTTGGTTATCGCTGGATATTTTGTCCTAATTCTGGGCATAGGTGTTGTCTTTAAAAAGATGGCCGCCAAATCGACCAGTGATTATTTTCGCGGCGGCGGGCGTATGCTTTGGTGGATGGTCGGCTCGACCGCCTTCATGATGCAGTTCTCGGCTTGGACCTTTACGGGCGCGGCGGGCAAAGCCTTTACCGACGGGTTTGCCGTCAGCTTGGTGTTCATCGCCAATGCCTTCTCTTATTTTTGCGGCTGGGCCTATTTCGCCCATCGCTTTCGCCAAATGCGCACCGACACGCCGACAGAAGCGATTGGCCGTCGATTTGGTGACGGGAACGAAACCTTCTTTTCCTGCGCGCTTATTGTTTTCACCATTCTCAATGCGGGCATATGGCTCAACGCGCTGGGTATTTTCTCCAGCGCGGTTTTTAACCAAGACGTCAATCTAACGATTATAGTCATTGGGCTCGCCGTGATTTTTATCTCGGTTCTAGCCGGAGCATGGGGTGTTGTCGCATCCGATTTCGTGCAGACCCTGACTGTGGCAGTGGTCTCTGTGGCCTGTGCGATTGTGGCTTTGGTCAAAGTCGGGGGTCCGGTGAACCTTGTGCAAGAATTTCCGGTCGATTTCATCATGGGGCCAAATATGAATTACGGGCTGTTACTGGTCGGGACATTCGTCTTTTTCCTCGCGAAACAGCTTATCACCATCATGAATATGCACGACTCGTTTCGGTTCCTGAACGCGAAGGACTCCAAAAATGCGCGCAAAGCTGCCTTGCTGGCGATGGGCCTTATGGCGGTTGGCAGTATCATTTGGTTCATCCCGCCCTGGGCCTCTGCGATCTTATACCCGGACGCTGCTGACGCTTACCCTGAACTCGGCAGTAAAGCGGCTGATGCGGTCTATCTCGTCTTTGCCCGTAATGCGATGCCGGTCGGGACAGTTGGCTTGCTCCTGGCAGGATTATTCGCGGCGACCATGTCCTCCATGGATTCCGCGTTGAATAAGAATTCAGGTATTTTTGTGCGAAGCCTTTACCAGCCTTACTTGGATAAAAGAAACAAGACCGTGAGCGACGGAACCCTTCTGACCCTGAGCAAAGGACTAAGCCTGTTCAGCGGTATTTTGGTTATTATTTTGGCGATTTATTTCGGGTCGCTGAAAGAACTGAGCCTGTTTGATTTGATGATGTCGCTATCGGCTATGATACAGGTCCCAATTCTTATTCCCCTTTTGCTGGGCTTGCTGGTGAAAAAAACACCACGCTGGGCCCCTTGGGCGACAGTCTTGCTGGG
>ENA-ORXT01005221-ORXT01005221.1-marine-metagenome-genome-assembly--contig:-NODE-5221-length-12857-cov-7.651174_pt1 | contig 12857 bp, 7 predicted proteins | sample MGYA00237868_ERZ511482 | MGnify/ENA metagenome assembly ERZ511482 | reverse complement strand
CGCCGCCGCTCGCCCCCCCACGCCATGAGCCGGGCGCTGGCCGTCTGCGGCGCCGCCCGCCCCCACACCCCACGAGCGGGGTGCTGGCCGTCTGCGGCGCCGCCCGCCCCCGCACGCCTAGAGCGGGGCGCTGGCCGTCTGCGGCGCCGCCCGCCCCCGCACGCCAAGAGCGGGGCGCTGGCCGTCCGTGGCGCCGCCCGGCCCCCAACGCCAAGAGCGACGCAACTGGCGGCCGCGGCGCCGCCCGCCCCCGCACGCCAAGAGTGGGGCGCTGGCGGTCTGCGGCGCCGCCCGCCCCCCCACGCGAAGAGCGACGCAACTGGCGGCCGCGGCGCCGCCCGCCCCCGCACGCCAAGAGTGGGGCGCTGGCCGTATGCGACGCCGCCCGCCCCTGCACGCCAAGAGCGGGGCGCCGCCCGCCCCCCCACGCCAAGAGCGGGGCGGTGGCCGTCTGCGGCGCCGCCCGCCCCCCCACGCCAAGAGCGACGCAACTGACGGCCGCCGCGCCGCCCGCCCCCGCACGCCAAGAGCGAGGCGCTGGCCGTCTGCGACGCCGCCCGCCCCTCCACGCCAAGAGCGGGGCGCTGGCCGTCTGCGGCGCCGCTCGCCCACCCACGCCAAGAGCGGGGCGCCGCCCGCCCCCCCACGCCAAGAGCGGGGCGCTGGCCGTCTGCGGCGCCGCCCGCCCCCCCACGCCAAGAGCAACGCAACGGGCGGCCGCGGCGCCGCCCTCCATCGCACGCCAGGAGCACCGCTCTGGCCGGCCGCGGCGCTGCCGCTCGTCGACGCCCGAGTCCGACCTCCCCCCCGTCACCAGCGGCGGAGCGCCCGCGGGGAGGGGCGCCGCCCACCTCCCCACGCCAAGAGCGCGGCGCTGGCAGACTGCGGCGCCGCCCGCACCGCACCACCCGCCAGGCCAACAGCTCCGCGCAGGCCGGCCGCGGCGCCGCCGCTCGTTCGCGCCCGCTGCTGACCTCCACCTGCTCACCAGCAGCGGCGCGCTGGCCGGCCGCGTCCGTGAGTTATGGCGGGGTGGCGGGACTTTGTTTGGGCGGGGAGCATGCATAGTCGGTGGTATGACATTAAAGCTAACGCGAAGCGCATTCTGATGCGAAGAAGGTGGTAAAGACGAGAGAGTTTATGGCCAAGGGAAAAAGACATTGACATGGAAACGTGCCGAGCGGCGGTTTGCCGCATTGTCCCGTATGGTACGCGGTGTTGCAGCGACACCGTGAGACTGCGTGACCTGGTCAAAGTCCCGCACAATGTGCTCTAGGCGCAGTACAGACGAAAAGGGAACAGAGCGCAGAGAAGGCCAGTCCGCCCCCGGCTCCATAGACCAGCACAAGCGAGTACAGCCAGCTCCCACGAGCGGGCACCCTGGCGTTGACTCGCAAATGCGCATCTCAGACACAACCACCTCCTCCCGCACCTTCCCCCCCACCGCGCGGATAATGGCTCGTGCCATGCCGTACCGCACCACCGCAGAGCCGTCGTCGGACAGCCTAAAGGCCACCCCGTCGTACCAGGGCAACCCTCGGTACATGGGGGTCGCCCGCAGGTGTTGCAACGGATGGCCCCCCGCGCAGCACGACATGCGGGGGGGCAAAGGTCAAGGAGTTGGAAACGTGCACGAGCGTGCCGCCCGACGGCACGCCGAGCGCGTCTGCGACGCTGACGAGGCCACGCCGCTCCGCTAGTTGATCGACCGCGACGGCGGCGGCTCGACGAGGAATGGCGGGCCGTTGCGCATTGCCCAAAGCAGAGCCAACCGCACAACGCACCCCCGCGAGAGGCGGGTTACTGCATCCGTCAGGCGCCGCATCGCCCCCGACGAGCGCGCCGTCACCCGCGTCACGAGTGCCCGCATCCTCAAACCAGTCGTCAAACTGGGCCGCCTCCTTGGCGAGACGCGCCCGAATCTCCAGGGAGCCCTGTCCCACCCGCAGCATCTGCGTCCTGAACGCGTCATCATTGCCGCTGGTTCTGTTGTACCGCCGCTTGTCCTGCCCGTGCAGCGCCTCGTTGCTGCCCGTGTCCCCATTGGTGAGCGCACCGTGCTCCTTGATGGCCTCGACAACATGCGCCAGCAGCTTGTGCACCTTGGTGCTGAACCACTCGCCCAGGATGGGCACCATGTAGCCCAGCACGAACTCTTTGGCCAGCGCACCGACCTCCTCCGCCCCCGCCACTGTCATGGGCGCCCGGCAGTGATGGTGCCTCGTCAGGCGCGCCAGCAGCTGCGCGTACTTGACGAAGAGGGTCGTGACAGCCACGTGGTAGGGCATGTCGCCAAACGCGGCCTTGTAGGAGGCCTCGTCAAAGTCGAGCACCTGCTTGGCGCGCTTGCCCCTTGCGGCCTGCCCCCCGAGCGTGGGGGCGGCAGCGGCAGCACGAGTGGCACTTGTGTCGCTGTCGCCGCTGGAGTCGCTCGCACAGCTGGCGCCGCTCGCCTCGCTTGCAGCGCTGCCCGTGTCGGAGACGTTGGTCCAGGACTCGGCGGCGGTACCCTCGTCCGCCACGTCAATTTCCGCCATCAGGGAGGCCAGGACGTCATCCAGCTCGGCGTCGGCGTCCGCGGCGCTGCTGTCGGCGTCCGCGACGGTGTCCGCCGCGTTGGTGCTTTGGGCAGGCTGCACGGGCGGCGGCGCGGGCGCCACCGCCGCGGGCTTGCGCAGCCGCTGGGCCTTGGCCATCGATGTTGACCTGGAGGCGTTGTTGCCCTTGGCCTTCTTCTTCGGCGGCGGCCGCCGGGTACTTCCCGGGGAGAAGAGCCCCAACACGATGAACATCATAAACCACACGCCACCTCGCTGCTGCTCGCCTGTGAAGGTGGCCTGCTTTTCGTCAGGGGCTACCAGGTACCTGCGGTTGCCTTCAACTGGCGGCCAATAGAAAAAGATGAAGGAGCAATGAAGAGCCAGTCGTTCACTTAGTCCCTGCGCCAGAGCCCATGGACTATGAGCAGAATTGCCGAGAGGAGCAGAAGGGCAACCACAGCAAGCGCACCACACCTGCATCAGAGAAAAAGACACAAGCCAGAACATACCCAGGCGGGACAAAGGATGCCAGACTGCGACGACCGAGGAGGTCGATGCGCATGTTACCGGCACGAAGGGTTGCGCTCTCGTCCCGGTACTTCGGGTAGAACTTGGCGCACACGCGGGGAAAAAGGAGGACAAGGCGATGGCACAGCATGCGAGTTACGCCAAGGTCAAGGATCTGCGTGAGGTTGGGGGGGCCAGTGTCACATGCAAACGGAGCTGCAGTACCAGCGCGCAGAGAACAAACGTGTCAGCTCACTGAGGCAATGAGGCACTCAATGGCGACCACCCGACCAAAATAACAGACAGATTGGAGACGGAGAACGTACGTGGAGTGGGTCAAAAGCAATCATCTTGTAGAGATAGTGGGGCGCGGTGGTCAGCCCACCCAAACAGGCCAATGCCGGGATGAAGGCGTTGATGCTGCGTTGCGACTCGAGGTAGATGCGTCGCGGGCGCTTTTTGTTGATCAGCCTCAGCGTGTTGGCCTCGGTTTGGTCCTCGAGAGAGTCGATGACGACGCGGGGCACCCCCTCGCACCCCTTGACCGTGCACGCATGTTTTGCGAGCACGTCACAGTTGGAGCACGGGTGGCCACAGTTGCCCGCCTTCAGGCACAGCACCGACCGCTCCTCCGGGCGGTCACACGCGTAAAGCAGGATTCGGAAGAACGCCATGCACATGCCGCCGATGTTCTCGTCCAGCTTCACGCCCTGGTGGCTCGACTTGATGGCGTCGCGGAACGCCAGATACAGCGTCCTCTGCAACACACCCCAGCGGCGGCCTTTGGCCTTCTCCTGTGCTCCCTGCTCCTTGCGGTTGTGCACGTACGGTACGTACGCAATCGTATGCCACTGCACCACCCCCATGACGTCGTTGACCACGCGAATTCGCACAGGGTACAGGTAGTGGGCTGCCAAAGTGGGATGAATACAGACAACAAGAAAGTTCCCAACAGGGAACAGGAGTCGTCAGTGTCCGCAGTCTCGATGGGACCTAGAAGCTTAGCACGACGAGTCAGAGCACCCGTGAAAGCACGAGGCCAAGGTGCACACACAGGCATAGAACGGAAAGAGAACCAAGCAAACACGTACAGGCTAGGCACGACCGAAAAATATGAGCATCAGAAACGTACCACCCGACCACGAAAGCAGCGTCGCGTCGCTGTAGACGTAGATGCCGAGCACGAAACCAATTCCTGGGGCGATGCAGTCGATAGCGTCTTGGTGGGATTTGAAGGCTTCGCCATCGATGGGATGTTCACGCCTGTCCCCCACCTCCGCGGCGTTGCGGCGTAGCTGCACCTTGCCCGCGTCACGAAGCACTCCCAGCGCGACGTCCATCGCCGAGCGGAAGAATGCCACGTACTTGACCCCCCCCTGCGTCAAGACGCACCTCTTCCAGCCGGCCTTCAGCACAGCATCGTCAAGGTCGTCCCTCAACGCATTCTTCAACGCGTTGGCAGTCCTGAAGGCACGCGTGATGAACGGGAGCTCCGGCAACTTGCCCGTCGCCTTGGTTGTTCTGGCCTTCAAGCCGCACGCGCCCAACGCCGGCGCGGCGGCGTCGGCGACGGAGCTGCCCATTGGCGGCGACTGTGTGGGCGACAAGCCACCTCCCGTCGCGGACGCTGCGTCCACAGTCGCCCTGTCCGCCGCGAGAGACGCGTTGGCGCTCATACTCCCCCCACCCGCCGACTCAACGTCGGTCGACCCGCCCACCGCCGACGACGCATTAGCGCTTGAGCCCCCCACCCTTGCCGACGCGGTGGCACTGGAGCCGCCCACCGCCGCCGTCGCGTTGGCGGTTGAGTTGCCCGGACTTGCCGACGCGGTGGCTGTGGAGCGGCCCACCGCCGCCGTCGCGTTGGCGATTGAGTTCCCCGGACTTGCCGACGCTGCGGCGGTGAACCCGCCCACGGCCGCCGACGCGTCGGCGCTCGAGCTACCCGCCGTTGGCAACACGGCGGCAGTCGAGCCGCCCGCGGCCGCCGACGCGTTGGCGCTCGAGTTGCCCGCCGTTGGAAGTACGGCGGCGGTCGAGCCATCCGCGGCCGCTGACGCGTTGGCGCTCGAGCACCCGTCCCTTGCTGACGCGGTGGCGGTGGAGCCGTCCACCGCCGCCGACACTTCGGCCCTCGAGCTGCCGACCGTTGGCAACACGGTGGCGGTCGAGCCTTCGACGGCCGCCGACGCGTTGACGCTCGAGCACAATGCCCTGGCTGACGCGGCGGCGGTCGAGCCGCCCACCGCCGTCGACGCGTCTGCGGTCGAGCTGCCCACCCTGGAAAACGCGGTCGCAGTGGAGCCGCCCACCGCCGCCGTCGCGTTCGCCGTCGACTCCACCGCACATGCCGACGCCGCGGCGGTCGACCCGCCCACCGCCGCCGACACTTGCGCGCTCGAGTTGCCCGCCGTTGGCAACACGGCGGCCGTCGAGCCGTCCGCGGCCTGCGTGGCGGTGGCTCTCGAGCACCCCGCTCTTGCTGGCGCGGCGGCGGTCGACCCGCCCACCACCGCCGACGCGTCCGCGCTCGAGCTGCCCGCCGTTGGAAACACGGCGGCGGTCGAGCCGCCCGCGGCCGCCGACGCGTTGGCGCTCGAGCTGCCCGCATTTGCCGACGCGTTGGCAGTGGAGCCGCCCACGGCCGTGGATGCGTTGGCACTCGACCCCGCCGCGCGTGCCGATGCGGCGGCGGTCGACGCGCCCACCGCCGCCGACCCGTTGGCGCTCGGGCTGCCTGCCCTTGCCGACACGGTCGCGGTGGAGCCGCCCACCGCCGCCGTCGCGTTAGCCGTCGACTCCACCGCATATGCCGACGCCGCGGCGGTCGACCCGTCCACCGGCGCCGACGCGTTGGCGCCCAAGCTGCCCAACGAGTCACCCCCCGACCCGCCCGCCGCCGTCCGTGAGGTAGCGGCCGCCTCGTACGCGGTGACGATAGCCTTGTCATACCTCTCAAAAAATTGGAATAGCTTGGTTTGATCGGCCAAAGACGCGCCCGATCCCCCAATCTCCTGCATGAGGATCTGGAAGTCTTTCAGGATGGGGGTGTCGAACTGGCCGGGCTTGGCGTTGGGTCTTCTTGAGACTGCGGGCTCGCAGCTGCGGGCATCTCCAACGCGCTCGTACGTTGCCTGCGCCTCTGTGGCCACAGAAGAGCGGCCGAGTGCATCGGGCTCCAGCACAGGCTCCCTCCCCGCTGCACCCCGCGGTGGCCTCGCGGCAGAGTTGCCCGTCCGAGCCGCCAAGGCCGCCGCCTGCGCGGCCTGCTTGGCTTGTGCTGCCGCATACTCCGCCAGTACGAGTGCCCGAGATGGGTCGTCCGCGGCGGCACGAAGCGAGCCGAAGAGGCTTCCGCCTGCTTCCTCGCCGGCCGGAGGGGGGGAGGCTGCCACAGGGACCGCGTCGGGTACGGGCGGCACAAGAGGCGGAATCGGTGGGACGGGCTGCACAGCCGGGTCGGGCCCCACCTGCCGCGGGGGCAGCCGTCGGTTGACGTTGCGCGGCAGGTGGGGGTGCTTCTTCATGACGTGCCACCGCATGCCGATGGCCGACTTCACGACGCCGCAAATCGAGCACGAGGTGGGTGCATAAAAAGGCCTCATGCCGCCGGCAGTCGGCGCGCGGCGGCGCCACATCAGCTGCAGGCCCCGCGTCAGCGCGAAGATGCCGCGCGCTCGGACCGCGGAGACGGTGCCCGTCGCCGTTGCCGCGTCCTTAACAAATAGGGAGCGCTGCACGACAGCGGACGACCCGTCAGCGGTCGTCGGCGTGGTAGACAGCCGGAGAGAGCACCACGCGACGGGGCACGACGCTGCGGCGGTCGACGGCGAGGCGGAGCACCGCTAGACGGCGCACGACGCTACGGCGGTCGACAGCGTGGCTGGCGGCGGCGGGAAGCACCCCGAGACCGCGGGCGACGCGGCGGCGGTCGTTGGCGTGGTGGACAGCGAGGGGGTGCACCGCCAGTCGGCGAACGACGCGGTGGCGGTCGTCGGCGTGGCGCGCGGCGAGGAGAGGCGCCGTAGGGCGGCCGACGACGCGGCGGCTGTTGTCCGTGAGGCCAACAGCGAGGGGCAGAGCCGTAAAACGGCAGACGTCGCGTCGGCGGTCGTCGGCGTAGCCAGTGGCGGCGGGGAGCACCCCGCGACGGTGGAAGACGCGACAGTGGTCGCTTGCGTGGCCGACGGCGGCGGGGAGCACCCCCCAACGGCGGACGACGCCGCGGCGGTCGTTGACGTGGCCGAAGGCGAGGGGGAGCGACGTCCCACGGCGCGCGACGCGGCGGCGATTGTCTCAAGGCAGTTCAGCCCCACGAGGGGCGCGTCTGGCCCACTCCAGGGGAGCCGCTGTCTGGACACGAGAGAGAGTGAATGGCCACAGAGCAGGCAGTGTCGGGACCCACAAGAACACAGACCGCGCATGACCACACGAACAAAGAAGGCAAACACCGCAGCCGTCAGCCGTCTGCTCGGGTCCGGGTGCATCGCCAAGGAGAGATGAGAAACCGGCGAACAACAGCACACGTCAGGCCAGACTTCCAGAAGCCGAATCCCCACGTACAACCCTGTCAGACACAAGACGGCCGATTGGCGTCGATGCGTGGCCGAGTGGTAGAGACACAGAGGACTGGTGTCCTGCGAGAACGTACTTGACTGCGGCTGCCACGTCAAGACGGCGTGGGGGGGCGACGAACCGTAGGAGCACGGACACCAAAGAGGCGAGGACTGCAACCAGGAAAACGAAGCAGCCGCACCTCAGTGAGTGGTGGACGGCGGCCGCCGAGGGCGGCCGATGGCGGCCGATGGCGGACGATGGGCGACCGATACCCAAAAATACGGAGGCAGAACAGGCGGCACTGGCAGGGACGCTCTAACCGCCGTGGCCAGGACGTGGCGGGGTAGCCGCGCGTCGCGCAAGCTTAGAAGAGGGGGACGACGTGTCGACCAGCGCACCTAGCACACGGCGGAAGGTCGGACCTCACCCAGAGACGACTGACCCATCAAATCCCTCGACCAGGGCACTTGCACTGTGCAAGCACAACGCAAGTCATTGCCGACCACTCGTTTCCTCGTGGCAGTTGTCAGCAAACAAGTGGGACAATGGTTGACATAGGAGCTCTGCAGCAAACCAACAGTCGATTCTTGTTGCTTCAATGGTTGACAGCTACTCTTCAAGTGCGTGGATGTGTAAGCAGTTTGAGTTCTTTGTACGATTATCTTTCAGTGTGGAGTTAATATGTACAATTCGGTTACTTGGCATTTCAACTCCCCTGGTTGCGAGCGACGCAGCTCAAGGCACCGCTCGTTGTCTTGGCAACGACCGTCGGCCGCTGCTCGGTGCTGCTTTGCCACCGCTGTGTCCCGTGCGACGCCGACGGCGCTGCGCCGTTGATTGTCGAGGACGGGGCTCGGACGGGAGCACTCTCCGACCGTGCACCGTCGCTGACACTCCCGCACAGGGGCCCGTTGCGGCCGATGCGGTGAGAGAAGTTCCCGACCGTTGCTCTTCATCAGCTCACGGTAACGGTCGGTACGTTTTGTGTCGCATATATGCCGATCACGGGGTCGCCCAATGCACTACTGCAGGGTGGTGGCTGACGCTGCTTTCAGTGATCGACGAGGTACGGGGGGGGGGGGTAGGGGGGGGGGGGGGGGGGTCAGGGGGGGGGGGGTGGCGGTTGTGGCGAGTCTGACGGGGGCTGCGTTGCGCTGTTGAGACAGTAGCGCTCGTGCTCGGGATCGTCTGCATCGTGGCTGCTTCATTTTTGTTTGACATTCCATTGCACAAGTGGCACTTGCCGAGGCTGTTCGTTGCGCTTTGCGCCTTCTTTAATACCGCGCGAGACCCCGCCCGTGCGCTCGCCGCCGACGTTGGCAACCCCGCCTGCCCGGCGGCGGCCGCTCATGCGGCGGGCGTTGTGTGCTGACGGTGTCGGGAGTCGCCACGGGGGTGCTGGCCGGCTTGCGCCTGGTGACAGACACCCCCCGCCTGGGACGCACCCGCGGCGCCGCGGTTGACTGCCGCCGTTTTCTGCCCGTATGGTTGTTCAGAGGGCCGCTGGTGGTTTTACAATGTGATCTGGCCGCCGTACACCCCACCCGCCCTCAACCCCCATGCCAACCGCCCACCAGGGAGGCAACACACCGACGCCGCACTGGGCGGGGCGGGCAGCCACCGCAGCGTCAGCTGTCGACAGTCTACGAGCGCACAGGCACCACTCCTGTCGATCAGCACGGCGGCGTCCTCAAACGCGGCGGTAGACCCGCCGGCCACCGCCGCGTCGTTGACCGCTGCCGCTCCGTCGCTACCGAGCACCCCACTCGGCCGCCCCGTCCCCATCGGTGGGCGGGGCCTCCATGACGCGCATCGCGACCAGCTCACAGACTCCTTGAAAACGTATAAGCAGCTGGCGCGCTCCCAGTCCCACACTTGGACTGTTCCATCGTCAAAAATCGACACCAGATACGGGGCGCTCCCACTTGCGCCGCCACCCACGGCCGCAACAGAGTCAATGGCATGCCTTCGTGCGCCGCCCAAGATGCGCGTCGATGCCTGGCCCAGGCACGTGACATGCACAACGTGCGGGCCCACCCCGAAATCAGGGCCAACAACGGCCGCAAAGCGCACCGGTGAGCCGCTCTCGCCAGCGTCGAGCACTTCCAGCTGCTTCAAGCTGTCGGGAAAGTGGATGACCTCGAGACAGGCGCCACTGTCCACGTCCCACACCCTTATCGTCTTGTCGGTCGACGCCGAGAGCACGCGTCCGGCGGCACGGCCATCAGCGCCGCTTACCAACGCCACGTCCACGACAATGGAGGTGTGCCCGCACCACTTCGCCAAGCACGTGCCAGCCATATCCAAGACGAAGATCTGCCTGAACATCGGCGCCACCACGTGGGTGGGCACACCACACCCATTGCCGTCGAAGAGAGCGACACGACGGTGCAATTGGTAGGGCCAAGGCATGACCGCCACATGAGACCAGGTGCCAGTGTCCCATACCTGCACAATTTCGTCTTTCGACACAGACATCAAGTGCACCGCAGCACCATCACGCCCGCCGTCGCCCATCGCCGTCAGAGACAGCACAGACTTCGCGTGCTGGGATAACGCCACTCGCGTTGACCGGGCCGCCAGGTTCCACACCCGCACCTTGTCGTAACCCGCCGACGATATCACAAGCGCCGGCTTGCCACAGCTACGGCCACTGGCCACCGCCAGCCCGGTAACCTGGCGGGTGTGGCCCTCCAGCACCGACACGCACGACTTGGCGGCCACGTCCCAGACCCGCACAGTCTTGTCCCGCGACCCCGATACCAACCGTGGGGAAGCGAGCGCGACGTCGTCCACCACCGACAAGCCGGTGATCGCTTGGGTGTGGCCCTCCAAAAGTGCCACGCACGACCAGTCCTTGATGTCCCAGACGCGCAACGCGTAGCTTTCAGCACGGGGCCACCGGGATGCCGAGACGATCCAAGTGGGCTCACTGCATGCCCCATTGCGCACCACAGCAACGTGGTCGACCGGCTCCGTGTGGCCCTCCAACACTGCAGTGCACGACCAGCGCTCAGCCTCACTCCACACCCGTAACGTCTGGTCCACGGATCCCGACACCACGTGCACAGGCGCGCCGCTCCCGTCGTCGCCGACCACCACCACGGACATCACCCTGTGCGCGTGGCCCTCCAACACGGCCACACACTCGCCGTCATGCAGGTCCCATACCCGCAGAGTCTTGTCCTTCGACCCCGAAGCAACGAGCACCCGACTCCCGCACTGGCCATAGTTGACCACCGCCAGGCACGTGACTTCCTCGGTGTGACCCTCCAGCACGGTCACGCTCCCCGCCGACCAGCGCTCAGCGTCCCACACGCGCACCGTCCCGTCCCGACTACCCGACACAAGACGGGCCGGCGTGTCGCTTCCACAAGCGGTAACCATTGTCACACAGCGCACGGCCTTGGTGTGGCCCTCCAACACAGCCACACAGGACCAGTGTTCAGTATCCCATACACGCAGAGCGCAGCCTGCCCCAGAGATGACAAGTTGAGGAGTGCCAGACGCGCCGCCGCCAACCACCGCCAAACACCCCACCTCCCCGACGTGGCCCTCCATCGCAGTCACCCCCGCTTCACTATCTTCGTCCCAGACGTTGAGGATGGTGGGCGCCTCACCGGGACAGTGTGCGGTGACAATAAACAGGCCGCCGCTCGCTTTGAAGGCAGCGCACACACGAGACACACGTTCGGAGACGGGCAGCACGCGTGGCTCCTGGGGTACGAGCAAGCGGGACGCGCCAAGCAGCTCGACAAACGGGGAGACGAGGTAGGCACGCGCCGATTGGCACAGATAGGTGAGGGCCGGCCGGTCGGCCTCCGTGGCGCCGTCCGACAACAGGGAACCAAACCTGGCGGCCACCTCCCACGCCACCTGCTGCAGCCGCGCGCTCAGGGGACGACCCGCGGTCACCACGGCGCCTTCGACCACAGTGACAACATCGCCCAGCACGGCCACACCGACCGCGTGGCAGCAATCGGAACGGTACAAGCCGCTGTGGCCACCCGCCACCTCCACCCGCGAGGCGATGAAGCGCATGTCCAACAGCAGCAGGTCGAGCTCGTCAGCGGCGCCCGCGGCCACAAGCAGGCGGGGCAGCGCGCGCTCCACGTACCCGTCCGAGAGTAACAACCACAGTGCCCGCAGTGCCACGCGCGTGCGCCCGAGGGAAACTCCCTCACCGGCCGCCGCGATGCCGTTGCGCTGGCAGTAGCGCTCCACCATCAAGCTGTAGCACGCCGCTTGTCCCGCAGAGTCAGTCTCAAAGAGGCCCGCCAAAAAGTCGATCACCAGGTCATGGAGGCTGAGGGACAGCGTCTCGCCCGGGCCTAAGCCGCGCAGCGACACCAACGACCGCGCGTGAAAGTCGCGCGCAATCACCGCCACGGCCGCCCTACTCTCCACGTTCCACAGCGCCGCCAGTGCGGTCCACGGGAGTTGGTCCTTGGTGCGCACGACGCACAGCGCGCGAAAGTTGCGAACCCGCAGTGGCCGGTCGTCATCGTCCTCTCTGAGCGCCGTGTAGCTGGCGTGCAGGCAATCCGACAGGCAGCTATATTCGAGGTCGATACCAGACGACTGGGTGAGCAGGCTGCCTTGACGGCTGCCGACCTGGTCGAGGGTGGCCGCCCACCCGCCCTCGTGAGGGCTCTTGAGTGCATGACCGCGTACGAGTGAGCCGAACACGGCCAACGCGAGGGGCAGCCCGCCGCACAGCTCCACCGCCCGCCGTACGCGCTCGACGGTCTTGTCCTTGGCGGAGACGCCGCCACGCTCGGCGTGCGTGACGAGCACACTCTCCGCGTCGGTGCCGTGCCGCTCACTGACCTTGATACAAAGCACATTGCGACCACGGCCGCATGCGTTGATAATGTCTTCGCTCCGCGACGACAACAGTAGCGATGAGCCCTCAGAGTGGGCCAGCGCGCGTACGAAAGGCGCCGCCCGCGGCTCGTGCCACACGTCGTCGAGGATGACGAGGCACGCCTTGTCCTTGAGGACAGCCTTGAGGCGCTTGATGGCCAACTCGAGGTCGATCGCCTCCACCAGCTCGCCCGACAGGGTGGTTGCCAGGTGGCACAGCTGCGCGCGCACGTCCGCCAACCCCACGTGCCGGGACAGCTGCGTCCAGTGCACGCCGTCTGGGAAGCGCAGCCGGCCGTCGTTCTCCAAAGAGACCTTGTGCGCCACAAGTAGGCATGTCGTCGTTTTGCCACCGCCGCCCATCCCGTGAGCGCCCACGACCGCCGC
>ENA-ORXT01005218-ORXT01005218.1-marine-metagenome-genome-assembly--contig:-NODE-5218-length-12862-cov-2.776379_pt1 | contig 12862 bp, 5 predicted proteins | sample MGYA00237868_ERZ511482 | MGnify/ENA metagenome assembly ERZ511482 | reverse complement strand
CTTCGGCGGCATTTTTAGCAATCGGCAGCGTAAAATTGCCCAGACCGCAAAATAAATCCAATACTTTTTGCGAGCCGTCTAACTGTAACAATTCAACTGCACGCGGTACCATTTTGCGGTTGATACTGCTATTGACCTGGAAAAAATCCTGTGGCGCAAAAGCAACCTTTGTATCAAATTCTGGGTGCTCGTAAAATAAGCCCGGATTCTCAGGCCAGATACAATGCACGGTGGTTGGCCCTTTGGGCTGCAGATAAATCTGGAAGTCATGCGCTTTCCCAAACTCGATCAACAGCTGGTGATCAGCATCAGTTAGCGGCTCTAGATGGCGAAATACTAATGCTGTCGCGGCATCGCCCACAGCTACTTCAATCTGAGGAATTGTCTCCTTGGCATCCATCTGAATAATCAAATTCTGAAAATCGACCAGCTTTTCCCCTACTGATGGATGAAGCACTTTGCAAGAGTCGATATCAGCCAAAAAACCACCGGAACGTTCGCGAAAGCCAACCAGAACCTTGCTCTTTTTGCGAACATGCCGCACACCCAAACGCGCTTTGCGGCGGTAACCCCACTGCTCTCCAGTCATTGGTTCGAATACAGTTTCCGGGGTCACTTTGCCAATGTGCGTCAGTGCGTCCAACATCGCTTTTTGCTTATGATGAATCTGATTTTCAACCGCCATGTGCTGCATACTGCAACCACCACAGATCTGAAAATGAGGGCATCCCGGTTCAACGCGATCTTCAGATGCTTCAAGTACTTCAGAAACGTAAGCCTCATCAAACTTACGATTAATCGCAGTATACTTGAACAAAACCTTCTCACCCGGTAACGCACCGCCAACAAATACCGCCTTACCGTCAATATGGGTAATTCCTTTACCCTCCAGGCTCATTGACTCGATAACCGCCTCAACGGGTGTTTGTGGCGGTCGTGGAGCTCTGCGTTTTCCCATGTTACGTCTCTAGTAAGTTGGGCAGCTTGCCCGGTATGGGGCACTGCTTGTTCCCCAGCGACTCTCGATGCTGGCATGCGGGTCGGATGATACCTTACCCGCTTTCAGATTGCTCCATAACTCACGTAGATTAATAAACTTATTCTGATTAGTTGGATAGGCCGCCAAACCACAAAACTTATTCAGTTCAGCATTCAGATGAGCCGGAATTTGTTGGTGGAAAATAGCTCTGGCCAGAAGCTCAATAGAAACCTCATCACGCCTCAATGCGCCACCGGCATAAGCTATTTTTTCGACTTCGGCAAAATACATTTTCAAACGCTTGTCACGTGATGGCGTCGAATAGTAGTCATACTCCGTACGGTTCATACATTGGCGGCCGCCAGCGCGAATGCGTCGTAACTGATTCAGGCCATCATTTACATAGTTAACCCGCTCTTTGGCAAACGCGCACAAGCCATAGAGCACTCGGGTAGTTTTTTCCTGTAACGGCTCAGGACGGCGACGCAGTTTTTTAGCAATCACATCCGTAAATGCAACGTAATTGTACTTAACTTGCTCTGCAACGTTATATTGTTCAGGACTGTAGCCCGGATGCTGTTGCATAGGCCTTTTTATATGGCTTGGCCACTTAAAACGACGATAACCATCGCGCATTCTGGCCTTATCCTGAGGAATAAAGAAAGGATAAGCGAATAAGCGAACCATATGTTTTGGCGAAGCTGGTGTTGTTGAACTAACAATGGACGTAACTCCGGTCTCGGTGATGCCAGTAATTATGTAGGAATGTGCACCCGGCTGAACATAAAGATCTCCGGCTTTAATGTCCGCCAGTGCCACGGGATAAGTATCCAAATGCAAACTGCGAGTACCCACTCTATCGGCTACATATTGCATGAACTTTCTGACCCGATTAACCGGGGTTTCACGATCCCAATTGCGCATATTATTTGAGAGTAGTTTACCCTTTTGCATAATATTATTTATGGCAAACGGTAGCTTATTCTCATAGGCAAAGGCCATGCGCATAAAATAGATGGAATCAGCGCAATCGTGCGCCATTTTGTAATAGACAGGTCGCTTCGGATTCATGAAAAAATCCGTTGTCATATTTTCAGCAACCCACTCCTGATACTTAGTCTCCCAGGCCATCGACCATTGGTTTGCAGTTGGCCAAACCACTGCCTGTGCCGATGAAGCGGCGGTTAAAACACACAATACCAGAAGCCCTTGGAGCCATACCTTTACCTTGAATTGAATATTCATATTATTGATCTATAATGATTTAAGTTTATTATTGGTCTGTCAGAGCCTGACTAAGTTCAGCACTCAGGCGATCTACAGACATGATTAAGTTGTTTAGCAGAAGCCGCCCATTACGCACCGTAATATCTGACTCAAATTCGGTTTCATATCGTCGAAACCACTGTCGTTTATTCCATCCATCCAATACCGCTAACCAGCGTTTATTTAGCATTTCCCGCTGGATTCTTGCTTCGCCTTTCAACGCCAGCTCCGGCTCATTAGCCCTGCTGATGGTGTTTCCACCTAAAGACAATTCACTGGCCGCACCTTCGCCACCCGTGCTCAATCTGGCATTTATTGCTAGTTGACTACGTTTAGCAAGCAGCAATGGTTTCAACGGGTTATCTAGCTGTGATTTTTTGATGCGATCTGCATCGAGAAATAAAGAACGCAAAAAATCTTGCTGTTCGGGCGTTTCAACTTCCTCCACCGCCCACTCGGCTTGCTGCAATAAACTGAATATCTCGGATTGATTATTCAAATATTGCCAAAACCCGCTAACCAAAAACTCTCTGAGCTGCAAGTCCACATCTGCTTTCAACGCATCAGATTTACCAGCAACATCAGCTCCACTAACGCTTGACTTATCATTGATAAAGGCAGCAACCTGCCAGTCACTGCTTAATGTATCATTATTAAGCCAGACTGAGCCATGACTCTGTAAGTTAAACGGTATTTTTTTCGACTGTATAGGGAGAACCAGCTCCCCATTATTAGCTTTCAGGGTTAAGTTCGTTGCTGTTGAGCCAGCGACGGTGGACTCCCCCACACTCTTCGAATGCAATTCAACCTCAGGAATATCCACGGCAATTCGCTTATCCCGATACTTAAGCCCAGAGACATTCACCTGTATTTGATGTTGAGCGTTAACAAAATCAATATCACCTTCAACAGCTAATGAATCAAATAGCCAGTTACCCAATGACGTGATAGGACTTTCAAATCTGAGGGAGGTATTTTCAAATAAACCGATTCTTAACGAGGCAATGGGTAGTGGGCTTGAAAACAATCCACTCAACGGCATGGGTGACTCATCTAAGGCTTCCGAATCAATTTCTTCGACGCTTAACTGCCAACGCGCCAGCCCCAGCTGGATCCCATTTCGATTAATAAAGATAGGGCCATTAATTCGCTGCAGAAAAAACTTCCAATCCTCTATATCCTCATCAAGCAAAGCCGACGTTGGAAGCACCTTTAACTCAACAGTCGCACCATACAGTCCCTCACGATATTCCAGTACCTCCAACTCAAAAAAATCCTTTGCCCGCCCATTCGCTATTGTTTCCAGTGCTAAATCAAACCGCTGCTTTGAAGCGCTTGCCATAAACCAACCAGCGACACTCCAAGCAAGCAAAAGGCCCATCAAACTAAGGGTCAGTGGAGTCAAGTACGACTTCATTGCTTTAACAACTGCCTCGGACGTAAGCCCATCAATAGTATCGAAGCAAGGTAAGCCAGCATTGCCGTGAGTACCAATCCTCCCAAGGCCGCTACTTTTAGCCAGATACCTGACGCTTGCCACCAATCACTGTCAGGGTTTATAAACCAGACTGAGAGTGCCATCAGTAACGAGGCCACCGCAATTTTAAGTAAATAAACTGGCCACCCTTTGGCGCCTGAAATCAATCCAAGCTTTCTAAGTCCAAGGAACAACAAACCTGCATTGACAAAACCAGAGATTGCCGTTGAAAGAGCTAACCCGGCATGTGGCCCGATATAGCCCAGTTTGTACCAAGGCAGTACGATCAATAGATTGCAGATAATGTTAGCGGCGATAGCAATCAACCCTATTTTGACTGGCGTGCGGGTGTCCTGTCGTGAGTAAAAACCCGGTGCCAACACTTTAACCATAATAAAAGCCGGCAGCCCCAATGCATAAGTCATCAAGCTCATACTGGCCATTTCAACGTCACGCCAGCCATTAACCCCGTTATCAATGACGGTAGCTAAGATCGGCACGGCCAAGACAATCAGTCCAATTGTTGCAGGGATGGATACCAGAACGGACAGCCGCATCGCCCAATCCAGTGTTTTGCCAAAATCTCCACCTTAGCATTGGCATGGTCTCCTGACAGCTTGGGTAAAATCACCGTACCAATGGCGACACCGATCAAGGCCAAAGGGAACTCTACAAAGCGATCCGAAAAATAAAGCCAACTGATACTTCCCGACGCCAGCAAGGAAGCAATCATGGTATTGATCGTAATATTTAGCTGGGCTGCTGAGGAGCCGACTAAAGCAGGCGCCATCAGTTTAAGAATGCGACTGACACCTTCATGTCCTTTCTTAAAGCTGAAGCTGGGTACTAAACCCAGACGTTGTAAGTAAGGCAGTTGAAATAGTCCCTGAGCCAGTCCCCCAAGAAACACACCCCAAGCCAGAGCTTCAACCGGCTGCTCAAAATGTGGCGACCACCAGATTGCCGCTGAAATCATCACTACATTCAATAACACGGGTGTAAACGCGGGCACCGCAAAGTTTCCAAATGAGTTCAGAATGCTGCTGAAAAAAGCCGCCAGTGAGATAAACAACATATAAGGCGCAGTGATACGCAATAGATAGGCTGCAAGCTCAGGTTCAGCATCTGCTTTGGTTTCAAAACCTGGTGCGAAAACCATCATCAGAATAGGCGCGGCGATCACCGCAATTAATGATATGGAAAACAGAATAACGGTCAGCATGCCCGCAACATGATTGATCAGGTCTTTCAGCTCTGCTTCACTGCGTTTTTCTTTATACTCGGTCAGCACCGGGATAAAAGCCAAGGAGAAAGCACCCTCAGCAGAGAGTCGTCGCATCAGGTTTGGGATACGAAATGCCACCAAAAACGCATCCATGGCACTGCCCATTACGAAATAATTGGCGTAAACAAAATCACGCACTAACCCTAATATCCGTGACATTAGTGTCATCACGCTGATCATCATGCCTGAGCGAAAAAGCTTACTCATGAGAAATAGAGCAATGCCGTGCGACTAGGTTTTCTGAAAAATCAACATGCATCGTGGGATTTACACCTTCTTATTAAATGAATAGCCCGCATTCTACACAAGCTAGTCAAAAAAGTTAGCTCTGAATATTTATCGGGAGCCATTAGCCGAACCACAATTAAGCATCGGTCTAGGCTGTTTAATTTAGTGTTAACACAACAATCACCTAGCTTGCTAGCCCACTTCCCATTGGTCAAAAAGTTAGCCCGTTTCCACTTAATTATCTTGATACTCGCATAGTCATGCTTTTTAATTGACGATGTATAAAGCTTTAACCCCCAAATTAATAATAAAAATAACGAGCGTAGAATAATGAAAATAACAAATCGACACTTACGCAAGCTGCGACGTGTAGCACCTGTCTTCTGTTCGATGGCCGTGCTTTCAACCCAGCTTCAGGCAGGTCCTACCATCCAGTTAAACGGCGACGAAGCGCGTGATGGCATGGCTGATTCAGGGAGCCTTGGTTACGTTGGTGGCAATACACGCGTTGGCGTAAGCATCAACCGTGACTTGGAGGGTCAAGTCGACCTGAATCAGATTATTATGGAAGATGATTCAAGTGCAACCAGTGCGGAAGGTTGGTTTGGTTATAAAATTAAAGACGACGATAACAGTACCAAAGGCCTCACTGGTGGTGGTGTAAAACTAAACCATCAATGGGTCAATGATGAGCAGGATACTGTACATAAAGTATTTGGTGCTTATGATCAGGATGTTAATGATCGCGCCAAAGCAACGGTGGGTTATGGTCAGGAGACAGAGGATTTATTCTGGTCTGGTCATGTCAGCAAAAGCATCGCTGACGAAGTAGTAGAACATGGCATTGCAACCCGTGCCTATGATTATGGGGTTGGTGCTCAAGTCGGTACATTCCTCGATAGCACCTTAACAAGAATTCGTGGTGGTCTGGACTATGAGTTTGGTACTGAGTTTGCAGATGGCGAGGATCGCCCGGGCAAAGCCACAATATCAGCCGGAGTCGAGCAATTCTTCCATGACTCCCCTCACAGTATTACGCTTGATGTATCCGGTAATCAAGTCTCAGGCGGTAACGACTTAGAATCAACAGACTTCGGTGCAAGACTGGGTTATCGCTATGAGTTTGGTGGTGATGGCGTCTATCGCTCAGCAAGCGGCGTTAGTCGCCGCCGCGTAGAAATTCCTGGCCAGCCAGGTCGTCCGGGACGTGCTGGTGTTCCAGCAATTCCACCAACACCGGGTACTCGCGGAACACCTGCTGTACCAGGAAGAGCTGCAATTCCAGGACGCCCTGGCCGTGCTGCGGTTCCGGGACGCCCGGGACGTGCGGCAATTCCTCCACGCTACGAGCGTCGTGCAGTGAATGCACCAGGACATGAGTTCGTTAAAACAACCATGAAGCTAGAGAATGAGACATTCTTTAAGTTGAATTCTTCCAGACTAACAGAATCAGCAAAGCGCAATCTGGATAAGATTGTTGGCCAGATTCGCGGCCATGGTTATCTTGGTGCAATCCGCATCACTGGTAATACCTGTGGTCTCGGTGACCCTGCTTACGATCAGCGCCTATCAGAAAATCGCGCTAATTCAGTTCGTGATTACCTGGTAGACAAAGGCTTCAATCCATCTCACTTGGTTGCTCGTGGTTTAGGTAAAGGTAGCCCGAAATATGACCGCAGAGATGACGACTTCAGAAACCGTCGCGTTGACCTTGAGTACGTAACCGAGCGTACCGTTAAGAAAGCGGCTAACAAAACACAGTACCGAAATGTATTAGTTCAGGAAGGTCGTCCTGCTGTTGCTGCGATTCCGGGCAGACCTGCGGTACGCGCTATTCCGGGCCGTCCAGCTCAGCCTGGCCGTCCAGCAATACCAGGTCGCGCAGGACACCCTGGTCGCCCAGCGATTCCAGCGATTCCAGCAACACCGGGTACGCCTTCTCGCTTCGTATGGAAGACAGAAGTCGTTCCATCCGCGCCGATCTGGATTCAGCGCGCCATCAGAAATACCATCAGCCACAATAAGTCAATTAGCACTTATACGACTCGTGTTTCCACAAAAACAGTCGATGACGCGTTCACAGCACTCGACCGTAACAACACGATTGATGTTCTAGCCAATGACGAGGCTGGCCTAACTTTAGTAAGAGTCTCACAGCCTGCAAATGGTACAGTTACTATCGTAAACGGACAGGTCGTCTACGTACCAAACCCAGGCTTCAGCGGCACAGACACATTTACTTACACGGTGGTAGATGTAGACGGCAATGAGCTCACATCAAGAGTAACTGTTGATGTTCCTGTGGCTATTGCAGTCAACAATGCACCATTGGCCGTTGACGACAGTGCCAACACAAACGAATCCACTGCGGTAATGATTGACGTTCTGCTTAACGATAGTGATAGCGATGGTGACACGCTAACCATCGGCAACATGACCAATCCTGCTAATGGAACAGTTCAGCTAGTCAATGGACAAATTCAGTACACACCAAATGCTAATTTCACGGGTACTGACACGTTCACTTACACCATCACTGACGGCAATAACAATCAATCAACGGCGACAGTAAATGTGGTTGTTGCTGATGTCAATCAAGCACCCGTTGCAGTCAATGATCACAGCACAACGCCTGAAGGAACACCAGTCACAGTCAATGTGATTAGTAATGATAGTGATCCTGATGGAGATGCATTGACGGTCACGACTCTGGGTCAGCCAAGCAATGGCTCTGTAGCGATTGTTAATAACCAGGTTGTTTACACGCCAAACGCAGGTTTCACCGGCACTGACAGCTTCACTTATGTGATAACTGACAACAATGGAAATACAACAACGGCGACAGTTCACGTTGAAGTAACAAATGTTAACAAAGTGCCAACGGCTGTTGATGATGCACGCACTACTCCTGAAAACACACCTGTCACCATCCCTGTTCTGGGTAACGACAGCGATACAGACGGCGATACTTTGACTATCGTAAGTGCAACCAATCCATCTAACGGATCGGTGAGTGTTGTTGGTAACGATATTGTCTACACACCCGATAATAACTTCGCCGGTCAGGATACATTTGACTACACCATCACTGATGGCAACGGAAACAACGTGACAGCCACGGTTACAGTAACAATTACTGATGTCAACGTCGCACCAATGGCAGTTGATGATTCACGTACCACACCGGAAAATACAGCGGTCACTATTCCTGTACTGGGTAATGACAGTGATCCAGATGGCGACACATTATCAATCGTAAGCTCAACTAATCCATCTAACGGAACAGTCAGTATTGTTGGTAACGATATTGTTTACACGCCAGACAATGGCTATTCCGGGCAGGACACGTTTGATTACACCATTACAGATGGTCAGGGTAACAATGTTACAGCAACGGTTACAGTAACTATCACCGATGTCAAAATGGCACCTGATGCGGTAGATGATTCAGAAACAACGGATGAAAACACTGCGGTTACTATTAATGTACTCAGTAATGACTCAGACCCTGATGGCGACACCATATCGCTAGTGAGCAATACAACACCGGGCAATGGTACTGCAACAATTTCTGGTGGAAACATTGTTTACACACCAGCCGTTGGATTTACTGGTGTTGACACGTTTGACTACACAATCACTGACACCGATGGAAACACCGTCACCGCGACGGTAACGGTAACGGTTAACGATGTTAACTACCCACCGATGGCGAGTGATGACAGTGAAACTACACCAGAAGATATCCCGGTAACAATCAGCGTATTAGGCAATGACGGTGATATCGATGGTGACACCATCACGATTACTAACGTTGGCTCACCAACTAGTGGTACCGCTACTATTTCGGGAACCGACATTGTTTATACACCAAACCCTGGCTTCGTTGGAACTGATACCTTCACCTACACGATCAATGATGGTAACGGGCACCCTGTAACGGCCAATGTAACAGTCGTTGTTACAGCGGTTAACAAAGATCCTATCGCTGTCGACGATAGCTCCAGTACGCCTTATGAAACGCCGGTAACGATTAACGTCGCGGCTAATGATAATGATCCGGATGGTTCAACCACCTGTGTCAGCAATATTGCCACTGGCCCAAGCAATGGATCAGTTACGATCTCAAACAACGGCACAGACGTTATCTATACGCCTAACCCAGGTTTCACAGGCACAGATACATTTGTCTATACCGCTTGTGATGCTGATGGCGCAACCGATACGGCAACAGTGACTGTGACCGTTGGTGCAGCGAATCTGCCTCCGGTTGCTTGGGACAACAATACGACAACACCCGTCAACACACCGGTAACGATGGGCCCAGTCGGCAATGATACTGACCCTGAAGGTGACACTCTAACAATTGTCAACACAACGAATCCAACAAACGGTTCAATCAGTGTTTCAGGCAATACCGTTATCTACACGCCAAACCCTGGTTATGTAGGTGCTGATAGCTATACCTACACCATCAGTGATGGCAACGGTAACACTGATACTGCAACGGCAACGATTACTGTCACAGCCCCAGTTAATCAGCCACCACAATTAACTGATGACAATGTAACCACACCGTTTAACACAGCTATTACTATGGACGTTACTAATAATGATAGCGACCCGGAAGGTGATACATTAACGGTTATCAACACGACTAATCCAGGTAACGGAACAGTTAGTGTTACAGGTAACAACGTTGTTTACACACCAAACTCTGGCTATGTAGGCGTTGATAGCTACACTTACACAGTTAACGATGGCAATGGCAATACGAGTACTGCTACAGCAACAGTCAATATCTCAGCGGCTACCTTAGGACTAAATGCCGTCGATGATAACGCCAGCACAAATTATCAAACTCCGGTAACGATAAACGTTTCAGGCAATGATATAAACCCAGACGGTGGTAGCACCTGTGTTACTAGTATCCTTACCAACCCGACCAACGGTTATTTAAGTATTCCAGATGGCCAAAATATCCTGTACACACCTAACAACGGCTTCACGGGAACAGACTCATTTGTCTACACCGCGTGTGATGCTGAAGGTGACACGGATACAGCGACAGTGACCGTTACTGTTGGTGCTGCGCCACCAGCGAATCAACCACCTGTCTTGAGTCCAAACTATGCGGCGATTCAGGGTTACTTCCCAGTAACCATTCGTGTGCTAGCGGATGATATGGATCCTGAGGGTGATACGCTGACAATTACCGGAATCCTCAACGGGCCTAGTAACGGTTCAGCAGTTATTTCTGGAGATGATGTCATCTACACAGCCAACAGTGGTTATGTTGGTGCTGATGTTTTCTACTACGAAGTATCAGACGGTAACGGAAACGTTGTTACTGAGCGCGTTGATATTGATATCAAGAACGACAACAATAGCCCTGTTGTTGGTTCGATACCAACCGTAACCGCTAATAGTTCGGGTTCTACTACCATGGATATTTCAAGTCATTTATCCGATGCAGATGGTGATACTGTTTATGTTGCAGTAGCCGATGCTTTAGGTGGATCAATCACCTTCAGCGGCACCGTATTGCAGTATACGCCTAACTACTCAGAAGTTAGTTCGGGTGACACCGATACTATCTACATTACTGTCTCTGACGGTCAAGGTGGAACAGATGACGGTGTGATTTCGGTTTACATTCCGTAAGCATTGCCATCAGCTAAACCTCTTTGTTAAGTACAGAGAATAAACAAGCCCTCAACTTCGGTTGGGGGCTTTTTTTTAACTTGAAAAATTAAAGTCTTTACCTCTGCGCAAAGAAACGCTATTTTCTGCGATTTATCAAAGTATTGAGAGCGTATGGCAAGCGAATATAATGCGGCGGCGATTGAGGTACTGAGTGGCTTAGATCCGGTGCGTAAGCGGCCCGGCATGTACACCGATACCACCCGCCCTAATCATCTTGCTCAGGAAGTCATCGACAACAGCGTTGATGAAGCCGTTTCAGGTTTTGCCAACAAAATTCACGTAGTACTTCACGCTGATGGATCACTCTCCGTTGCTGATAATGGTCGCGGTATGCCGGTGGACATTCACCCGGAAAAGAAGCTTCCGGGAATCGAAGTCATTCTTTGCACCTTACACGCTGGCGGTAAATTCTCAGATAAAACCTATCAATTCTCCGGCGGCTTACACGGTGTTGGGGTTTCGGTGGTTAATGCGCTTTCTTTGATTCTGGATGTCCGCATCAAACGCGATGGCAATGAATATCAAATGACCTTTGAAAATGGTCATAAAGCCTCAGATCTTGAAATCATCGGGACAGTCGGCAAAAAGAATACGGGTACCACCCTACACTTCTGGCCTAATGCACAATACTTTGATACCGCGAAATTCTCAGTCTCACGTCTCAAACATAACCTGCGTGCCAAAGCCGTTTTATGTCCCGGCCTGCATGTTACCTTCGTAGAAGAAGCCAAAAATGAAACCACCGAATGGTTTTACGAAGACGGGCTTAAAGATTATCTGGTCGACTCGATTAAAGAGTTTATATCGCTACCCGACGAGCCCTTTTCCGGCGTATTGAACACCGAAAAAGAAGCCGTGGAATGGGCTATTACCTGGCTTCCGGAAGGCGGCGACCTAGTTCAGGAAAGCTACGTTAACCTGATCCCAACCACGCAAGATGGTACGCACGTTAATGGCTTACGCACTGGCTTGACCGATGCTTTAAGAGATTTCAGCGAGTTCAGAAATTTATTGCCACGCGGCATTAAAATTGCCCCGGAGGATGTTTGGGACAGAATTAGCTTTATCGTCTCCTATAAAATGAGCGAGCCGCAGTTTGCCGGACAAACCAAAGAACGCCTGTCTTCACGCAATGCAGCTGGCTTTGTATCTGGCGCAATCAAAGATGCGTTTAGCCTTTATCTCAATCAACACCCTGAAATCGGCGATGAGATTGCTGAGCATGTAATCTATAACGCTCAGAAACGGCAAAAAGCCAGCAAAAAAGTTATCCGTAAAAAAGTAGCAACCGGCCCGGCACTTCCGGGAAAGCTTGCAGATTGTTCCTCTCAGGATCTGAATATGACTGAGATTTTTCTGGTAGAGGGAGACTCAGCAGGAGGTTCTGCTAAACAAGCACGGGATCGCGAGTTTCAGGCAATTATGCCACTGCGCGGGAAAATACTAAATACTTGGGAAGTGGATTCCGATCAGGTACTCGCCTCACAAGAAATTCATGATATTTCAGTAGCCGTTGGCGTTGAGCCGGGATCACCCGATATTTCTAACCTACGCTACGGTAAGATTTGTATTCTGGCCGATGCCGACTCTGATGGCGCACATATCGCTACCTTGATCTGCGCACTATTTGTTAAGCACTTTCGCCCGATGGTGGCAGCAGGTCATGTTTATATCGCTATGCCGCCACTGTATCGTGTTGATATTGGTAAGCAGGTCGAATACGCGCTGGATGAAAGTGAGCGACAGGCCATAATGGATCGCATAGAATCGCAAAAAATTAAAGGAAAAGTATCGGTCACCCGTTTTAAAGGATTGGGTGAAATGAACCCGGGACAACTGCGCGAAACCAGCATGTCACCCGATACCCGCCGCTTGATACAGTTAACATTAGATGATCCTGAAGATGCTGATGCCATGATGG
>ENA-ORXT01005216-ORXT01005216.1-marine-metagenome-genome-assembly--contig:-NODE-5216-length-12865-cov-4.194323_pt1 | contig 12865 bp, 9 predicted proteins | sample MGYA00237868_ERZ511482 | MGnify/ENA metagenome assembly ERZ511482 | reverse complement strand
AGAAGAACCTTTTGACATCACCCCACATGTCCACACCACCTTCAGCTATTTTCTACGCAACCCGATTTGCCAGGAAATGGGACGGAAAATAAAGATTGCTTTTTCGAGTAGTGACAGAGACACCGCATATGCCTACTTCCATGACTTCGGTTTTATTCCCAAAATCAATGAGCAAGGTGAAAGAGGGTTTAAAGTTTTAGTCGCAGGAGGTTTAGGGGCACAAGGAATCATTGCTCCTACTGCTTATGAATTTTTAGCAGAAGACCAAATCATTCCTTTTATGGAAGCGGCAATACGGGTATTTGACCGATATGGAGAAAGAGAAAAAAGACATAAAGCAAGAATGAAATTTTTGGTCAAGTCTTTGGGTTTAGAAGCTTGGCTTGAATTGGTAGAACAAGAAAGAATCGCCATTAAAAACACAAGTGTTGCCATTGATTATGAGGCCATCTCCGAAGCCCTCCCTGCTATTCCTAAAGCAATTCCCAACCACGAAATAAAAGACAGCGAAAAATTTGAGGAATGGAAACAGACGGCTTGCCCACATAAGAATATGGATTTAGTGCGTGAACATCTTGGCAGTAATTTGGGAATGGCTTCTTTTAGGAATTTGATAACGGAAGTAGTGGAAAAAGAAAAATATAGCACCTTAGCTACCTATTTACCAACCTCTAATGAAGGCGTGTTACCTGCTGCGTTTGCCCAAAAAGCATTAGAAGAGCTGTTACTTTTAGAGAAAGAAGAGACTTTAGAGGAAGTGGCAGTACTAAAAGAAATAGTTAGTGGAGTTATTAGAGGTACTGTGAATGCAGCGCATTCCCGTTATTTAATCTATGGGCAGCATTTCTATTTCGGTCTTGAAAAAGCAGGATTTTTTATTATTACACAACTTCCAAACGAAGAACAAGATTCTGTCGTATTTCAGTCTACACATTTTATGCAGGAAAAACTAGGAAAAAGATATTATAAATATACGGATGTGAGTAGTGGTAAAAACTTCAAGGTTGACTGTCCTTTGGAGATTTATAGAGTAGATAGCGATCAGCATGAATTTAAAGTAATCATTGAGTCGTTTCCAATTTGGGACAAGTATCAGTACATTATTCAACCCTTAATTAGGCTTGCCAAAGGCGCTGTTATTTCTGGTAATTCTATTAATTGGACTTAAAGGACTAGCGGGCGCATTTGCGTCAAAAGTTACGGTCTTCACTATTAGCTTATCTTTCAAACCGTAAGGAGTTGCTGATGGCGTATAAGGTGTTTTGGGATAGGGCGTATTAGAGAGGAAGTGAAAAATAAGCGTATTTAACCAAGCGGCTACCCAATGACCATCAAGCGTTATTAGACACAAAAGGATAAAAGTCTATATTTTTCATTCTTTTTATGCCACTTTTTTATTAGATTTGAGCAACCCTATCTTACTAACCCAGATTTCCAAATAATGAACGATAACTTAAAAGCTGACCCAGGTTTTTTTCAAAACCTTTCTACTGCGGACCTCCACACGATGCTGGCGTTTCTCAAAACCCAGTTACCTAAAAAATGTACCAAGCGAAACTACCAGCTCAACGCTAAAATGGTAGGATGGAAAAAGAGTCAAGTGATTACCTATGACAATCTTCAAGAAAACTTACAACAAGTAGCAGACAAGATGCGGGCGCATTTGCAAATTGCTCGACCCATTAAAATAATGGTCATGGACAACTTAGATGCGGGCAAATTTGAAACCATAGGGAACCTTAGCTGCATCTTTATAAGTGCTGATTTGTATAGACAGAATTACGAACAAAAACTAGCCATATTGGCGCATGAAATGACCCATTATTACTTGATGAAAAAACATCAAATCGTAAAACCTATAGTAGAAGAAAACGAATTATTAACCGAAGTTGGAGCTGTATATATTGGGTTCGGTTTTCTCCTAAGAGCGGGCTACAAAACCTTTAAGTATGAATCTGAACATAGAACAGAAATTCGGAAGATTGGTTATATAGACAGACAGTTGGTAGAAGAAGCAATCATCCACACCGCTTATTTAAGAAAACAAGACCCTAATTGGATTCTAGAAAATATTCCCTTGCCGAAGAAATTATTTTTTTATTATCGACTTTTTTCCCTTATTGGAATGTACAATAAGACCCGAATAGACATAGGTAAAAATAGGTAAGTTGAATTCCTAAAAATACTGTATTTTGCAATTATCCCCTGATTATTCACTACCAAAATTTGTACCCTTGACAAACATCACCATCCAATACAACACAGCCACCAACGACCAAGCACAATGCACCATCGAAATAGCCGATGCCCAAGTCGAGGAACTACTCCACCACTTCCAGCCCCTATTTGCCGCAGAACTGCGCCGAGCTTCTTTTTCCAAGAAACAGGAACAAACGGTGATAAGTTTCTGGGCATCAAAAGCGAAGATTCAGCGATTGGAGCAAGTGATTCAGGAAGCGAAGGCGATGGTGGCGAGGTTGAATTGACAAGTAGCGGAAGATGGAGGAATCGAACCCCTACCCTTTCAGATACCCTAGTTAATCACCATTACCTGCCATCAATACCTAATCATTTTCTTAGTAACGACTCTATCGTCATAAGCAAGTTGGTAAAATAGCATAGATGTTGTTGGCAGGAAAGATAAATCGACAGACAATTCATTAACGCCTACCTTGCCCTTAGTAGTGACCTTCTGAATGATATGTCCTTGTATATCGAAAATAGTAAGGACCACTTTCTTTGCTTGAGAGAGTTCGTATCGAAAAGTAGTTTTATCCTTAAAAGGATTGGGGTAGTTGGTAATAACTATTGGTTGGTTGCTAGGAATAAAAGATGTTTTAGTAATAGCGGTTGCTTCGTCCTCTAAAAGAACAAGTTCCATTTCGGAAGAAGCGGTTAAGCTACCAACCGCATCCCCTGTAACGTCTCCTATTTTAATGGCTACAAAATCTAAGTTATAAATCGTCTTGTATACATCATAGATAGTATAAGACTCTTCAAAGTTCCGTTCAAGCAGGTGAGCGGCTATTCTAGTGGGGACATGGGAACGATTATCAAAAATCGGACTGTTAGTGGTGAGAAATCGCCAAGACGTATTATTAGAAAAATGGGTGATTTTGTTTAAAATAAGTTTTTGTATCTCTACTAGGTCACTGCTAGTTATAGAATTGGAGCGATTTACATCAGCTGATATATACTGCTCTGCTACACTGAAAGGAGACCGACCTAGTATATGACTCCTAATCCAAGTGATGTCATGAGCGGTAACACCTGCTAAAGGAGTATCATTTTTATAAGGTTTGATGTTGTATTTCTGACAACGTTCTCCATCAACCGTGTAATTGCCTAAGTCACTAGCCGCTAGTAATTGTTCCTTTTCATTTACCTGTAGCGTTAAATCAATATTTCCGTTTCTCCAAATTGTTTTGATAGTACCATAAAGAGAAAAACTCGATGAAGACGAGGAAACAGGAATTGTTTTAATTCTCACTTGCCCATCTGTACAGGCTTCTACATACGTAGTTTCAGACTGAACAAATCCATATCGAGCCGCCCCCCAGTCACTACTGAAGGAGACAATGTAATAAGAAGATCCAACTTGTAGGGTAGCATTTATTTTATTGGAGGCATACCTCGTTATAGTCCTAGTTTCTGCTTCATGGTCCGTAGCTACTAACAGACTCCGCCAATGCAAATCTTCTGCGGGTATCGTATCAGGACTTTGTATTTCCCATTGTCCTTCTAGTAGGCAATTCGTAGTAGTGCTGGTAGAATCCGGCTGCTTTGTAATACGCAGTTGCTCCCTACCACATGTATTAGACTTTAAACAGTTATTTAGGAAGTCCCATGTAACAGCTTCGTACCCCCAACCAGGTCCTGATCTCCTTACTCTTTTATAATTTGTAGAACAAACGCCTGATAAGGAATACCTGTTTTCCCAATGATTGATATCGAGTATTAACGTTTCCCCTTTTGTAAAGTTCGTCAATTCTTCCATACAGCTAGCACCTCCAGAACCCTGATAGCCTCCCTCGATTATTATCTTATCCGTCACGACTACTGGTAATTCCGAACTATAAAGTATACCTATTATCGTAGCGTGCATGTAGTGAGGTACAATAGAATCTACCTCTACGATTATTATGTTTGAATAACAACCGATGGATTCTTCAAATGTGTTGGTAACCGTATCACAGGAACAAGCGAGTACCTGTATGGAAAAAAAGGAACTAGTCAATAGGAATAGCAGCAGCGTGGGTAAAATTGTTTTCATAAATTTTAGGTGATGATTATTAGTAGAAAAAAGAGTGCTGTTGTATTTTCAGTGTCTTATAGAAATAATAGAAATTAGTATTCCAAAAATGATTAGTAGAATATTTTTTTTAACCTAAAGACAACTATTTAACAAAAGAACAGCCAATTGGAGGAAGATGTAGGACTCGAACCCCTACCCTTTCAGATACCCTAGTTTTCAAGACTAGTTAAGCACCATTGCTTGGCATCTTCCTTTTTACGATTTGTAGTTACTAGCTAGAGGTATCGGGGAGAATCGAACGCCCATTTAACTAGTTTTGCAGACTAGTCCCACAACCAATATTGGGTACGATACCTGATAGCGGAAAGCAATGGACTCGAATCCTATTCCCTAAAGAACAGTCAGTTTAGCAGACTGCCCCAACGCCTTGTTGGTTTACTTTCCGTGTAGCAAGGGTGGTAGGAATCGAACCTACCCACTTGGTTTTGGAGACCGAGTCGCCAGCCTTGGACATGCACCCCTATAAAAAAAGCCGCTTGTGTCTACAACACAAGCGGCTTTTTTATAAAGCTATCTATATACGACTTTATCCATATAGCATACCACTTGTGTTTGGGTGCAGGCACCAACTAGAACTACAAGTAGTGGACGATGTGAATATTTGAGTTTCTTGCTTCATGTTGGGTATAACTGAGGAATTGGAAGAATAGTTCCTGTTGTTTGGAAAAAGTAGAAAATAATGGGTAGTTGTTTCTGGGCAGCAAACAATGCTTAGCTATTATTTTCCATTCGTTGAGACCTACTTTAGTCTGGACACTAGCTGTATTATTGGTCGCTCAGGAACCCTCATTTTCCTTGTAAAAATTTTTAAATTTCTAAGATAAGTCCTATGTTCTTCTGGACTAATGACTTTACCAATCAGCCGTTCTGTTGGCCATACATCTTGGTCCTGCTCTTGCAGATATTTCTCTAAGGCCATCAGTCCTACATACAAATTCTCTAACTGAAGAATCTTGGAGCTATCCCTATTTAATACAAAGGGTGCTCTGTAACTTTCATGTTCGAGTAATAATGGAGGAATCCTAAAAGGGTTATTAGCCACCATCACTTCTTCGCTTGCCCCTTGAGGCTGCAAAGTTACCCAAAGCACAAAAATTTCTGAGCCAGTCAGCGGCATGCCAGGCCTTTTTGCGAAGTGAACGCAATAAGGCAATAATTTTTCCACTAGCCCTTCTTCCACCATAGTCGTCAACTCCTCTTCGATAGAGTCAAAATCCTCTTCCGTAAGGTATCTTTGTCCGTAGAAGCCAAACACTCTGGATGAAGAAACAAAGTTTTGACTAATTCTATCTACTATCGAGTCATTAAAGAAATTGTACAAAGGATTTTCAAAGCGATTATACCTATCCTTAAGATAACTCTTTCCAGTAAGTGGACTCGGATGCACAAGGCTCAAAGCTACGCTCTTTCTCTGTACTGCAGGAAAGGTATCCTGACTATGCTGTGTTGCTTTTTTCTTATACCCCCTTTCCGTATGAAGCGGCTTCCTTGTAACAGATGTTGCAAAGCAACTTTGTATTGCCAAAATAAAGGCAATGATTGATAAAATCTGTTTCACAATTTTTTTTTTATGCTAAACAAATAAATAGACTAAACAAACAAATAAACAATCCTACTTAGCTGTCCAAAAAGCAATACTAAAACCAATATTTAAGTTATATTTTATTCCGACCAGTTTGGGGGCCTGTTTATTCCGAAAATGCCTAGAGGATTCTCGAGACAGTAAGCACTCTATCCATAAATCACCATAAACCTTGAACCTATCCTTTTCGATTTTATCGTACCCTTTGATGGAGTAGCTAGCACCTAATTTTCCAATTAAGGAATGTCGGTTTCCTTTCAAAACGGGTACTTGTGGACTTCCAAATATCGGGAGAACAAGTCCATCTTTGAAGAGCAAACTACTTAAGGGACTAGCCACAACAGAAGGTACGCCATTCTTGATTAGAATATCTTTCGGAGATGTTCCAGACAATATCAGATCTTTTAATATGGGAGAACCATAGGTTAGATCCGTAAAGATTAGTCGCTCATATCGGTATTTTCCTTCTAGGAAAAAACTCCCCCAGTTCACTCTAAAATTCCGTCCGCCAGTAAAAAGGGTTGATTCAAAACCAAAACTAATTCCAGCAGCTTGGTTAAAGAGCGTACCATTCTTGGAGAACAAGGTAGCCACTGATTTTGCTGCGATGCCTCTTACGTTTCTCAGTGCTTCGATCTCATTCAGCGCACCTGATAGCCCGCTGTATAGCGCACCCTCGGTCCACCAAGCACTCGCATATAATCCAGCAAAAGACAATATCCTAGAAGTTCCTGTAACGGACTTACTAACCGCTTCTCTAGCAACTAGCCGACCAAGTGTTTCTTCGCTAAGAAAAATTGTCTTGCCACTTAATCCCTGTATATCTGGTCTAATTATTTTGGGGATAGACAAAAACCATTGGGCTTTTTGCATCTCCTCAATAGTCTGTGCCGATATGGTCAATCCCAGATCACTCTCAACACCAATAAAATCACCTAGGCGATATTCGGAGATTTGGTATCGTTGCCAACTTCTACCATGTGATCGCCCAAAGAAAACCATGTTTTTAATAGTGCGCCCCCAAAATCCTCCAAAGTACCAATCCTTTATAGCCCTCAAGTGTCGTTTCTTTTTAGGCTTTTCTCCTAATTTCACCGTATGGAGTTGGAGCGCAATTCGTAGACTAACACTTAGAGAATCGTTAAGAAGTAAACTAGGATTCGCAGCCACCGGGCGCGAGCCTAGTAGTAATCCCCAGAACAATAAAAACCAAAAAAAATAATGTTTCATATTAAATTTAAGTAGTAGGAAAAATGGCTTGATTGTTAGATGGCTGAGTCCACTCTAGCTCTGGTGGTTGAAAATTAATATTTCGGTAGCCCAGATGTGCCAGATTTTTAAAATCTGGCACATCTTCGCCCAATCAAACCATCAAGCCATTCCACTTATTCTGTGATTGTAAGACCACCTACCGAAGAACAAACTTCGCCGTCAATATATCTGATGGTAGCCTGAAATACATATAGCCCAGATGGCACTTTCTTTTTATTTGAATACCCATCCCAAGCGTCATAAGTGTTATTAGTTACGCCACTATGACGCTCGAAGAGTCGCCCTCCCCAGCGATCATAAACTTCTAGAGAAACAATCTCTCCCACATCTTCGCTTTGCAAAAACCAGTAATCATTATAGCCATCTCCGTTAGGGGAAAAGGCGTTGGCTGCATATATTTGTCTGGTGCAAGGCTTTCGGCTAGTGTCTTTGATCACTTCTATCCAAGTGCTATCTATATTTTCGCAGCCAAATTTGTTGATTTGTCTGGCGATCAAATAACCACTTGTTGAGGGGTTCGGAATATGAAAATCTTCGAATATTGTTAGATTCGCTAGTGAATCCACGAAGAAAGGGAGAAAGGTCCAATAGGTCGGTTCCTCTGGGGCAATTTTTTCAATGTCAACCCAAGCTGGCTGCCCTTCCTTTGTAATGATGCTATCTCCTAGTTGTATCAGCGAAATAGAGGACGCTCTAAGGTCGATTGTGTCTGTAACGTGGCAGCCATAAGGGGTTATTATATCAACAAAGAAAATTCCTGGCAGCTCTATTTCTCGAATACTTTTGGTCGATCCATCTTCCCATAAAGGATCCCCATCTTTCGTTATTTTTAGCGTTGCCTTGTTGGAACATGAATCGACTATTGCCTCCACACAATCAACACAATTAGTCGGTTCAATAGGGAATGCTCCAAGGTTAATCGTATCTTTAAGATGACAGCCATTTGGAGTTATAATATCAACAGAGAAGATTCCTGGTAGCTCTATTTCTCGAATACTTTCGGTTGATCCATCTTCCCATAAAGGATTCCCCTCCTTCGTTATTTTTAGTGTCGCCTTGTTGGCACAAGTATCAACTACTGCCTCCAAGCAATCCACACAATTAGTTGATTCAATAGTGATCGGAAATTCATATTCCTGCTCACAACCAAAAATATCCCAATAAGTTGCTCTGATAAGGGTGTCTTTCTCTGTCAAAAAAGTAATACTTTCTCCACGGGCACCCGTACTCCATTTGACATAATCCCCAGCTTCTTTAGAAAAACCATCTGGTACATTAAAGTGAAAAGATAGTAGTACTTCTTCCCCTGCGCAGATCGGTTTTTGAGGGAAACTAATTCCGACAACTTCTGGCCTACAAACCATAAAATTATCAATTCGTTTTTTCCCATCGCAACCCCCTGCTTCATTCCCAATGGTCAGATTTGTACATTTTCCTAGAGGAAAGAAATCTCCTTTACCAAGCTCTATTATCAAAGAAGGATACTCTGTTGCTGGTATAGTTGTAGTTTTTATAAATAGGCTACTACAAGCCTCATAGTTCTTTCCATAGGCATTAATGATTGTATTGTCAGCACACACTTTAATAGAAACTCCATCTAGTCTTTGCGCCCCAAGGCTACTTGCATAAAAAACTAAAGTCAAAAGAAAAAGTAACTCGATTTCCTTCATATAGTATGTTTAATAATTAGAAGTCAGAAGTCAGATCGAAAAATTATATTTTTCTGTCAGATGTCAGATTTATGACGTGTTCTTAGACGTAAAAAACGCCTAGTTACGCCTAAGAACACGTCCCAAATCTGACTTCTGACAATAAAATGATCTGACCTCTGACTTCTTTTAAATGGTCTGACTTCTGACTTCTTTTTTCACCGTACCATAGCACTGCTAGCTATGTTCGTCTTTGGATAGTAGTTTACATCTTTAGCTACAAAATACCCCAACTTACTAGGATGCTTTGGGTCTGCTGGATGCTCTACCATTACACTATGATGAAGATGTACATCCTTACATCCCTCGTTACTAACCACTCCAATCGGATTATCTGCATACACATTCATCCCCCTTTTGAGAGAGATGATAGTACCGTCCTCGTCAACTCCTCTCGTATGTAAATAATCATGGATAAAAACCATCCACTGACCAAACTCTTCACTCCAATACTGTGATTGAATCACCGTTTTTCTAGAGTTTTGCGTTTGTGCCATAACTACCACCCCATCATACACTGGATAAACATTAAGACCCTTCTCGGCATTGCCAAGCATATTGATATCATAGGACTCTCTTTGATCATAAGGTTTTCCATTATGCCCCGTGTAGTTTCTCCTAGAATGATTACCATGCTGTTTAACTTCGTATAAGTGACCAAGACTGTTTTTCTTAAACGGACCTCTTTGCCAAAACGACAAGTCGGTCTGATCTTTCCGATCCCAGAATGGAAATTTGACTAACATCTTTTTCTCAATATGATAATTAGACATTTTAATATCTCCGAGACATACAATCGGCGTAGGTAGTTTATTTGGGATGCTGTTCCTTCCGCCTCCTTTTCCGATTTGGACATTAATGGTATTGCTTCGCATGGTACTGCCATCTGCTCTTTGGGCTTCCACCCAATAAGCGCCAGCATTCTTTGGGTTTAGGGACAAAATCCGATAACTAGTTTCACCAGAAACCACCTTTCCATCCCGATACCAGTTGAGTGATTGAAAACCAGTTGCAAATTTGATTCGCAGATCTACATACATTTGAGATGTGTATGTGTTGTTAATATTTGGTCGTTGGTCCGCTTTAATTGCCACACTACCCTTTTCTGGCATATTTTGAAGTCTGGGTTTAGGAACACTTTTGGCTACATAAGTGTCCGCTAGTGTTTGCGCAACTGCCAGATTTTTTGACCTATATACCTGTCCCGACTTCATCTCCACAATCTTAATGGCAAAACCGTTTTTGGTTGCTGGTGGAAACCCATCCATCACAAGCGTGTCTTGACCAACTTCTAGCAGTCCCTCTTCATAAATAAAGCCCAGCCCTCCGATTGAATCTTTCGTAAATAACTCATATCGAGCTGGCTGCGTCCGCTTCGGAGTAGCAAACATAAACTTATGCCAATTATGTCCGCTGGCTTTTACTGAAAAATCAAGCTCCTTTACCACATACGCACGAAGTGTTTGATATTCGATTTCATCGGTGATAAAATCTTGGGCTGCTTGTCCTTCCCCTAAGATGCCTCCGATGAGCACTAGGTGGTCTGTATGGAACGCCACTTTGTCCGTTTGTATAGCTAGCCTGCTTGGGGCTCGCTCTATGCGCTGAAAGATATTACTTTTCCATTCTAGACCCTCCTCCAGATCAAACCACTGTACATACAACTGAATAGGTTTGTCAACATAAGCCTCATTAAGCGTTAGTTGAATCCTGATCTTACCATCAGGGGTAGTGGTCATCTCCCGACCATCTATGGGGCTAATAAAAAGGTCTTCTTGGGCCAACAAATTACTGTTTAACCCAAAAAGAACTAAGGTAAAAACAAATAGATATTTAAACATGTGTGTGTAGTTTTCTCATAAGTAGTTTCTCATTTAGCTATTGGTCTTTAGCTATTGGTCTTTAGCTTTTAGTCTTTAGCTTTTAGTCTTTGGTCTTTGGTACGCTTATTCTTGGTAGTAGGAATTAGCTAAATACTTTCTCTACATTTGAATAAAAGATGGACTTTAGCCATTAGTCTTTGGTCTTTAGTGGCAGCCTGCCAAGCTCTATAGTTTTATCCTTAGACTTAATTTACAGTTGCCCTTTTTGATCGAGTGTAAAGAAAGTATTTAGTTACTTCCATCTGCTCAGCGAATGCGTACCAAAGACTAAAGACCAATGGCTAAAGTCGAGTTAAGAAGTCAGAAAAAGAAGTCAGAAGTCAGACCATTTCATTGTCAGAAGTGAGACTTATGACGTTAGCCTAGACGCTAGAGTTCACGTCATAAGTCTCACTTCTGACTTCTTTTTCTGGACGCTAGAGTTCACGTCATAAGTAGATTCCACACTTCTGACAGTCAATGTAATTGACGGTCTGACTTCTGACTTCTTTTTCTGGACGCTAGAGTTCACGTCATAAGTCTCACTTCTGACAATGAAATGGTCTGACTTCTGACTTCTTTTTCTGACTTCTATTACTTATTAGTAACTGTGCTGTCCTCCGAAATAAGTTGATCCATTAAATCCTTAGCAGTAGGTGCATTATTTAATTCTTCCTCAACAAGTGTAGTAAGGGAATCCACAACAGCAGGAAGAGCTATGGATTCTTTAATAGAATCCACAATAGCTGGAAGAGCTATGGATTCTTTAATATTACTTACCGCTTCCATGATGTCTGGCGTTTTTACTTCCCCATCTTGGATATAATTATTCCATGCAAACCAAGTCATACCTCCAAAGGCTGCTATAATTATAGGCAATTTTAAACGACTAAATAGGCTATGGTTTCGCTTTCTAGTGTTAGCAGGTTTCTTTCTAAATAAGGCACCAAATTTAGTAAATGTAGATGCCAAACTTACATTTTTATCGCTATTAAGAAACGCTTCCTCTACCACTCGTTCTGTAGCTGCTATTCGGGGTTTCTCAAAAGGCTCTTTAGTTGTTAAATTTTGGGGTTCTAAAGGATCAATAATTGCTTTTTCTTTTTCTTCTTCTTTTGTTAAGAAAAGATCCTCTAATTGACTTTCCTTGTGTAAATGTTCGAAATGTTTCCGAGATTTGACTGGATCAAAATCTAGCAAAGTACCTCCTTGTGCAAAATGTTGTGTAAATATCTTTCCAAGTGCATAAGTCGCAGCAGTTGCGCTGGCAGAAACCGTTGCGCCTCCTAAAAGAGTACCCAATCCTGGAATGAATTTCGTTAAGCCCACCACCCCTATAGTACTCATTAAAGAACCAATAAAGGACTTTACTAAGTGTTTCTTAAAAGGCACTTCATATACATCAGATAAATCATTAATCATCAATACTTGGTTTCCCATTATTGCCGCTGCATCTACTACTGGAAAAGGAATAAATCCCAATCCAGCCGAGAACAACAGATGCCGTCTGATAATTTTTTGAGCTGCTTCCTTGCGTTCAACTATTTGATCCATCGTTTAAGCTTAGATTATTAGTGGTTTGATTGTTTGATGGCTTGTGGGGAATTGTTTGATGGCTTGATGGCTACTATAATACGTTGACTTACATGTTGACAACGAGACATGAACCACATTTAGTTGTCAACGTCTAAGCCATCAAACAATCTAGCCATGAGTCCACTCTAAAAACCCTAATTTTTTAAAAATAGCTAAGAATTAAATATATTCAACTTTGTAAGACATTTATTTATAGCATTTTACAAAGTATGATTAATATTAATTTAAAACGATTTTTAAAAAATTAGGGTTTTTAGAGTGGACTCAGCCATCAAGCAATTTCATCCTCCTACTTACAAGTCTTCTAAACTTTTCACTTTCGGTTTAGGCTTGAAAAGCAGAATTAATATAGCAGGTACAAAGGGCGTTAAAAAAAGACATAATATAAATACTCCCCAAAAACCTACTGCAACATGTCGACCTAAAAAAGCGACGATAATACAGAAGGTAATATAAGTACCTATCATGGTATACAGTGTCAGTCCTCCTGGCATAGTGTTTTAATTTATTTTCGTTTAGCTCTTCCTCC
>ENA-ORXT01005213-ORXT01005213.1-marine-metagenome-genome-assembly--contig:-NODE-5213-length-12869-cov-2.959037_pt1 | contig 12869 bp, 10 predicted proteins | sample MGYA00237868_ERZ511482 | MGnify/ENA metagenome assembly ERZ511482 | reverse complement strand
CATCGCGGCCAAAACCGAGAATTGCGACGCCCAAAACCAGGACCAGAAATGTCACAACAAAGATAACGTAGATTTCGATTTTCTCTGAGAGGGTCATAGCGTGACCTTTTCTGCGTCGCGATCAGCCACTTTCGTGGCGGGATCATGGTAAAATTCAATGTGAAAGCGGACAGCACCATCAGGTGCGATCTTGTGCATCTCTGCCGGTACAATGACGCCGGGCGCGTTAGGCGTGAGGATTTGCGCGGGTTTGTCATTGCGAGTGTAAATCAAACGGCCCGCTTCAATCACGATCAGACCCCATGAAGATGGTTTGGTGCTGTGATTGGCCAGCAGGGGTTTGGGGATCGACGTTTCATCAAACGTCTTGGTTTGGGTGTATTTGACGGCGCCGTCAGGTAGGGTCAAAGACATGTGCGATCTCCTTTGAACAGGTCGCAATAGGCGTGCCATGTGGCAAAACCCAAAATCGGAAAGATGACGATCAGGCCAAGAAGGCCGCCTTCATCACCCTTGATGCCAGCCACGACGGCCAGCTGCGCCACCTCTCCGCCGAAATGCTCTCCGCCACCGAAACCGACTACCAGGATCTCTGGAATGTCTACTTCAAATCCGTAGACATCCCCGAACGGCGCAACATGAAACTGCACCTGCAGCACGTGCCCAGGCGGTACTGGAAATACCTGACCGAGAAATAGGCGGCGGCGGTGCACGCCGTCTTCTACCCGCCCACAACCAGTTTTCCCACGTCCTTACCCGCCATCCGCAAAAAGTATACTCCCGCCGTCAGCTTAGCCGTCAGCATCCGTCCCCGGCCGGAGAGGACGCGCTGGCCGTTGGCGTGGAAGAGTTCCCAGTCGGAATCGTCATCGAGCCCGTCGAGGCGAACGGGGGAGCCCGCGGGGGCGGGATTGGGGTAAGCGGTGATTGCCGTGGCGGATCGGCCGATCACCACGGTGCGGAGTTCCGTCAGGGTTTGCGCGCCGGTGAGGTCGCGTTGGCGCAGGCGGTAGTAGTGTACGCCCGGGCCGATGTTCTCGTGGGTGAAAACGTAGTCGTTGGTACCGGCGGCGGGTACGAAGCCGACGGGAACAAAGTCACCGCCGGCGAGGGCGTGCTCTACGTCCCAGCCTTCGTTATCGGTTTCCGCGCTGGTGGTCCACTCCAGGTGGGCATGCTTGCCGTCGGTCGTCACGTCCCAGCCGAGGTAGTCAACGGGCAGAACTTGCAAATTATCGATCGATAGTACGTAGAGGCCGGTAAATACGTCGCTGCCCAGAATGTTGCCGGAGGGAAGAAAAGGGTAAACCCCCCATACGCCGTTGTTATAGCCGCTGCCATCGGGGGTGGTGTCAAAATAGGCCAGCCGGCTGGGCGCGGCGGGGTTACGCACGTCCCAGACCTGCACCCCATCCCCGTAGTAGCTCAGTACCACCAGGTCGTTGCCCAGGTAATACGGATTGTGGGCGATGCTGCGCACTTTGTCCGGTGCCAGCAGCGTAGAGCGGAACAGGCCGGTCACTTCCATATCCAGCGGATCTTCTACGTCTACGATTTTTACGCCCGTGTCGTTCGTCTCGTCGCACATGACCACGTATTTTCCGTCGGGCGAGCGCCAACTGCTGTGGTTGTAACCATTTTCGACGTAGTTGCTCAGGATGCCGAGTTCCACGGGGTTGGCGGGGACGGATACGTCGTGAACGTACATGCCGCGTCTTTCGTGATTGGCGTACAGGGTATCGTTGATGACGTAGCCATCGTGAGCGTAGCCACCCGTAAGGACGCTTTCCGCCAGCAAAACCGGGTTGGCGGGGTCGGCCAGGCTGTACACGAAGTAGCCATTGTCGCGGGTGTTGGTGCCGAAGGCGTAGAGTTTTGCCGGGCTGACGGAATCGTCGATAAAAATGTTGTGGCAGGTGGTGAAGTCGTTCGTATCGCGCTTGATTACGCTAGCGGATACGGGCAGGTTACCGAGATCGATCACCTGCAGGCCCTCGGGGGCTTCGGAAACGGCGTAAGCGTAGGAACCGAAGGTTTTGATGTCGCGCCAGGTACTGCTGGTATTCGGGGAATCATTGAGCCGGGCTACTTCTACGGCGTTGGCCGGGTCGGTCACGTCAATGATGATAACGAACGCCCGACTCCCGATCAGTCCGTATTCACGCCCGTCGGCGGCGTAGCCCCATACGTCGTTGTACCGGACGCGGTTCAGCTCCAGAGTAGGATCGTGCCAAACGCCCAGATTTGTCATGTTTTCGAAGGGCTGGGCGTACAGACCGCCGGAAAAAAATAAACAGAGCAGTAAAGTAAGTAAGCGTATCATATGACGGATTAGATAAAGTAAAGCGATGACAGCGGGTATGGAGCCACCAGGGCCAGGTTGTTTAGCTGCGTAGGAGCGGTAATGATCGTAGAGCTTGGCAAACATAAACAGTATGTATTTACCCTTGCACTCCACCATCAGACGAATTGATGAAGATTTGGTCAGGGCCGGAGAGACGCTGAAAAAGTATTTAAAGCTTTTTTAGACCCGGTTGCGATCGACCAGCCCCGGTATTTTGTGGTTAGGGTACCTGGCAGACAGATTATACGCCCCTATTACAGGATCGACTTCAGGTGGGCGAGGTGGTGCGCACCGTGCCAGCTGTACTGCGCCGCCAGGGTATCCAGTCGGTAAGTCTTCCCGCTGCCGGCGTGCACACCGGTACGTTTCCACTGCTTGTCAGAGCAGGTCGCCAGCAGGGTTGCCCAGCGGAGGTGCAGGCCGCGCAGGATCTCGAGACTTGCCGCGATCGGTACGCCCATCACGTCGGACAGCTCCGCCCACCTGGCCTCGTCGTAAGGGATGAGGGTAGGGTGATTTTCGGTGAGCACGCGCTTATGACGCACGTAGGCGTTGGCGTGGCTGTCAGCGAGGTGATGAATTACCTGACGGGCCGTCCACCCGCCGGGGCGGTAGGGCGTTTCCAGCAGTTCTCGTGCTTTCAGCTTGCGGGCCGCGGCGGCAACTGCTGCGGGCAAGCCGCCGATGTGCTTCACGTACTGGTCGCGGTTGGCGGCGGCGAGGCCGTACGCGGGCAGTTCCAGTTGGCCGATGGGGTAGCGGAGGTCGGTCATTGGTAAGGATGATTTGAGGGGCAAACATATGACCTTCCGGCTTAGGTACGCTAAGTTTGACGTACCACCGGCACCAGCCTTCCGGCCATCACTCCGGCAGGATCCGATAGCCGATATTCCCGCGTCTCGAACTCCGGCACGATCGGGGGGACGCAGGTGCAAGGTCGGGTTTTTTGAGCGAGGTCGGTAACCCGCTGACTTTTTGTCGATGAACGGGCGGGATAACCCGGGACCACATAAATTTGTGCCGCTCACCCACCGGGGGTTCGTTATTTCCCCCAATTCAAACTGACTTTAAACAAGCAAAAGTCGATTGTAAAGCCTTCCGCGAGCCCCTAACTTTGGTGGGTCACCAATCCCCCCCGGCACCATGGAATTGCGCCTGAAAATGCTTCTTAACCTCCTTTACGCCGCCGTGGCGATGATCCTCCTCGTCCTTGCCGTCACCCTGAGCTATGCGCTCGGCGACGAACAGGGTGCCGCCGAAGAGGCGCTGGCCTTTTGTGGCGTGCCCGACCCCGCTCCGGAGATCCGGGTCGGCAAGGCTACCTGGAACGCTAACTCCTGCGGCGCCTGCCATAACAAAAATATGAAAGACGCCGCCACCGGTCCCGCCCTCGGCGGCGTCGCCGGACGCTGGGCGGACTACCCCCGCGAAGACCTCTACGCCTGGATTCGCAACAGTCAGGCTCTCATCGCTACCCACCACCCCCGCGCCGTCGAGGTCTACGAAGCCAACGGCAAAGCGATCATGTCGAATTATACCAACCTTACCGACGAGGAGATCGAAGGGTTACTGGCTTACATCGAAGGGCAGTGGGTGGATTACTGATCGGTCCGCACCGGCTCGGTCCTCCGAAGTTGAGAAATAATCGCCACAAAAAAGCCCTCCGGAGAAGACCGGAGGGCAAATAATATGGTATGTCAGAAAGCTTAATCAGCGGGAGCCACACGCAGCCGTTTACGGGCACGACGGTGGTCCGAATTCTTTATGTTAGGGAATTTTTGTGTCTTTTAGTCGGTCGGGATAAGGAGAACAATAGTTCCGGTGTACCGAATGTACAACCTAAGTACGGTAGAAAACAAGTTTTAGGGAATAAAATTTGCATGTTTCACCCCATCACCGTGGGGTGCGAAGTGGCGGCGGGTTTGGTTTGCTTAAATCTTGTCTGTAGGTCAGGTTACCAAACAGGAGCGAGGATTCACGTAAATGATCCCGAGTAGAGAAATATCCTTATCACCGGTCAAAGGTCACGTCACTTGCTAAATGCTGCCGCCTCAGGCCACTCGCGGGATGGAAACAGCTTGCCCGGCGGTTTATAAACCGGTGCGGCTTGCTACCTTGCATTGCTGGTGTCGCCGGAGCAGATCCAACGCCTCACTTCGCCGGCCAAAACAAACTCTTATTCCCCAACCATCATGCGCAGTTCCCTGACCTTGCTTTTCATCCTCATACTTTGCACCTGCGGCCGCGCCCAGAAAGAACTTCTCCGCTCCGGACCGATGCTCGGCTACTGCGAGCAAAGGGAGGTATTGATCTGGGCCCAAACCACCGAACCGGCGGAGGTGATCGTGCGCTACACCGACCCCGCCGGAATCGCCCATACGACCGCTCCGGTCCGTACCGAAAAAGCATCTGCCTACACGGCCAAAATGATCGCCGACGAGGTGAACCCCGGCGTACACTACACCTACGAGTTGCTGATCAATGGCCGGCGGGTACCTCTGGCGTACCCCACTGAATTCACGGCCCAGCCGGTCTGGCGCTGGCGTGGTGATCCGCCGCCATTTACCGTCGCCCTCGGCAGCTGCAATTACATTAACGAACCCGCTTTCGACCGCCCCGGTACCGGTTACGGCAGTGAATTCGAGATCTTCACCGCCATCGACCGGCACCGCCCCGACCTGATGATCCACCTGGGGGACAACACGTACCTGCGCGAGCCCGACTTTTATACCCGCACCGGCTTTCAGCACCGCTACACCCACACGCGCAGCCTCCCCGAAATGCAACCGCTGCTGGCCCGTACCCACCACTACGCCACCTGGGACGATCACGACTACGGCCCTAACGACTCCGACCGTACCTGGGTACACCGCGACCTGGCTAAAGCCACTTTCGATGCCTTTTGGGGCAACCTCACCAGCGGTCTGGCCGTTAATACCGCCGCGCACGGTTTCCCCGGCATCACCTCCACCTTCCGCTACAACGATACCGACTTTTTCCTGCTCGACAACCGCTCCTTCCGCACCCCCAACAACCAACGGGAAACGGCCGGCAAAACCCTGCTCGGCAAGGCTCAGCTCGAATGGCTCGTGGAAAGCCTCATCTTCAGCGATTCGCCCTGGAAAATGGTCTGCATCGGCGGTCAGGTACTCAACTCTTCGGCCAGCGGCGAAACCTACACCAACCTGGCCCCGGCCGAGCGGGACTACCTCCTGCGGCGCATCACGGAGGAGAACATCTCCGGCGTGGTCTTTCTCACCGGAGACCGTCACCACACCGAGTTGTCGGAGCGCCGGCTGACCAACGGCAAACGGGTGTACGACGTCACTATCTCCAGCCTGACGGCCGGCACGGGCTCCTCCCGCTCCGAGGTAAACAAGTATCGGGTGGACGGAACGCTTACCATTCAGCACAATTTCGGCGTGCTCCGTTTTTCCGGCCCCCTGAAGCAGCGTAAACTGGAACTGGCGGTTTTCGATAAGGACGGGAAAGCACTCTGGTCGCGGGTGCTTCGCTAGACATCGCCCGCCCGCCGGCCGGATTTACCCCTTACCCAGCCACCGCAGTACGATCGCGTTGAACGCCTTGCGGTCTTCCAGATTACAAAGATGCCCCCGCCCTTCCATCACCACGAGGTCGGCCAGCGGCTGGTGCCTGGCGGCGTAGCGTTTGGCGGCGTCGAGAAAGACGTGGTCCTGGCTGCCGTTGATGAGCAGGCTCGGCTTGGTCAGTTTCGTATCGAAAAACTTACGAACGACAACGAAAAAATCACGGTACAGCCCCAGCCATTTCAGGAACTCTCCCGGGGCCAGTTTCAGCGACTGCTTGCGATACTGATCACGACTGAACTTGTGGTTGCGGCGCGGCATCACGATCAGAATAAATCCGTCGTATATCCACCGGAAGGGAACGAAGTAACTGAAAAATTTGGCGCAATGCGCGAAAAAACTGATCCGTACGTCGGCTTTGAAAACGCCTCCGCACATGATCATCGTCTTCATCATTTCCGGGCGCCGCTCGCTGAGCTTCTGTAAAATGATGCTGCCGAGCGAAAGGGCGATAAAGTGGGCCTTCCGTACCCCGCTGTCGTCGATAGTGCGCAGCAGGTCGTCGGTGATGATCTTAAAATCATAGACCCGGTAGCCGGGCTGCAAGTTTTTGCTGAACCCATGATCGCGCATATCGATGAGCAGGAGGTTGAAGTGATCCTTGAAGCCATCAACCTGGTACTTCCAGGTAAGCGAACTTCCCCCGGCACCGTGAATGAATATCATCCATTCGGCAGCTTCATCAATAACGTGCTTGGTGTAGTGCAGGAGGTTTTGCAAAGGCAATTGCTTTTAGCGGTGGCGGTGTAGAGCAAATGTAATCTTTATCTTTCGGGCGCGGCCGCGGGTGCATAGGCAAGACCCTTAAAAGCAGGGCCGGCACCCCCCGGCCAATCGGTTTATCGCTGTAATATCGTAACCCGGCGAGCACCGTTACCGATTACTTCCGACGGCCATAGCTTATCCTGTAAATTAAGTCAGTATAGTGCTGACGGTCAGTACGGAGGACATTTGTTAAGCCAGCATTAAACGAAGATAACCATCTCGTTATATTCCGTTTCGGCCGTTGTAGAAGTAAACCTTAACCACCATATTTAGAAAGTTTTATTACAGCCGGGTGTACATCCGGCCTGGGCAGATTTTTTAAATATCAACATCCTAACAGGTCTTCATGTCAGACTTTCACTCATCACCACCGCTGCGGTTGGGCATCTTTCACCTGGAGGACGTATGCGTTCGCATTCAGGACGGAATGGGGCCGTACCTTAAAACGGCAGCCCTGCAGAAGACACCCGCAATTGAGGCGACGTTCCGCTGGTTGCGCAAGCGGCAGATCAAGATCGCCCTGCTCAGCGATGCCGGAAAGAAGGATACCGAAATGCTCCTCGATCGCCTCCGCTGGCGGGTCGGGGAGGAAGATATGCTGCAAATGGTACTGACCGAACAGGGGGCGAGCTCAAACCCACTGGCCGAAATACTCGAGTTGGCGGAGGAGGAAGAGAGAATGTCGACATTCAGCGTTTCGGATACGCCGCGTCTGCTTCAAGCGGCGGCATCGTGCGGCATTCGGCTCAATATCGGGGTCACGAACGGTTGTTACGGGTACCCGGAACTGGCCACGGAGCCCAACCACGCCCTGCTCGAAGGACCGGCACAATTGCCAGATTTTCTGCTGAAGAACGTACCGGAGCTGGTACCGGAAAATTTCCCTTCTTCCGTACCCGCGTCGCGCCGGTCCGGGTCGGGCATATCCCGTCAGTTGCCGGGCATCATCTGGTAGCGATCATCCCGCCCGGCTTCGCTACCGGACTAAGCTTTTATACCCTTCGCGTTGTTACCTTTGCCAACCCGCTAACCATAACAATCCGGAGCATGAGCTTTTTCAAAAAATTTTTTAACAAAGAGAAGAAAGAGGACCTCGATAAAGGCCTTGAAAAAACGAAAGCCGGCTTTTTTGACAAGATCAGCCGGGCCGTTGCCGGCAAGGATACCGTCGATGAAGAAGTGTTGGATGAGCTGGAGGGCATTCTGATCGCCAGCGACGTCGGCCTCGATACCACCATCAAGATCATCGACCGCATCGAAGCCCGGGTATCCGAAGAGAAATACGTCAATACCAACGAACTGAACGAGATCCTGCGCAGCGAGATCGTCAATCTCCTCGCCGAGCAGAACGATACGGACTTCGAGGATTACATTCTGCCTCCCGTGGAAGGCAACGGTCCGGCCATCATCCTGGTGGTGGGCGTCAACGGAGTGGGGAAGACCACCACCATCGGCAAGATCGCCAACCAGTACCAGCGGCAGGGCAAAAAAGTGGTCCTGGGTGCCGCCGATACTTTCCGCGCCGCCGCCGTGGACCAGCTGAAGATATGGGCCGAACGCGTGGGCTGCGAATTTTACTCCAAGGGTATGTACACCGATCCCGCCGCCGTTGCCTACGAGACCACGAAGTACGCCATTGACAACAACTGCGACGTAGCGATCATCGATACTGCCGGCCGGCTGCACACCAAGTTCAACCTGATGAAGGAACTCTCGAAGATAAAGCGCTCCATCACCAAGGCTTACCCCGCCGCGCCACACCAGGTGCTGCTGGTGCTGGACGCCACCACCGGACAGAACGCCATCGAACAGGCCCGGGCCTTCACCGAGGCAACCGACGTAACCGCCCTCGCCCTTACGAAACTGGACGGAACGGCCAAGGGTGGTGTCGCTATCGGCATCACCGACCAGTTTCGCGTCCCCATCCGCTACATTGGCGTCGGGGAAGGCATCGACCACCTTCAGATATTCAACAAGCGGGCGTTCGTGGACAGTCTTTTCGGCAACGAGATGACAACTTCGTAAGGCTATTTCGCTTAAATTTAATACGCCGACGGTTGCCACCGTCAGGTTTGATCGCATTATGTCATCGGAGAATAATTCTCTCGGCGGCGACGGATGATATTGCTTTACCCCTACACTGCCAGACAAATGCTGATCATCTCCCCTCATTTGGAGGGGCTGGGGGAGAATTTTTATCGCGTTTGTCTGGCAGTGCAGCATTACCCCCTTGCTATTTGTTCCGGCAGCGCCTTGTACCCCGGTACGAGCAGCGCCGGACCCGTCAGCGTGCGCCTCTTGCCGCTCTTGTGATAGTTTCTTATTACTTTTTACGCTCCAGGCTGCTCTTTTATCCCGGTGAATTCCGGGACGTTTGATCATACAAGGAGCACGAGTCGTTGGTGCCCGTCAGGTTACGCCCGGGCAGCGCCGTCTCCGTATCCTCCCGTTTCCCGGCAGTCTGCAGGGAAGCCGGCATTCCCCGGACCGCGATCATAATCGTAAGCTCCCCCCCGCCCCCGCGATCGCTAAAGCCGGGACTGAAAAAATTTTATTTAAAAAAATCGACAGAACCGTGCACATATTTTAAAAGTCCTAGTTTACCCTTCCGAATCGCGCAAACGAAAGAAGCCGACATCATCCGGCAAGATGAGATCGGCTCCAAATTCTTCGCGTGATTCGAAATCTTCGTTGAGGACCACGGCAATGGTTTGCTCCTGAAGTTCAGATTTTCTTTACTCTCTAATTCAGCGTCCCCGTTCAGTGAACGGAAGGGGAGTGCTGTACCACAATCACACTAATTATGTACAAAGTAACTCGTTTACTTATGTCAACACTATGCATGTTGACGCTGGCAACCGCCTCACTCTTAGCACAAGGTACCACCTACGAAGTTAATTTTGCAAGTATAGCCTTCGTAAATCTTGATTTAAACGAAGCTTGTTCCAGAGAGATCATCTACCGTAACCTTCTGAGTGGTAACGCGGATGTGGACGGAGACGGTCTGGAACCCCCCGAAGGCGCTTTTATTATTGAAATTGCGGATACAGACCCTGGAAATAATGGAATATTAGACGGCTGCGGAACCTTTCAGTACACCGTCCGTCCCAACCCCGACAGTATGGTGATCGGTTTCACCTTCGGCCAGGGAATGATCACCGGCCGGGACGTAACCCCACCCGTACAGTTTTTATCCGCTGCGGCTGATCCTGGTCCGTTCTTCTCCACCCAGCTGCAGGAGCTGACGATCAATACGCTGTCGAGCGCCGTATCCCGGCAATTTGTTGTGGACGGCGGGACTACTTTCCCGCAAATGGGAACCCTGGACGGGCAGTTGATGGCCCGCCTGGTTGCCGGTGGTACCATTCCCCGTTTCACCGACGCCTGTTCCGACATCGCCGTTACCGTCGAGGACGCAATCAACGTAACGGGAGAATGTTCGGACATCATCATCACCCGGACCTTTACCGCCACCGACGCGAGTACACAATGTACCGACGGCGGTTTCAGCTCCGGTGAAGTAGTGGTCAGCTACGACATCGTTCTGCAGCGGCCCACCGTCGACTCCATCATGGCTCCGGACGATTTGGTAACGTACGAGTGCAATGATCGGGCCCTCAACGGCGGTAACTTCCCCGATCCATCCGCCGACGAATATCCCTTCATCAATACTCCCGGTGGCCGGGTCTTCCTGAACAGCGTGTTTGGTAACATCGGGGCCTCTTTTACCAACAGCGGCGCCGTAACCACCTGTAACAATACAATCAAGTACGTCCGTACCTACACCGTCATCGACTGGTGCGATACCGACAACGTCCGCACCTTCACGCAACTGGTTAAAGTTGGAGACACCGGCGCACCGACCATCATTGCACCCACGCAGGACCTTGACTTCGACGGCGTTGCCGACGACGGTCCCCTCGTCTTCAGCACCAATGCTCCGGGCTGTGGTGCGTTCATCAACACCCGGGCCACGGGGCTGGCGACGACCGATGGCTGCTCCGCCGTAACCACCCTGGAAGCGATAGTGCTGATCAGTGGCGACGCGAACAATACCACCGACCTTATCAACGTCAACGCTCCGAACGCCACGAATCGCCTGACGCCATTTCTGCCGGTCGGCACGCACGTACTGCGTTACGTAGCTACCGACGAATGCGGCAACGTGGCCTCGACCGATCTCGACATTGTCATCATCGACCGGTCCGGTCCGGTGGTGATTGCCGAAGACCAGCTCAACGTTTCGCTGAGCAACGCCGGCTTCGCGACCGTTGGCGCCGTTGATATCGATAATGGTTCTTACGACGACTGTTCCGACGTGGTCCTGGAGATCGCTTTTGCTAATCCAGTAACCATGGGCCCCATCGGTGCATTCGGCCCCACGCTAACCCTCACCTGCATCGACGTGGGCTCCATCCCGGTCGTCCTGCGGGTCACCGACAGTGATGGAAACAGCAACAGCCGGGTATCGATCATCAACGTGATCGACAACTCCGCTCCGGTTTGTATCGCCCCCGGTAACCTGACCATCACCTGCGACCAGGCCGACGACCTGCTGCCCGAAGACCTCAATACCTTTTTTCTGTCCGACCCCGACGGAACTTCCGTCATGCTTGATGACCTTTTCGGTCAGCCCGCCAGCCTGGACAATTGCGGCAACGAACTGGTGACCCAGCAGGTACTCGCCAACATCAACGACTGTGGTACCGGTACCGTGACCCGTACCTTCATCGTAGCCGACTCCCGCGGCTTCACTTCCGCACCCGGATGCGAGCAGGTCGTCAGTGTCCGGGGCGTGCGCAACTATACGCTGGAATTCCCGGGCGATGCCGCCGCTACCTGTGGCAACACCCCCGATTTTGACGATGTGGCGTACACCCCCATTGGCTGCGATATGGTGGTTTCCAACATCGACGTAGATACCTTCTTTGCCAGTTCCGACGCCTGCTTTAAAGTGCGCCGTACCATTGAGATCATCAACTGGTGCGAATACGACGGCAACGGCGAATTTTACACCGTCCGCCGCGACGCCGACAACGACGGCAACCTGGAAGAATCCACCTTCCTGCACGTTATCCCCAACGGAAATATCAACGCCGGTGACGACGTCGCCCTGCTGGATCAGGACGCCAACCGCGCCAACAACAACAACATCGGTTTCCTCGATGCCGACGACCAGACCGCCACCAGCGGCGACGATGACAACGACGGTGATATGGGCTACGCCGATTCCCGCAGCCGGGGTGCTTTTCGCTACGTTCAGTTCATCAAGGTTTCCGATAACACGGCCCCCTCGATCACCAATATCTTTACCGATCCTTTCAGCAGCGTAGGCTGCGAGAACGGCGGTGTTCAGATCGACTACACCCTGACGGACGACTGCCGGGACGCCAACCTGACCGCCCGGGTCGAACTTGACCTCAACTATTTCCCGAGCGGTGGGTTCAACGCTACCCGCGTGCTGACCGAAGCGGAGATCCTGAACGACGGAGACGGACGCTTTAACGTCCTTATCGATGACCTGCCGCAGGGGGAGCACGCCGTGCGCGTGCGGGCCTCCGACGGCTGCGGAAACGTCAACGGAAGCGTGATCCGCTTCGAGATTCAGGACAACAGCGTCATCACCCCTATCTGTCCTCAGCGCCTTACGTTTACACTGGCGAACGACGGTGTCGGAGGTGGTTTCACCCAGGTAGCGGCCGAGGACTACATCATCAGCCTTAGCAACAACTGCAACAACCTGCCCGTCACGTATTCGATCTACCGCGAAAACGGGGAAGCCGATGCTCCCGGGTTCAACCCCACGACCGGTCAGGCTACGTTCCCGGTAAGCTGTGCGGACGTCGGGGAAATTCCCGTACGGATTTACACCTTTACGCCTTCCGGGCGTGGTGAATTCTGTAGTGCCCTGGCCATCGTGGAGGCTGCGGAAACCGTCAGCTGCAATACCGCTGATTTGGCGTCCATTGCCGGCTTCGTTACCACGCCGCAAAACGAACTGCTGGAAGACATTCCGGTACACATCACCGACATGGCGAGCATGGACGGAATGATGATGACCGACGCGAACGGCAGTTTCCTTTTCACTTCCCTTTCCGCCGGTGGTCAGTACATGGTGCGCCCTGAAATGTCCGACGAGGTCAACACCCGCC
>ENA-ORXT01005212-ORXT01005212.1-marine-metagenome-genome-assembly--contig:-NODE-5212-length-12877-cov-8.446172_pt1 | contig 12877 bp, 5 predicted proteins | sample MGYA00237868_ERZ511482 | MGnify/ENA metagenome assembly ERZ511482 | reverse complement strand
GCTCGCTTGGTGGCGGCAGCGGCGGCGGAGATCAACCAGGGGTCCATGGGCGGCGGCAGAGCCGCCTCAGCCAACGTGGTGGTCAGGGAGTGGTCGTCGGGACCCCCATTCCCATCCGCTGAGGCAGCAGCGGCGACGGCCAACCAGTGGTCCATGGGCGGCGGCAGGCCCGCCAGAGCCGCCCCGCTGGTCAGGGTGGGGTTGGCGGGGCGTGAACACAACGTCGACGCGGACGCTTGACACGCGCCGACGGCGGGAGGGTAAAGGGAGTGCGAGAGATACGCCGCGGCGGCGGGGTCAGAGGGAGCACGGCCGGGGGGCGCGTCGAGAGGTTGACGGTGCAAGGGGGGTACGGGGGGGGGGGGGGGGGGGGGGGGGGGGGGGGGGGGGGGGGGGGGGGGGGGGGGGGGGGGGGGGGGCCCGGTGGCTCGCGTGTGCTGGGGTGGGGAGACGAGGCGGACGGCACCGTAAGGCCGCCAACGTCCGTCTATAAATAGGCGTTCCAGGAAGGAGGGGGGGTCGCCCAGAGGAGCAACAGGGGGGGTTGCGGCGCGATGACCCCGCTGGGGTTGGTCCAGCGGCGCAGCCGCTGTGGCAGCGGGCGGGCCACGGCTGTGACCCGACGGCAACAGTCGTCGGACGCACGGCGTGACGAGAACGGGGCGTGCTGGCACGCCGGCAAAATGATGCCTGACGCTCGAGATCCCACCCATTGCTGTGAAACGGCAGGGGCGAGGAGGGCCGGCGGACAGCACTGTGCTGGGTGTTCCCGGCGCGGGCGAAGTCCCTCAAAAAATAGGCGTTCCAGGAGCAGCAGGGGATCCCCTGGAGATCCCGGGATCTCCCAGAGGAGCAACGGGGGGTCTCCCAGAGGAGCAACAGGGGGGTCGCTGTGCGACGACGTTGGGTTTGGCCCGGCGGCGCAGCAGCAGTACAGTATGATACCAATCAAGCGTGCGGGCCACCGTGGCTCGCGGGGGTCACAACTGTGACAGCTGTGACCCGACGACAACAGCCGTCGGACGCACGTCGGTGACGAGGACAGGGCGTGCTGGCGCGCCATCGGTAGTTGTCGGCCTAACGCTCGAGATCCCACCAATTGCTGTAATATGGCGTTTGCAGGGCCACACCGTGCATCCGTTGCGCGAGCCACTGGCTTAGGCGCCGGAGCTCGGCTGGTGCCCAAAGGGAGCGCGCGGCGGGGACGCCCTGCCGCCGCGCAGAGGTGAAGACGAGGGGCGCGGCAGGCGAAAAAAATAGGAGTGCGTCCATGGTACTCACGCTGGGGCGGGGGTGGTCGCTACCTCGACGGTGAGCGCCGCAGCTGCCGACCCCCCCCTCGCAGCCGCGACTCCTCGGCCCGGAGAAGAGCGACCAGACCCGGCCACCACCACCCTCGCTCACGCACTCGCCTCGCCTCGGTCGGCGAGCAGTGCCGTGTCCCCTCCAATGCACGCTCGCGGCAGACTTGGGCTCAACTCAGACGGTCGGCCTGCGGCCAGTGTGCGCGAGAGTGTCGCACGAGGCCGTCCCGAGAGGCAAACCGCGCGCCGCATGTGGGGCAAGGGAACCGGCGCTCCCGCTTGTGGACGTTGCGCACATGCTTGTTCCTGTGGCGACCAAGAGAGGGGAAGAGCCACATGCGCAGACGGTGACACGACAGGCGCCGGCAGCACTCTGTTCCATCCGAGTGTCTCGAGTCAGTGCACGGGACACACAGTACGCCGCGTGGGGGGTGGAGACAATGAATAAAAAACCGCACGAGGGAGCACGAGGCCGCCGCAGCGCTCATGGCAGGGCACCAACGCACCGGTTGCCTGTCTCGCCAAAACGGCACTCACACAGCGGACACTTAAACGGGCGCTTTCCGTCATGTACGGTCCGCTCGTGCTTTCTGGAGGGGACGGAGAGGTTGAACGAGGAAGTGAGAACCAGTGCAGCCATCGGGAGGAGTGAAACACAGGGTTGGCAAGCGAGAAATGGTCAGAATAGGCCCGCAGGTGCTCTCCTCACCTCGCTCACTGTCCGTCAAAGCACGCAGCAGCCGCTGAAGCGACGGGGCTTAAACGCCTCGGTAGCAAGAGGGCGGCCATGCGCGCCGTCCTGCGCTCCACCGCCAGTCTGCATGGCGGCGGTACTTTGCCATGCGGCTGTAAACCACGCGCCTCGGAGCGACACCGGCGCAGCGGTGGTGGCAGGCCTCGGAGATCAGCTCGCCACCAGCCGGTCGGTCACTCGTCACAAGCGATACCGCGGGAAATATCCACACACCTGCAATCTGCAGCCGGTCATTCCCGCGTCGTGCAAAGGGCCCCCACGGCACAGTGCCACCGAGGATGAGCCGACACCCGTGTCGGGGGGGCGGATAAAGGGCGTGCGGATGCGGGAGGCCACGACAAGTCAGTCACAGTCATCCGTGTGCGTGCATCAACAAGGCTCATGATGATGGCGGGAGTGGCGAGTATCAAGCCAGCCGAAAGAATCACCGTCCCGGCAATGAGAAGTGCCTGGTGTCGGCCAGCAGTGGAACCTGCGTGCCCGCTTCGGCGTCGATGCGCTCGGCCTGACGGACAACCCACACAGAATACGTAGGTAGAGTTCACATCGGTCATGGAGGCCGGTCTGCCCAACCTTCATCGTCCTCCTCCGGCCCCATACCGACAGTACGCTCACTCCTGTCTCGCGGCACGCACAAACATGTTGCACCCGTAGCCAGAGCGAAAGTAGTCCCCACAGAAGCAAGATGAGCGTCACCCCTCCGCACCGGGCGTGTGCCATCATACCTGACCGGTTTCCAAACGTGTGTCCACACCCTCGGCTGCACGGGACGCGAGCCCTGGCAACTGCTCCTTCACGCAGCTTTGAGCCACGTGCGGTGGAAGGCGGGGAAGCAATTCGTCGGCTGCTCAGTGGCAGGCCCCCCCCATCGAGCTCGTTGGTTGTGGTGCGCGCGGGCTCCACACGTTCAGCCGTGCCGTCGTTGGCCGGCGTCACAGGATCGGATCCACGACGCCGAGACGTTGCTGGTGGAGCTCGCACGCTCGGAGGGCGCACGGAGAGACCACCAGCAACGTCGTTCGGTTGGAAACCGTCCGACGGTCGCGACGATGCCAGGAGCAACGGTTGCAAGCGGCGGCCGTCCCTTTGCCGCCCGTTGCACGTTCCTTGCCTCAGCCGCACTTCCGCCGCGCCGAGGTGCGCAACGGGTGACATGGAAACGGGGCTATCCACGCCAATGCCGCACCATCCCCGACCGCCATCCAACGCCGCCCCGCCGCCGAGCACGTGGGGTGACGCTGCCCATGGTGCAGACCACTGTCCGACAACCGCATGTGCCGGTGGGGAGCGCGGCGGCGGCGGCTGCTCGACGGCCGTCGCCCGGCTCGCCGCCCACGCCCGTGCTTCAAGGGCGGCTCGCTGCGCGCGGCCGACACGGGCGCCGCCTTGACAGCCGCCGGAAGACGGGGGAGTGGGGTCGATCGGGGAGCCACCACGCGCGGGGGGCAAGGCTCGTGGTGCGCCACCAGAGCCTATCCGAGGCGGTGGCGGTAGCAAAACTCGAGGCACAAGACTGGGCGGGTCGAGGTCCCGCCACGGTGGATGTCCGCCATTCCCAGAAGTGGGCGCACGTTTTCCATCGAGACACGACGTCGCCGCCCCCAACAGCGGCGCCGCCGCCTCGTATCCAGGGGGGTGGTGTCTCACGGGCGCTTCCAACCCTCGATGCCGGTCCCGGGCCGTCGCCGCGGGGGGTGGCGGGAATTGCAAAATAAACTCGAGCGATAGGCGGTGGTCACGGGGGCGCCGCGCCATTACGGCGGGGGGGGTCGACCGACGTGGCCCGTCGAAAGAAGGCACGCGCCGCGCAGGTGTCACCGGAAAAGGTGAGGCGAGGGGCAGAGGCGTCAAGCTCAGTGCGTTGGGTGTTGTGGGCAGGGAGGGGGGGGTGCGCGCCATGTGCGCACGGGCCGGCGGCGTGCGCAGCAGGACGGCGGCGTCGGGCCAAACGCTATGCTGGCATTCAAGGCTGAGCCCACCGCGTGCCTCGGCCCGCCCGCGTGCATGATGGGAGTCTGCCGGCTGGCACCGCGAAACGAGGCACGGCACGGCCGGCCGCCGGTCGCTGTTGACCCCTTGGGCCCCCCGCGCATGCCCAAATAAGCACAAAGAGCACCACTGAGCGAGAGGATGACGTGGGTGCGGTGGCTGTGGCCGTCGGGATTCTTCTGCTCTCCATCAGTAGCCAGCTTTCGAAACAGCTGCCGTGGACAGCAGTTGCCGCCACGGCCTCAGTTCGGGGAGGCGAGGGCAGCCCACCAGGAACAATACTTTCAGGGGGGGCTTGGCTTTGGAGGGCACGTGAGACACTCGCAGGGGACTGTCAGCGAGCCGCTGCAGCCCTGCGCTGTGCTCTGCGCCCAGGTCCTCAGCACCACGCGGACGTCTGCAACGAGGGGCTCAAAAAAATAAAGAAAAAACTTGTTCACAACGCAAGTGAAAATCACTTTGCTGATATTCAGTGATGAATAACACGCTAATCCAATAGCCTCCTCCAACCGCCATTTCCCTCTTCGCTGTTGAAGCTGGCGGCTATCTCCCGCAGCGAAGAGTCTGCATAGGTGTCCGCCCCCCAGGCCTTTTCTTCCTTTCTCGGGTCCCTTTTCTGCTTGCACCCTTTGCTCGTCTGAAGCATGTTGCTCTGCATCCTGTCGCGGAGGCCAAATAGCCATTGATTCCGTTTCACGGTTCACCTTTCCATATATAATGTTTAATGTATAGTTAACGTATTCTACTGAGTTTGTAGCTTTGAGGCACGTTTTACTTAAGACTGTCAGGATATTCAACAGGCCAATGAGCGAGGTCGCACCGTCGCATCACGACGCACGCCTGTGATCTGGCCCAGATGGTAGAGTCGTGCGTCCGCGGTACGCGCCACGGGGTTGGCAGCCGGGCTGCCCTGCTGCTGGAGCCCAGGAAAACAGACCCACTGCCTCTCTCTTGTGCTCTGCTGCCCGTTTGGGTGCCCTCACAACAGCGCAGCGCGAGCATCGGACGCACGGTAGAGTGGGTCACCCCACCTTGTGCGCGGTGGATGGGAACGGTGTGACACTTGCCGCACGTGAGGCTTGTTTGTCAGCTGCTGCGTGTCGCCTCGTTTGGCTTATCATGGCGGCTTGGCTGTCTCGATCCACAAACATTTCCTGTTGTTTTCTGTTTCGTGCGTCACTGGTGCTGCCCGTGTCAGCGCCTTCCAATGTTCCCTGCCCACCTCATCTGCCGAACCGCTCCTTTTGACCGCCCCCACCTCGCTCTCTCCTTTTCCTTCTGGTTCTCTGCGAGCCCCTTCCTCTCCATGCCCCCCCCCCCTGCTGCTCCCGGCAGCATTTTTTTTTGCTGACGCTACTGTGTGCATGGGCTCCCAGGGAGCGAGACAAGACGCCTCCTGCAGCCTCCTCGTCGTTTGGGGTCGTGATCGGGCTCACCGCTGCTCCCCGGCTGCAACCTTGACACTGGGCGCGCGTGGGCACGCCAACCCAGCCTGCCAATTTTAGTGTACGCCTTCCCCTCCTGTCGTTGTTCTTCTTTGGCATCCCTGGGTTGCCACCTGTCGTTGCGCCAGACGATGTGCACCCAGACAATCACCGCCGCGGGAGGCCACCTCCAGCTCCGCCGCTGCAGCCGCTGCCGCCGGCCGTGCCAAAGTCTTCTCTGACTGCCCCCACCGCCGTCCCCGCCGTCACATTGTCGTCCGGTGGCGTTGCGGCGCCGCCGCCCACCACGATGGCGGGTTGCAGACCTGTCCCCCTCCCACCACCCCCGCTGTGATCGCAGATCAAGAGGCAGGCGACTCGTGGCACGGTGCAGGCGAAGCAGCGTGGACCGTTGCCGCTGACGCGACAGCGGCCGTCGACGTCGACAGCGCCGCTAGGCGGGCGGAGGCCGACCTCGCCATCTTGAACTTGGCCACGACGGCCCCTTACAGTGATACCGCAGGCGGCGAGCGGCGGGCGGCGGCAGCGGTGACAGCGGCGGCGCCGGTGACACCAGAGGCAACCTCCCCGTCGGCGTCAAACGCAACCTGCCGACGTCGTCTACCGTGGTGCCAGGGGGTATGCTGACCCTTTGATGCGGCGGGCGCTACTACAGCGGCGTCAGTGCCGCTGTGCGAGCTCCAGCATTCAAGTTCGGCAGCCACAAGATCGTTCCGGAAGTAAGCCGCGTTTCCGGCTTGTCATTGCGGGTAACTTTGAAAATCTGCGCGAACCTTGCTAAATATCCCCGATATTGCACAAATATCTCGAGTGAGATACCCGGATAATTCAAGTTCCGTACATGATGGACTGTATGCAGCAGATTGGACTTGTCTTGTCTGAGTTGTTTCTCTCAGCACTAAGTGCCCCATTGATTGACGTCCAGCCACCCGCTGTTGGTCGTTGCGCTGACCGCGGCGCACTGGTGGTGGCTCTGCTGTCGTCCTGTCCCGGTCGCCTTGCCGGGCTTGCACACGTCTCCGGTCCATTGCCTGTGGCGGCCGACCGCGCATGCCCCGCCGGCTGTGTAGGTGAGCCGTGTGCGATGGCGTCCAATGATGGCGGTGCGGTGGCGCCGCCCGTCAAGCTGAAACAGGCGTTCTCGGTACGTTGGTCTTTCCGCCCGCCCTTTTTTCCGGCCTTCTTCCTGCCCCTGTTTTGTCTGTCGCTGTATCCTTGCCGTCGACTGTGTGCCGCACCGCGTCGCGGTTGTCACTCCCGCCCTGATGGTCTGGTGCTCGGTGCTGAATCGGTGATCTAACCCGCTGCTGCCGCGTTCCCACCGGCCCTCACCAGGTCGCGCTCGACACTGATGTCACGCCGGATTTCGCTCCCAGATGCTCTCGGTGGGCGTCAGCCCTGCCTCTCTCACCTCGGCGAGCGCTACCCTGTCGTCTGACCGCTACATTGTGGTGCGTGAGGCGGCGCCCAAGCCCGCCCTCGTCGTCCTCGACACGTCCGCGCCGGAGCGGCCGGTCCGCCGCCCCATCGTTGCGGAAGCGGCGTTGATGAATCCAACCCGGTCGGTCCTTGCCCTCCGCTCCCCTGCTGGCCTACAGCTCTTCCACTGGACTCGCAAAGCCACCCTCGCGCGGTCGCCGCCGCTCGGCGAGCCGGTCGTGTTTTGGGCATGGATCTCTGCCGACGTCCTCGCCCTCGTCACCGCCACGAGCGTCTTTCACTGGACGGCCCCGCCGGATGATGCGGCGGACGCGGGGGCGGGGGCGGCCGCGCAGGCCACCGCCCCGGAGATGGTGTTTGACCGCCACGCGACGCTCGCGGGTTGCCAAATTGTCAGCTACAAGGCGGATCCCGGCATGACGTGGCTGGCCATCGTTGGCCTGAGTCCGGCGCCGGGCGGGCAGGGCGTGGCTGGCCGCATTCAGCTGTTCTCAACGACCAAGCAGCTGTCCCAGGTGCTGGAGGGCCACGCCGTGGCGTTTGCGGCGGTGCCCATCGAGGGCGTCAAGTCGACGCTCTTCCTCTTTGCGGGTTCCCCCAAGGAGGGGGTGCCCCCAAAGCTCCACATTGTGGAGGTTGGAGCAGAGACGAAGCCCGCCGGCTCCCCGCCGTTTGAGAAGGTGGCTTCGGAGATTTTTCACCCCCCAGAGATGGCCGGCGACTTTCCCATTGGCCTCCACATGAGCATCAAGTATCCGACCATCGTGCACCTGGTCACGCGCGGCGGCTACGCGCACGTCTATGAGCTGACCACCGGCGCGTGCGTGTATCAAAACCGCATCTGCACGACGACGCCGTTTGCGTCGGCGCCGCACCGCTCGTCGGGGGGTATCATGGCCCTCAACAGGGCCGGTGATGTACTGCTGTTCGCGGTCGCGCCCGACGCCATCATCCGCTACGTGTTGCGGACTCTGCGCGACCCGCCTCTGGGGGCGCTGCTGGCGTCCCGCAACGGCTTTGCCGGCGCTGACAGCTTCTTTTCGGACAAGTTTGAGGATGCTATGGAGGATGGTGAATGGCGGGAGGCGGCCATCATTGCGTTTGAATCCCCCGGGGGCGTGCTGCGCTCGCCTGACACCATTATGCGCTTCCGCCGCGCCGAAGCGGATGACGAGGGCGCGGTGCCGCCCATCCTCATATACTTCCAGACGCTGCTGTCGCGCGGCGCGCTCAATGCGGACGAGACGGTGGCGCTGACGGAGCAGCTGGCGTCGACTGGCAAGCTCGGATTGCTCGAAAAGTGGTTGCGGGAAGACAAGCTCGCCTGCACCGAGACGCTCGGCGACGCGCTGCGGGCATCGTCGGCGTCGCTCGCGCTCGGCGTATACATCAAGTGCGGCGCACACGCCAAGGTCATCTCGTGCATGGTCGAGGCGGGCCAGGCTGGCAAGGTCGCCCACTACGCCAAAAAGGTCGGCATGCGTGTGACGGCGATGGAGCTGGCCGAGATGACAGCGGCGATTGACCCGAAGGCTGCCCTCGAAGTCGCCAACAGCTCGGCCAGCAACGCGCTGGTGCTTGCCGAGGGCTCCAAGAAGAAGGTCGACGTTGTCCAGGTCAACAACATGGTCAACATGTTTCTCAATAAGGGCATGCTGCAAGAAGCCGTTTCCTACGCCCTCGACGCCCTGAAGGATGAGGACGACGCGGAGAGTAAGGTGCAGACCAAGGTGTTGGCCACGTGCCTCACCAACTCGCCCCAACTCGCCGACGCCATCCTCTCGCAGGATGTGTGGCACAAGTTTGAGACGGCTCGCATTGGCATCCTCTGCGAGCGGGCGGGCCTTTTCCAGCATGCGCTCGAGCTATTCACCGACCTGGCTGACGTTAAGCGGGTTATCACCAACACGCACGTGCTCAACGGAGAGTTCATCGTGCACTACTTCGCGACGATTGCCGAGGGCGACCGTGCCGAGGTGATGCAAGAACTCCTGCGTGCGGACGCTCGCGGCAACCTGCGGCTGTGTGTGACGGTTGCGGCCAAGTACACGGAGTCGATGGGCGGCGCCCGGACGGTCATGCGCATTTTTGACGGGTTGAAGAAGGCGGAGGACGCCCTCTTCTACTATCTCCGTGCCATCATTGACACAACCGCAGAGCCTGAGGCCCACTCCCGGTTCATTGAGCTCGCGGTAGACCGCAAGGACTGGGCTGCCGCCGAACGGGTTACACGCATGAGCGAGCACTATGACCCCGTGCGTATCCGAGATTACATCATTGCCGCTAAGGCGACGGACCCGCGGCCGCTTGTCAACGTGTGCGACCGGTTCGACTTCATCCCACAGCTGGTATCCCACCTGGTTAAGACCGGCCAACGCAAATTTGTCGATGCGTTTGTGTCGCGCGTCAACCCCCTGCGGTGTCCAGACGTGGTCGGCGCTCTCATGGACCTCGACGCGGCCACCGAGGCGGACGTGCAACGGATGGTCATGTCGGTCAAGAACATGGTGCCGGTGGAGCCTTTGGTCGCGGCCATTGAGAGCCGCGGCCGCGTCAAGATGCTGTTGCCTTTCCTGGAGGCTCGAGTCGCGGATGGCAGCACCGACGCGCCTGTCCACACCGCCCTTGGCAAGTGCTACGTTGACGACCGGGGCAACGCCAAACACTTTTTGGAGACCAACCAGTTCTATGACGCGCGCGAGCTGGGGCGCTTCTGCGCAAAGCGTGAGCCGACGCTGGCTGTCATTGCCTACAGTCGCGGTCAGTGCGACGACGAACTCCTTGCGGTGACCAACGACAACTCGCTCTTCCGGGAGCAGGCATCGTACCTGGTCGATCGTGCCGACGCGGACCTGTGGGCCAAAGTACTGGCCGAGGACAACCCGTTCCGTAAGCTCGTCATCACGCAGGTCAAGTCCACGGCGCTGCCGGCGTGTGTGCGGCCAGAGCGTGTGTCGGCGGCGGTCAAGGCCTTCCTAGTTGCCGACTTGCCCGACGTTCTCATTGAGCTGCTGGAACAACTGGTGCTGGCGACGTCCAACACGGCGTTCTCTCGCAACGCCAACTTGCAAAACTTGCTCATTCTCACTTCCATCAAGGCCGCTCCTGAGCGGGTGCTTGAGTACGTGCGGCGACTGGACAACTACGACGGCAAGGACATTGCACCGGCTTGCGTCGATGCGGAGCACTATGAGGCGGCCTACATCATTTACCAAAAGTTCGATCAGCTGGACGAGGCGCTCGGCGTGCTGCTCGACCACCTCAAGGACTGGAATCGGGCGACGGACTTCGCGCTGCGGGTCAACGATCCCAACGTCTGGCGGCGGCTCGGAGTGGCGCAGCTTGAGAGCTGCGTCATTGCCGACGGCATTACAAGCCTCTTGCGTGGGCAGAATGCGTGGGAGGAACACGCCCTTGTCGTCCGTGCCAGCCGCGAGAACGAGGAGGAGTCGGGGATGGCCGACTGGAAGGCGGTCATCAAGTTTTGCACGGCCGCCCGCAAGATGCTGTGGCGCAAGCGCCGCGTCGCCGAGGGCGGTGGCACCGTCGGCGGCGACATGGCGCGGGCGGGCGTCGACTCGGAGCTCCTCTTTGCGCTCTGCTGGCTGGAGCGGCTGACGGACGTCGAGTCCTTCCTCGGCGGCCGTCACGCGGCGGAGGTGGAAGACGTTGGCGACCGGTGCATGACGCGCGGCGACAAGCTGCGTGATGAGACCGTGGCCGCCGCCGAGAATCCCGCGTCGCTAGTGCAGCCCGTCGCCCCCGCACGGTCCATCTGGGAGGCGTCTCGCATGCTGTACGCGCATGTGTCGGTGTGGCACAAGCTCGCCAAGGTGCTCATCCGCCTCTGCCGCTTCACCGAAGCGGTCGACGCGGCGCGGCAGGCGGACCGGGTGCCCACGTGGCGGCTGGTCGGGTTTGCGTGTCTGGACCACGCCGAGCTGGCGCTCGTCCGCTCGTCGGCCAAGCGAGCCAAGACAGGGACGTTGGCGTCGGCCGGAAGCACTCTTGCTGGTGGCGTACGGGCCGACGCGGCGGCACCCGCACCGTCGGCGAGCGTCCTCGGCAGCGTCAAGCTCATTGACGACGATTCGGCGGTTGGTGGGAAGCGGGCCAGGCGAAAGGCGGATGCAGACAACAGCGCGGAGAAGCTCCTTCGCCTCGCGCATCTGTGTTGCTTGCGCCTGGTAATTGAAGAGGCGGAACTGGCGGACGTGGTGGAGGAGTACGAGACATGGGGGCACTACGACGCGCTGCTTGACCTGCTCGAGGCGGCACTGACGCACGACCGCGCACACTCGGCGCTCTTTACGGAGCTGGGTGTGTTGCTCGCGCGGTACCGTCCCGACGGGCTCATGGACCACTGCCGCCTGTGGCACGGCCGCATCCGCCCGAGCCGCGTGGCCGTCGCCGCCGAGGCGTGCCTGCTGTGGGCCGAGGTGGCATATCTCCAAACGCTGGACAAGGAGTTTGACACCGCCGCGCGGACGGTCATGGCACACAGCGAGTCGGCGTACGAGCGGGGTATGTTCCTCGACCTACTCGGCAAGGTTGGTGCCCTGGAGGTGATGCACCAGGCCATCGACTTCGTCATTGCGGAGCAGCCGATGGAATTGGCACCTGTGATGAGCGCCCTCGCTGTGCGCGTCGACAGCTCCCGGGCGGTGCGGCAGTTGCGGCAGGCGCGGCCCGACGTGCTCGGCGAGCTCGGCGCCCTCCCGATGGTCGTCCCGTGGCTTCTCCGCGTGCAAGCGGATAGCAACGCGCCCGATGTCAACCGGGCGGTCAACGAGGTGTTTGAAGCTGAGGAGAATGTGGACGGCCTGCGGTCGTCGGTCGAGAACTTTGACGACTTTGACGCGCGGGGGCTGGCGACGCGCCTTGAGGCCCATCCGCTGCTCGAGATGCGCCGCATCGCCGGGCGAGTGTGGGGCAAGATTGGCCAACACGAGCGCGCTATGGAGCTCGCCGACCGGGACGGCTTGGACGCGGACGCCATTTCGGTTGTGGCGGTCAGCGAGGACGAGGAGCTCGCGGAGCGTATCGCGTGGCGCTACGCAACGGGTGGCAAGCGCGAGTGCCTCACCGCCCTGCTGTACGCGTGTTGGGGTTGGCTGAGCGCCGACATTGCTGTCGAGGTGGGCTGGTCAACTGGCTGTATGCCGTGGGTGACGCCCGCCGTCATCCAGGCGGTGGCCGACGCCGGCGCCCGCCTGACATCTCTGACGGCGGAGCGGGTGCAGGAGCGAGAGGCCGAGGAGGCGGCGGAGCGGGAGGCCCGCGAGGAAATTTCCGACGACGTGTCGGTGTTGTTGCATGGCCTCGCGCCGCAGCACCAGCCGCTTATGCTCACCTACCATCAGAATGGTGGCGGCATGGCGGGCGGGCCGGGCTTTGGGGGGGGCGCCGGTGAGGCGGGCGGTGGCGGGCCGCTGATGATTGGGTGGCACTGAGCGATGGACGCTGGTTGGCCTCTTGACCAAGCGCCGGTGCCAGGCGGCTGCGTGGAGCTAGCCTCGTCTTGTACATTTTTTTCTCTTCTATCTGGTTCTCTGTCCTCCTTGATTCTCTTCCCCTTGGTAAACACAATATCTCTTTCACTCAAGGACGGTGCGTGTCGTACAGGGAAAGGCAGCTGTGAGGTACAGGGAAAGGAAGCTGCGTGAGCGGCGCGCTCTCCTACCGATGCGGCACGAGCGCTTTCTGTGGCACGTGCCGCCAGTGGTACAACTTTCATTTTTTTTTGTTTCTGTCATGAACCAGGAAGATAACGCTGCCAGGCAGCCATGAGGCGACACCCCTCCTCCCCACTGTACAGACCATGGAGCTGCCTGCTCCGGTACCTTTCCTCGCCCCCACGGCCCACGACACCCGACACCCGGCGCTCCCAGCGCCCCCCCCCCCCCCCCCCCCCCCCCCCCCCCCCCCCCCCCCCCCCCCCCCCC